>Ga0265797_10002681_pt1 | contig 29579 bp, 23 predicted proteins | sample P2T30metagenome_FD_192433 | JGI IMG/M metagenome (GOLD analysis project Ga0265797, IMG submission 192433) | Plant litter microbial communities from East Loma Ridge, Irvine, California - P2 T30 | ecosystem: Environmental > Terrestrial > Plant litter > Unclassified | place: USA: California...
GACTAGGCTGATTGAAGGTGATAGTCCTTAGGCATCAAGCTTTAGGATGTCCCGAACTATCACTTCTTCCTCAATATCACTGAGTCTCTTGTTGGTCGGTGTGTAGTCTTCTCTTGAAGTGCCGCCGTTGATTCTTCGGTAGAGGGATTTTGGAACCACATCGTAAAGCTTTGCGGCTGCATTGACACTTGCACATTGGCCTGATTGAAAAGCTGATATTGCTAGCAATATATTGCCTTCTTTTGAGCTCGTTTGGACGCGTTTTGGCTGAGACATGACGCGTAGAAGTTGGTGAGTAGGAAAAAGGTGGATCGGTTTGACACGCCCTAGGATTTGACACGCACCCGTGCCCCGCGTTAGCGTTTCAGCTGATAAATTTCGCTTGGTAAGCGTGTAGGCGCTTACAACTTCGGCATTGATTGAACACGTAGGCTAAATTATTAGAATGCAGCAGGTAAGCATGAGAGGAATCAAGCTACGATGAAATACATGCTTTAGGTTAGGAGTTCCACGGTTGGCACCAAGAAAGTTTTCACGACTATTTTCATTGCGGTGCGATGAGTACTGTCACAAGCTGTGACGACTATTCCACAGCCTGAAAAGGCTTTCCATGGTAGTCCGGTCTCCTCCACCGCTTTGCGATATCCTTGACACCACCGCAAACGCACATAACATCCACTCTGTTTAAGCAAGCATTCTCCCCACCTCACCACCTAGGCGTCAAAATCCGACGGCTGGAACAGCTTGCCCTCCAACAGACTCCCCATGTGCGTCTTCGCAATGCCATCTCCATTCCTCCGAATCTTCGACATCAAGACTTTCAAGAAGTTGATCGGACTCTGCTTCAAGCCCGAAGCACCACCAGCACGGCCCTGGTCGTCGCTGAGGATAAACCCATCGGCGGAGAGCTTCCACCCACGGTCGCTCATCCTCTTCGTAAGCGCGTTAGGGGAGAGTCCGAGGAAGCCGCAGATCTCGTAGTATTCTTCGAGTGAGCTGATGTAGAGCTGTCCTGCAAACAGATCGAGTTGAACAGCGAGCGTGCGGGGCACATTGGGTACCAGAGGGTGCGCTGATACCGTGTGGAAGTCGAGTCGATCCAAAGGAGCGTAGCCGGAATTGGAGCGCGGCTTGTAGACGTGGAGGGTGGCCGCAGTGGAATCCCTCATTGAAGTATAGAGCTTGTTGGCTTCCCAGGGACTGATGACAAGCATGCGGTCGACGCTGTTGGTTGAACCCGCCCGATTTGTGAGAAGCCACTGAACTGGTCTTTGAAACCCATCGGAGAGGTACGAGGCGCCACCAGATCGCTCAACTGTCCTAGCAAAGTCTCTAGTGACAAATAACTTGCCTTCTCCGATGAGCTGGTCAATTGCAAAGCCCTTGGCCGCACTGGAGTCACTGAACGCTTGGAAAGCCGGCAGGTAGGCCTGAGAACCGGATGTGAAGACGCCCGTATCCGCAAACGTCCAGACATCCTGATGCATGACATGTCGGACAGGTTCTGCAGGTGCAGCTCTTTGGATCTGGCGTTCTTGCACAACCTCCGGCGACAATTCACGCTCTTGCTCCTCTTGGAGCGTGCTGGAGTTAAATTGAAGATCTTCAAACTGATTGCAACGCTCATAAATAAGCTGAAGGCTGGGATTCGTGGAGTTGGCCATGTGGGTTTGCGAAGGAGGTTGACTGTGCAGGACGTGAGGGCGATAGCGAGTGTCAATGGTTGGAGCCTCGTCTTCCTGGAATTGTTCGGCGTGACGAGTCGAAAGGGCGGTTTTGCCGTTCTGGTGTGCCTGCTGCCAGAGCTCCTCTTGTCGAACAAACCGCTCACCCTGGACCGCCCAGAGGGGCATGCTTCGCCGAGCTTCGATTTCTGTCTCTGAGATGGACCAGACTAGCACATCTTTTACTGTGATCTCCGGTGTCGAATCCGGTGCGCTGGTCTTAAGCTCATTGATCTTGGTCTGAATCTCCGGCGAGATACAGAACACGACCGTCTGTCCTTTTCCGAGCTTGCGCATTCGCATGCAGGCTTGCACAAGGCGGTCCTTCGTCAGACCAGCGCCTAGTGTAACGGCTGCCCTGTAGTTCAGTGGAAGAACCAAGTCAAAACCACGCGTATGTGCTTCATCAAGAAAGATGAGGCAGACCTCGAGCCGATTGAAGTACGATGAGCTCCGCAAGGTGTCGACACGACCGTTGCGATCGACCACGGAAAGCTCATCGCTCTCGCTCACAAAGACCGCCGCTTCTTTGTCCGGGTGCTTGCTCAGCCAGGTCTTAGCCACCTCAACGTTGACAAGCTCCAATATCTGACCGCCAACATCAAGTATGACTTGAACGGGAGGAACGAGAGTGAGGACAGTGTCCAGTAAGTGCTGCGCATCTGTCACATTCGGAGCAGCGTAATCCATGAGCACAACGTTGTTCTCAGGCCGCGAGATATGAGCCAGCACAAGCGCATTGGTATGCTCCTGCTCAGCATTGTCCAGCTGGTGAACGTCAACTGGTAGGAGGCAGCTTGAGTCGTTGGTTCCTGAAAAGCCAGTCACAGGCAGAGTCTTGCGCTTGCCCAGATCCCATCTGGAGGCCGAAAGCTTGAAAGGGAACTCTTTCATCTCCTTGGGGAAGACGACACGGGCTAGGAAGTAATCGACGACACTCTTGGCATACCGAAGGGCAGGGAACACCTCGGTGATGCATTGAGGCCGATTCTTCAGGTTGATGCCTTGAAGTTGCTTGAAGGCCAGCGGAAGTGCAGGAGCGTCCCGAACCCATGCCTGGTACTCAATGTCTGACTGGTCGGACTCAAGAAGGTGGCCCATTGCGATGAACAGATCTTCGTCGGTCAGTCCGTCGTAGTAATAGGAAAGCAGTGTGAGAATGATGATGACTTCTGGGTGACTGAATTCAGCCCTTGGAGACGGACTGTTTTTGGCGCGGTACGGCACAGCAAGTTTGGTAGGTGGACGTCTCGCTGTAGCAAGACCGTACTGGACTCGCCAGCGCTTTTGACTGAGAGCAAATTGAAGGATACCACACGCAATGAGACCGCGTAGGAGCAGGAGGGGGAACTTGGTGGTCTCTGTCCAAAACAGTGAGCCTTCGACGGCTTCAATTTCTGCAGTGTCAAGCTCAAACTTGGCGATGTAGGTGTGAATGGCCTTGCGAATTTCTTCTGGTTGACGCGAAACTTGAAAGCTGTCGAGGCCGATTTCGCAGAGCCTACTCGCAAGTCTGTCCATGAGGAGTGCTCCACCATCCGGGTTGAGGATGCGCACACGAGGGAAGCTTCCAGGCATACCTGCGTGACATTCAAATGACGATGAGTGCTCGTGTGCGATCGCAGTGGCGAGGATTTTCACCAGATCGAGCACTTCCTGCAATAACAGCCAGCGATCCGGACTCAACTCGATCGGTCGCTGCGTTCCCATCGTATAGATGAGCTCGAATTTGACGCTGAAGTTTTCGTCGCTCTCGTCTACAATATCGCGAGCCTTTTGGTTGAGATAGTCCAGAGTGAGCGTGAGGTCTCGCCCGACATCTTCTCGCGTACCTGAAATGTAGCATTCCAGGGCCATGAGCTGTAGTGAAAGAATGTGTTCTGACTGCACAAGAATCACACCGCCCTTTTCCATACAGTCGGTGAGGATGTCTCGAATCGTCTGTGCGGCGGACTGTCGAACTTGAGCGACCGAGAGATGGGCATGAAGTAGACGCGGCGATCCGGCAGCCCACCGAGCTTTGAGATGAGCATCTGGGCCATCTGCTGCGATTGAGGCTTGGCGACAATGACTCTGACCAGCGTCCTGCTGTCAGCAAGCGCGACGACTACCATTGGCACGATGCAGCTTGATTTGCCTTCTCCCATGTTGAGTTGCATTACAGAATTGTCACCATCCGGCGCTCGCATCTTGGAAGCAATCTGTTCTTGTACTGGTCGAACCAGAATGTCGCTCTCGATCTCCATCAGCAAAGTCTCGGGATGTTCGACTGGATCCCAAGTTTGGTGCCCTGGGTTTTGCAGTTCTTTGAGGAAATCTTCATGCCGAGATGCACTGACCAGAGCGCAGATGCGCTTGGCCCGCTGAAGGGTGGCAAGGGCGAGGCCGTACTGAACCATACATAGCTTCCAATCATCAGGCAGCTTGGTCCATCGCTTGCGAGCAAGCTGCTTCAGGAAAAAGGTCGGCGACAGCCTGGGCCACTGATCCAGGAACCCAGCGCTCAATGAAACTCGAGATGGACTTAACGCACTCTCGATGGTGTGATAAACCTTCTGCGCGTGCTGCTCGCATTGTTGGATATACATCACCAGATCCTGGATTTCCAGATTTTCACAAGACGAAGATGCAGAGCCCTGGGCTACGAGCGCGTCCCGGCTTTTGTTGAGATCTGTCACGTATTTGTACGCGAACTTTGAACGACCTGAACTCGCTTTCAGAGTATCGATGATGGGTCCGAGAAGCAGCGCGTCGGGGTGGCCGGGGATTTGTTGCCCTTGTTCATACGGAAGTTGTGGTGGCGTTGCAAGCAGCTGCGGTGCAGGCTCTTGGAAAATCTGGTGCTCGGCAACATACCCAGGCATGCGCCACGTTTCGGATGGTGAGATCGTTTCCGGCATGTGCAGTCGAATTTGTTGAACTTGTATGCCCGACAAAGCTTGCTCGATGGATTCCAAATAATTGTCGAGCTGCACATTGTTCTGCCAAGTCTTGAACTGGCGAATGATATCCTCCATGGCATAGGCAATGTCAATGTATGTGTCCTGAGTCTGCACACTTGGTGTCTGGGGGTGTTCCACTGGCCATTGGACAACAATTGCATCCAGGAAGTTCTCGATCACGACACCGCTTGCCCGTTGCCACGCTGTCTCGCACCGTTTTTTGTACGCTTTGATTCTCTCGTTCGCGTGACGGGGTAAATTGTACTCTGGGCAGGAGTAGAGTGTTCGACGATAGCTCACAACTATGCCTCGCAACACGTTCCTGGAGCATGTCTTCCCCTCTGAGGGACGGAACAAATCGATGTCTGGTGCCTCAATTTCCGTCAAAGCGGACGACCTAGAAAACATGGCGAGTGTTTGCAAGACAGCGATTTTTGCGTTCTTGGCAGCGGCCATTGCGGAGAGCCAGATAGCCACGGAAAACTTGCGGTGTTGACGGGTGTGAGTGTCCCTAAGCCAAGCTTGAAGTGAAGGAAATTGCGCCAAAACATGGTCTTGACTTTCTCGCATCAGGATGGCGTCGTACTTCACTTGATCCGGTTTCACTGAACTAGTTGGTCCATAAACCAAATTGGTTGGACCGAAAGAATGGATAGCTTGCCAAAGATAACCCCAGGCCGGCATAGCATCTCCCAGCGCAATGGCGTCTCGGAACAGAAGGTTTGACATCGAAGCTGCGCGGACGGCGCATTGAGAGGACGATTCGCAATCGCGGGCGGCATACACTGCATCATGCCGGACAGTATGGTCCTCTGCTCCAAAGCCTGACACTCGAACTGTCGCCGAGCGTATGTTATCCCGCTGTAGTAGGTGCTCGTCCGTCTTGTTTGACTCTGGAAACCGGTTCTTTTGCCCAGCTTGTGTTGATAAAGTCCAGTTGTCGGGCGAAGATGCATCCCAAGGCTGGCCCACAGGCCGAAATTGCACTGTCTTTGTTGAAGCGTTGAACCAGTGTACGAAATCGTGCGCAAAGTGAACTGGGAAAGCCGCTTCAACCAGGCGTCTTGGGATGGTCTCGTAGGTGGTACCATCTTTGGTAGCTTCCACGAGAAGTTCCGCTTGGTAGATGCCAAGACGGACGGCATGGCCATCGAATGGACGATTTGTTGAGAATTGTAAGCCGGGAGCCAGGCAAGGCATGACTTCGACGAGAGCTCGATCAAAGAGTGTCGCATACAAGGGTTGATTGCGGCAGGCTTTCGACGGTTGGTTCATTGGCAGACCGTTGACCAGAAGTTCTCCACTGAGGAGATCATAGTGGACGCTCATCGACGTGCCTCGCAAAGGCGCTGTGTCGGTAGTTAGCCAGTGGTCTCCAGCGTCGGGGACATGGGTCCAGCCAGTGTTTCCAGGTACATAGGCGCACCACAGCTGCTGTAAGGCGTGATCGATCTGGGCCGAGTGCTGTGACATGCTGTCATGAGCTCTTCGAAGAAGATGGCTGTAACGCAAATTCAAGAGTGCCAGGTAGTGCTCGTGAAGACATCGCTGGCTGTGCTCGCCATCGTGCACAATGACCGCGCACTGGACGAGAATCGAGGTGTTGTGTTCCTCTGCTAACAGACTTCGAAGAAAATGCTCCTCCACGTCGTATGTTGATGTGCAGACCAGTGACACTTCGACGCTCTTGGCAATAAAGATGGTCCTGTCATCAGAGTCTGCCGCTGAGTACGCTTTCTCTCGCAGATTGCGAACCCAGCATATTGCAACGGCGCGAGCGTCGACAAGAATGCCAAGCAAGCACTCCGGGCCGCATCAGACTTGCTTAGGGACAGAGCCAGTCCAGCGATTGCCGAGAAGGTGAGAAGCGCCTGGGCTGATTCCCAGTTGCCCTTTATCCTCTGCAACGCCTTCGCCAGCTCCTCGATGAGGTGATTGATGTTGGCGTCGTGGTTGAAAAAATCATGCGCCTCGCGAAGAACTCCTTCGGTGCTTGAAGGTCCAGCCTGGTAGATGCACTGGAAGAACGTGAGTGTCGTCTCAGGCTTCTTGAAATCCACGCTAGGCATAGCCAGCTGGAGCAAAATGTTCGCCCATTGGATATGGCGACCCAGTGGCAGGGCAGCCCACTCCTTGTATTCTTCGAGAGTCATTTGCTTGGGACAAGCGTTTTGAGTCGCGATGGCGATGTTTGGTTCTGGTCCATCTGGCGCAAAGTCGGGTCGGAAAAGAAATTGCTGCAGAGCATCATTCGGGAGTATGTGCAATCCCAATTTGCTGCAAAACTGAAGCCGCCAACATCTGCATCGCTGTGCTTGTCGTAATACGCATACTTCAAAGCGTTGTCGACGTAGACTTCGGAGTCATCCACAAGTGCGCCAATGAGTTTAGTGCTGTAATGAGTGACAACGAATGGCTTGATCTGTGACAAGAGGCTGACACGTTGGCCAAAGTCTTTGAAGTATCTAGTCGTCAAGTGTGGATCGTTGGACGAGAGCAGGTCCAATGGAGATGGCGCAATGTTGGAGCGTGCGCCCTTGAGCACACGTTCCAGCAGTTCGAGCCAAGAATCGCGCCAGTGCGAAAACCATCTGGGGACGTCCAGCTCGAAGACGACAGTCTTGGCCGTTGCGTGGTCGTCGGGAAGAGGCCATTCGTGCACTATTATCGACAGTTCATCACGCGATTTCGAATAAGAGCACTTCTCACAATTGATTGTGAGGTGGTCTTGCACAGTCTCAGTCTGACACCTAGCGCATTTGTGATTGTGCGGATTGGCTTGAGATTCTGGCGAGTTGCACCAGGTGTCGACGACCCTGGTTGTGTACTGATGCTCACACTCGTCAAACAACTTGTCAAGCCGAGCGTAGTCAGCTTTCAGGGCCTGGAGTTCGGCTGCTTTCGCTTGACGCGCCGCGGGGGCGGCTGTCTCGATTTTTGAGCGTAGTGTTTGATGAGCGCCGGAGTTGTCGAAGTACAAGTTGGCAAAACCTTGGTCATTGGTGACGAACAAGTCACTCGTAGGTCTTGTGCTGTTAGTCTGGCGACTTTGGAGATACGTCTCTAGCTTGGAAAGTCTTTCCATCTGGCCGAGGAAGGGTAGAAGCAGTTTCTGCAGCACAGCAACCGGCACTCCCGTATCGAATTGGCTCAATAAGGGGCAGATGCGTGTTGCAACTTTGTCCGCGGCAACCCAAAGCTCGGAGACAGTCAAGATCATCACAGATGTGGCTTCCGGGTTTCCTTGATAATGACTGCTAGCAAGGGAATAGTACCGGGTAATCAACCGGTGTAATTTCTCGCAAGCGACTTCTGTTACATCGTTCGCCACCCAATCATCGATATGATGCGCAACCCAAGCCTCGAATCGGTCAAGGTTGCAAGTGGTATAATGAGCGTTCGGGAATCCGCTGCTGGGCAGTTCAGGGAGCTCTCGAGGGACGAAGTGGATAAGATGCGAGGTCGGCATGTATCGGGCAGAGTTGGAAGCCTGAGGGCGAGAAAGTATGGCCTCGATGTGTCTGTCAAGGGCTGGAAGGTCTACAAGCGTATCCCGCTCAAAATCGAGTGAAGTGAGCTTGCTCAGGTGAAGCGCTCGTGCGTCGAGCCTTTGAGATGACTTCCAGTGAGCATCGACAGACCCAGACGCTTGCGTCAGTGAGCGGGTTACGACAGACATGGTGGATGGCGGAAGGATGAAAACCGCAGCAGAAAGTTTCTGCATTCGCCTTTGCACTTTGGACTTCATGGCGTATAGCATGTCCATGGGGAGTGTTCCACACTTGTTCAGGATGTGACCCATGATGAAAACCATGACTTCCTTGTACAGCTGGCGGCAGCCACCGGGAGACCGAGAAATGACCAGTTGCAAAGCGACGCGAATCAACAGCCACATGGGAGAGCGGCGCCATGGGAGCTTCACATCGCGCCAGAGCACTTCATCTCTCGTGTTCTTTGTGATAGCTGAGACCGTGGTGTACTGTCCGGTGCCCGCCAACGTCCCCATGAATAATTCCGAAACCATTGCTGAACTGGTTGTGTCGCGAAATTCATCCTGCTCATCACCTCCTTTGTAAGACTTGGGCTGCATCCCTGGGACTTGTTGGCAGCACATTGTGGAAAGCGTATTCGCTAGCATGGCCAAAAAATCAGGATCGCCGAGTAAGCCGACGCTGGTGATGACGGCAAGCCCAGGAAAAGTTCGCACCAATCTGCCCTTTGTTGCGATCCTGAGGCGAAAGTTCGAATGCCTCGAATAACAGTTCCTCCGAACGTGGCGTGATGAGGACCGCAGCGTTCTGAGCTCTGACCTTAACGGCCACTGTTTGGCCCTCGGCAAGTGAGAGCAAAACTTTGCGGAGTCCCTCTTCGTCGATCTTGCCACTGGGCATGCTGGTCATCATGTTGCTGGGAAGGGCCATAGCATGGCTGATGGGTGCGAGCGGAGTGTCTGGTGGGATCTGGCGCGAAAGAGAGGTGAGTGCCTGGTAGGTCGCATCTAGAAGAGCGACGTCGCTAGCGTCATCCTCTTCTTGGGGCAATTTTGGAGGCAGGAACACGTGGTTGACCACACGTTGGAGTTCGTCCATGCTGGCTTGCATTGCCACCATGTGGTGTATGATTTGGTGGGTGTATTTCCAAGAGCTGTGCGGGTGTCTGCGTTCGTGGGTAGAAGCTCGGCAGCTCGAGTGTGGTATAAGCAAGCAAACTTGCGCTAGCGCAATCTTGCAGCTGAGGGCGACGAGGTGAAGTGTGGTGAGGCGAAGTCAAGCGAGGTGAGGCGATGTAGTGACGGGAGACGCTGAATGTTGCTGTTTAGGCCAATGAAAAGATGAGAGGTGAGGGTGAGATGGCGGCTCTTCTGCCTCATTGCCTCAGGGTGATGTGAGTATTAGGTAGTCGTTGTTGTTGTCGGCGTCTACCAGGCATCAGCGCGACAAACGCGATCTTAACTGTCTGCAACCAGCCGCTCACTTCAACGCCGCCTACAGCCGGCGTTCCTTCCACACTCTTCAACAAACGGCGACGTGTGATTGTGCGCGCAGGCATTGTGTAACGTGAAATTGTGCCTGTGTATATTCCCTCTTCCCTCGTGAAGTGTACGCTTTGGAGTTAACATCAGATCAGCTCGCCTCACGGTCATCGACCGCCAGATATTCACTGTCGTCTCTTCACTGTAGCGGGAAAAATGATTGAACACATCACTCACTATGCATTTTTCCGACACCCTTGCAATCAGCCGTGGGCCACCGCATGACCCGCGGCACAGCGTTTGCTGGGCCATACTGTCACGTTGAAAATCACCATGCCTCAAAGGACCTTGTACTACCATCTACATTGCAAAGCTACTACGACCACGAAGGTCTGGCGAGCGATGCCGTAGAGACGGAGGTGGATGAAGTGGTCTGATGAAGCTCAAGCTGCCCGAAGTTGACGTGAGCAGACTCTCTTGAACTCATTGTTGGCTCTTTCTCGTTCGGAATAACTCAAAATCATTCATACAATATTAACGGAAGGAGCACCCAACACGACCTCGAAGGTGCGGTCAGTTTTCGCCTGGAGCGCAGAAAGCGGGTAGAAGGTTTGCCGAGACCGACTGCGACCGGAGCGTCTTGGATCCGTCTTGGCGTTGGCAAGATCAAATGATGACATTTTGATTGATCGATTTGACAATTGGGTACTGGAACAAAGGAACATGTCCCTTACCGACATAGCCACAAAGCTGATGGGGTGGCGTGAATGGGCAAGAATGCAGCAGACGAGGAATGTAGCAGTCATCGCCGCCGCCCAGCTCCCCAAGTCAGCGACAATCGGCAGAGACACAACGCCCGAGTCTCTTCTAGCCTTCGCCTCTCCCACACGCCCGACTCTGCTGCGCCCACATCTTACCTACTCTTGCACCCTGCCCACGCGTGACAATTAACCTACTTACACACTCACTCCAGCTCCGACTGTGCCGCGGACTGGTAAGACGACGCCTCACGACATGGCTTCTTATAAAACGTCGTCGCCCCTTGCCGTCTGATTCCGAGTCCCCTTCTCCATCTCATCGCATCCGCTGCCTCATATACTGACCGCTGACCCCGCTTCGTCGTCGCTGTTGGATGTACTTCAGCGCAGTACCGCAATGATGAAACCATCCTTGTCGTACTCGCGCCTCTATCTGGCAGCATGCGTGCTACTCTTCGCACGTGGCGCCGTGGCACAGAGTTTTGTCGCTACCAACTTTACCGACAGGGACCCGCCTGGACTCAAGAACACGTCCATGACCATTTCGCGCAATGATGACATGGTCCCGTTGGCTCCGGTGTTACCACTTACAGATGCCGCCACGGATGAAATTCCACCCACTGGCTTATCAGGCGAAGTCGTCCAGGTGAACACCGACAACCAATTCAATGTCAACTCCGGCGCTGTAGCTTTCATCTCCTGCGACTCGGACGACTATCCGGGAAACATAGATCAGACCGACGTCTTTCGTAGCGCAGTAGACCGCAATGTCTCCGCCGTCTTGTTCTACTCTAACCAAGCCGATTACTGCCGACTTGACGGAGACAAAGGCCCGTACACTTGGGTTTTCAGCATGAAGAGCCGCAACGACACCGTGAACCTTCTGAGTGCTATTGCCGACTCGAGTTCGCCACTTTGGGTGACAATTGGCGGACCCGAAGTGCAGCAAGGACGCGGCGGGTCTAATGAACCTGGCGATGATTCTCAGAGCCAGGAGCACAATCAAGAGAGCGAGACTGATGGACCGCTCGGTCCTAATCCTAGCACTGCGGTGGCGATGATCATCTTGTACACCATTACCGGTATCATCACGGCTCTCTTCCTGGTCATCATCATCACTGGAGCCATCCGAGCGCATCGCCATCCTGAACGCTACGGGCCTCGTGCAGTCATCGGCATGGGCAGACCCAGACAAAGCCGAGCCAAAGGAATTGGGAGAGCTATTCTGGATGGTATTCCCATTGTCAAGTTTGGCGAGCGCGAGGAATCCAAGCCAGCAGATGTCGAACTGGCGACTTCATCGGCCGATGCGAACACCACCAGGGATGTCAACGCAGACACAGGATCAGGATCTACTCCCGTAGCCAATGTCGACGGCACTGCAGCCGAAGACGGTATTGCCGCCGCTGGAGCGACCGGCAACTCAGGTGAAGACATCGACTCGCAAGGCTGCAGCATCTGCACTGAAGACTTCGAACGCGGCCAAGACCAGCGTGTCCTCCCATGTGACCATCGCTTCCATCCCGAGTGCGTCGATCCCTGGCTTCTCAATGTCTCCGGCACGTGTCCACTCTGCCGCGTGGATCTACGACAACGATCGCGTACCTCACAAGATCTCGACGCGGACGGCAACCCAATCACTCGCGACGGAACAGACGACGACGAAGTTATGGGAGACTTGCCACCACCAGTAGTCGAACGCCCCGGTGTGAGAAGAAGCTTGATGATAGGGGTTCTTGGGATCAGAAGCAGACCAGATCAAATGACGAGAGACGAGCGTGTCGCGGCATTGAGGAGATACAGGCAACAGCAAGCGTCGAGACGCAGGCGAGAGACGGGCAGTGGCGAGGAAGCTGCTGCTGCCGGGACTACTGAGGAGGAGGATCGAACTGTTAGGCGAAGGTTGAGGACCCTGCTTGGCATACGTACCAGGCGAGCTGGACAGGATACTCAGGATGCGCAAGGAACAGGCGATGCTGCTGACGGTCGAGAGAATGGTGCCGCCGGGGCAAGATGAGGGACTTGATTGAATTTGGCTAGGGTGTTTTCATGAGCGAACTTGGGCGTTCGAGGGTGCTCTACGGCGTTAAAAGGAGGGTTTGGTTTGCGGGGAAGCATCTGAAGGAGCCATTAGATAGGTATTTTGACCAATTGTTACTATTTATCAGTTCAGGTACTGTACATCCAGGTGTTATGGCAAGCGTTGAGTCTTTCACAACCCAGACTTCATCCAGTTCTGCAATGTTCCGCGTGACACCATTATGAGTAGACCTAAAAACCATCATGTATTTCTTACAGCAGTGAGTTCCATCATACCGCCTCGTAAATAAATATTCAAAATCATCCTCACTTCCAACGCGCCTCACCCAAAAAGTTACCGTACAGCACCTGCCAAGAACACCCCCGAGTCGAAACCCCCGAAAACGAAGCCGCCAGTGCAGGTCGCCCTCTCGCGCCGATCGAGCAACTTTCGCGACCGACATCATCGCCGCCATCACCACCGCTCATCACCCATCCACTCAACACACACACACAACCTCACACATCACAACACAAACAATCATGCCTCCCAAAGCACCCGCCCGCGCCGGCCTCGGCCGCCCCGCCGCCCAGTCGAACAACAGCTACGTCCGCAACGCCATCAATGAGCTGTCAAGCCCCGACAACAGGAGCGTCGTTGTGGCTGTTTCTTTCTTCGCTGTAAGCTATTATTCGTTGTTGTTATTGTCGTTGTCATCATCGTCGTCGCCCCTGAGGTAGATTAAGAGGAGGAGGAGGATGAGGAGAAGAAGAAGAGGAAAGAGGCGCGCTTTGTACGTGGGAAGAAAAAGAAGATGGAAGGTTGAAGAGATGGAAAGGCGGTGCGGTTCTGGGGAAGGATAGGTTGGGATGCGCTGGAAAAGAGAGGAGATGGGTCTGGAGGGCGATGGACAGACGGATATGATGGAAGAAGAACTCAATTTTTGAAAGCGCACATCAGACTAACAACGAGATTTTCTCACAGGCCGGTGTTGCTTTCCTCTCTAGCAGCTGGAGCGAGGCTCTTTTGCCCCCGTGAGTTTCTCTCCCTTACCAAAACTGCCACCCTGGCTTTCGCGCGGAACAGGCGATGGAAGGAATGTAGAGCTGACTTTCTCCTTTTTTTTCGCGCTGCAGAATCTAAATCAAACGCCTCTGAGATTGGAACGAGTTTGGCTGTATGAATAATTCGGAGGGAGGATGGGAAGAAGATGGGAATACTGGTGTGTGTACGATACTTGGTTGGGCGTAGAGAGGGCGCCTTACTTCTGGGGAGGAGGACAAAAATGCATGGCATCAATTCGTCGCGGAGCCTACCTAGGCGATACCTTGCCTGCGATGGGATGTCGCTGTGATGAGAGAGAAGGGGAAGTGAAATTGCTGGAGGGAATGGTGATGAGAGTGAGAGATACCTTAAAAGAATACCAGGATCCTCACTTGAAGAAGTTGCAGTATACGTTTATTCTTCGATCAATACTGGTTTCCCTCTCACAGGAAGATGCAGGCAGGCAGACCATCAAGGCACACGCTCGCCAATCGTGCTCGCTCACCTTAAGTCTCTTTTCACACGTCGTATCCTCGTATCCATATCTCACCCATGATTCTATGCAGCAGCGCACGTACATGTGCATACCACACACACACACACACACACACACTACTATGTTAGTACAGTACCTACACAGCAATCAGCAGTCCAACGAGAACCCACCAACCCACAGAAAAAGAAAAAGGAAAAGAGTGCTCAAGCGCCGCCAACTAACAACATACAATACTCCTGGGTAAAGTATCCTCATCCAAGTGATGTCTCATCAGTGTACATGAAGCAAGAGCAACACACATGTATGCGCCACAACTTGCCGAACGACTTATCAGAACTTCAAGAGCCCAATCCATCGAATCATCCAGTATGTACCTATTTACGTGCACCTTTCCCCGAAAGGGGCTCAGGTTCACATGACTGGTGAAAACATAGGCATAGCGCGGCGTAGAATTCGGATCGCATACCTACATACATGTACATTTTCATGTAGCGACTAACTCCCTTACCTTACTACGAGCGAACAGTAGGTAGCAAGGAGCTTACAAAAGACATCAGAACTATGTACAGAGTAATAATGGGAAGGAATGGTCGGGTTTGGGGAAGTATTAGGAATTATTGTCATTAATCATCGGATACGATGGGGGATACTAAAGAAGTAATAAGGTAAAGTGGCCAGCCTCGCAATCCAATCCCATCACATTTTCATCCTACCCGCCGTGATAGGAGAAGGAAGCCAAGTCGCTGGCTGGCCGGGGGTATCTCTGAGTAAAAGCAAAAGAACGCCAGAAAAAGAGATTGATCCCCTTCCACGCGACTGATTGGCGGAAAAGGAATATTAAGTGTAGGAGAAGGTGTTGTTGTTGTTGTTGTTGTTGTGGTGGTGGTGGTGGTGCTGACAGAGGGAGAGGACAGGAGAGGAGAGGATTGACGTGGTACACCGAGCACCGCACAATATGTGGGGATGTTCAATGCGACCAGTCTGCGAGTGGCCAGTGTCGTTGGAGGTAATTGGCGGATATCAATTTCGACCGCACTCTGAACAGAGTTTGCGACTGATGACCTGTGTCCTGTCAGTCAGTGCCCGAGCTCCAAATCCAGCGGAACGCAACAAACTATGTACATACTGTACCTGTGTCATGCGCTTCTCGCACGGTCCCCCTACTCGAGCAGGCCAACAGCGCTGTCCTCAGCATCGCCAGTACCGTGGAAGTACTGGCAGGCGAAACCAGAGAGGACAGCTCTGACCGCTTTAGCCTTCGCGATAACCCTCTGTGTGGGTTTCTTGGCGTCCTGGCGAGCAGTGGCGCGGGCGACGGCTGCCTTCTCGCGGGGAAGCTCCAGGGAGTCGCGGTGCTGGAGTTGGTAATCCCAGATGGGATCACTGGCGGCATCGGCGGAGTCGGTGAGGGCCGCTCGGTCCTCGTAGAAGCGGGAGCCGATGCTGCGGCTGAAGGCCAGGGCCTCGGCGTCGGCTGCCGTGCGCTGGCGGGATTGTTGCGCGCGGTCGAGGTTTCGGCGGGCCAGGTCGAGGGAGTTGCGGCCGAAGGGGGAGAGCGCGCGGAGGCCGGCTTCCTTTTGCTCGGCGCGGAAGTTGAAGGACTCGCGGGCGATCTCGAGCGAGTCGCGGGTTTGGAAGACTTCGTAGAAGAAGTCGCCCAGGTCCTTGTTGTTGTTGTTGTTGTCGTCAGTGCCGATGGTAGTAGCACTGAGACTCTGGCGGCGTGGAGTTCCGATTGCGGTGGAGGCTTGGGAGAATCTTTCCCTGGTGCTAGCCGGGCTGTTGAAGAGGGCTGCAGTGGTAGCAGCAGGGGTGATCATGTTGGAAGACATGTTGGCTTGAGTTGGTAGTGGTAGTGGTGGTAGTGGTGGTAGACAAAGGTGATACTGTAAACTTTGGAGGCAAGTGGTATGGTATCAGAGTGTGAGATGTTTGGATGGATGGTCGAAATCACCGGGGATGGCCATAGTATTTATTGATTTGGCGCACAGCAGCACGGCCTGCAGAACATCGATGGTCATTTTTCGTCTTCGAGGTTCTTGCGAGTGGGTTGTGTTGGTTGGTATCCAAGTTTTGGTTTGAAGACAAAGCATAACTTTCGCTATACCATCATTGCTGGGTCACCACGTGGTGTAGCGAATTTTTCAAAAAGGTTATGTGAGAATAGCTATTAGGTTAGCGATTTTTGCAAATATCAAACCTGTGGAGGACGATTGTGGCGATTTTGACAACGCACTTCTGCATGTGCACGCTCTCTGGGGACAGGTAGACTGGGACAGATTGGTGACACTGGTGGCAGTCTGTCCTGTATGAGCTTTCCCACGAGAGGCACGGCCGAGAACTTGATTAACCGATTCGTCTCTCAGGGGACACACAACCTTGGAACGCTTGGTTGATGCTGGTAGTTGCCTGTCCTGCATGAGTTGTCCCATGAGTGGTACGGCCAGCAACCTTATTAGTCGATTCGTCTCTCAGGGGATGGATGGGCTAGAACAGATTTGGGCGACGCTGGCAGCACTCTGTCCTGAATGCACTGTCCCACGAGATCATGTTTGATCGATTCCTCTGTCTCAAGGGACGAATAATTCAGGACAGACGTGGGCGATGCTGGCAGCACACTGTTAGTCCCACGAGAGGCATGGTCGACGAAAGTAGCACCAAGGCAGAGTCAGTCGGAAAGAAATGTTGCGGATTTCCTGTGTAGAAGTGAAATAGTAATCCCCTGCCTTGAATCGACAATCCAGACGCCGCGCAAAATGCTCCCTTTAGCAAACCCGTCCAATTCGTACCTGACTGATGCTACCGTTGTCGCTGGGATTTCACATGACAACGCAGCACGAGTTTTGCTTCTTTGCCTGGGTGTAGAACATCTTGCTCGATGCGCTCAGGTTGTCCGACTTTGCGACAAGATTGTCGAGTTTTTCGCCTGTAGGATAGCCGTATCGTTAGCTTTAGTGTTCCTTCTCTATCCAATTGGCGCTCGCTGTTGTGCCTGCCAGCTTGCATAAGTGCTCACCTCTCTCCAACGTGCTCTGAATCGCTTTCTGCAGCGTCTCCTTGGTCTCGTTCAACTCCTTCTGGATCTTCATGATGCTGTCTCCATTGTTCGGGTCCTGGAACTCTTTGATGTACCACCCAAGGTGTCCCTCCGTCTGGCCGTCCTGGTAGGCCTTCAATCCAGCCTTGTTCGACCACGACGACTTGGGGAACTTGCTGGTGAACTCGTCCAGGATCTTGCTCAGCAGCTGGTGTGCTACGAGCTTGTCGTAGGTCTGGTCGGCGACGATGATGCCGGCGCATCCCTCGCTGCGGGCGTAGATGTGGATGGTGAACTGGTCCTCGGGCTTGGACTGGCGCGTGCCTGGACGGGTCGCTTCGGCGACGGTGCGGTTGATCTCACGGCCGATTTCGCGGACGCTGTTGCGGGGAGTGTGTTGTTAGTGGGGTTGACGGCAGAGCGGTATGAATGTGTTTGGTGCGATTGCTGGGTAGGGTATACAAACCTGCCACGGGTGAAACGGGAGAAGTGCTCGTCGATGGTGTCGACGCAGCACAGCTCGACGGCGGGCTTGTTGTCGTTCTGCCAGATCTGTTTCAGGCGGTCAGCGTTGTTGTCGCTACCGCCAGAGTGCTCGCAGGGTATGGTGGGCGTACGCCGACGTATGAGATACCCATGGTGGCGGTGTTGTTATTTGGTGTCAGGTCGGCGAGGATTGTTGTGGGAGAGTGACAAGAATCGGATGGTCGTCTTTCACTTTACTGATGCCTCCAGGACATGGTGACGATGCGGTCACACCGTAAGGCGGATCTGTTGCCGCCCTGGAGGCTGCTATTGTGGCACGTGCACAGGAGGAGAGTCAAGTGTGAAGAGAGCTTGCGGTCACATGCAGACAATACCTTAATATTTACATTCTTACATTGACCAGCTTACTGCAGCGATATCGACAACCCGCCATCCACCAGCAACTGCGCTCCTGTCACGAACTTGCTTAGGTCACTGGCAAGAAAGACAGCCGGACCAGCCAAGTCGTCCGGATCACCAACACGGCCCAACGGCGTGCGATTCTCTAGGTATTTCAGCTTGTCTGCGTTGGCCAGATCTTCCGCCGCCAGCTGCGTCCTGGTGGTGCCGGGGAGCAGAGCGTTACATCTGATCCCATGCTTGCCCAAAGCACACGCTTCACTCTGCATCATGCTCAGCACCGCCGCTTTGGTGGGCGTGTAATGCACTTGCTGTGCTCCTCCGAGGTGTGCGCTGATTGATGAGATGCCGATGATGCTGCCTCCGTTTCCCTGCTTGATCATCTGCTTCGCGGCTGCTTGCGTTGACCAGAATGTTCCCTTGATGTTGGTGTGAAGGTGGGAATCGAGTGTCTCTTCATCCAGTCTGTGAAATGGTCAGATTGTTGACTCGCTCCATTTGATCCGGATGGTTAGGTATACTCACGTCACAAAGTCCCGGAACTGAGAGACACCTGCATTCGCAACGAAAACGTCAAGAGATCCGTGAACATCAACAGCTCCCTTTACAATCGCCTCGCCTGTTGCTTTCAGGCCAATGTCGCCGGTCACGCCGTGGAGTTTGCTGCCAGATGGGGCTTCGGCTTTCAAGCTCTCAAAATGCTTTCTTGAAGACGCATCGTCGAGGAAGTTCACCGTCACCGCAGCACCGTGGCGAAGGTAGCCAAGGGCTATCGCGCGTCCAATGCCTGTAACACCGCCAGTGATTGCTGCTGATTTTCCTGCCAGTAGAGCCGCCATGGTCTGTATATCGCCAAGTTTGTTCACGGGTTGTTGAGTCAAGGAATAATGCACGCTTTCGAAACAGGTCCCAAGATCCAACGAGTCGACACAGGCTACATCATCCTACCCAATGTCCACATCGCGAATGCCCTAGACAAGGTGGGTTCAAGTATCGTGTTGCTGCTGCCCCGCCGCCTCGTCTCGGTCTGTTCAAACGCCGATCTCACGGGAAAGAAATATACTGGGATAGGTGTAGCCGATTCCGCCTAGATCATGTCCCAATTAATTTGCTTGACCGGAGTCATTCACCCCGCGCTATCGCCTCCGAGCCGATTCCTCCTCCGAACAAATCATCAGGGACAATGTGCCGACAGCATCAGCCAATACTGTTCCGGTTTATTTGTCTCCTGAGAGCCAACACCTCGCGTACCCCAAGACCTCCACGCATCTTCGTGGAAGTGTAGAACACATCCACTTGCGCTGCAAGGTACACTCCGTGTCGAGGCTCGTCATGTGTCGTCGAATTCTTTTGGCTCCAGGTTTCTGATGTTTCTTAAAGACTGGCCTCGGTCCTTGAAGTTGCTGAAGCTCACTTTCGATATAAACTCACATCGCTTTGTTTTTTTTTTGAAGATCCCCAACACTTCAACACTCCAGTGCCATACCCGTCCTTCATCTTTCCAATATGACCGCCAACGAGACTCAAAACGGCGTCCAAGCCAATGGAGCTCTACACAACATCCCCAACGCCACCACCGAGACCACCAAACCAACCACTAGCATCCAACTCGCAGGCAAAGTAATCGCCATCACCGGCGCCAACCGCGGTATTGGTCTCGGAATCGCCAACTCCTGCCTCGACAACGGCGCCGCCCACGTCTACTCAATCGACATCGGCGAAACCGGCGACGACTTCGCCGCAGTAGCAAAACGCTTCCCAGGCAAGCTGCACGCCCTCAAAGCAGACGTCACAAACGAAGAAAACGTGACCAGCGTCGTCGACGCCATCATCGCCGAAGCCGGCGCAATCCACGGCATGGTCTGCAACGCCGGCCGCACAAAACACAAGCCCGCCCTCGACTTCACCAAGGAGGAGATCGACCAGCTGTGGTCCATCAACCTCTACGGCTCCTTCTACTGCGCCCGAGTCGCCGCCCGCGCTTACATCAAACTCGGCGTCAAGGGCTCTATTGTCTTCACCGCGAGTATGGCGTCGTACCGCCCCAACAAGAGAGTCCCGTCCGCGCCTTATGGCGCCAGCAAGGCCGGCGTGCGCAATATGACACATACGCTCGCGATGGAGTGGGCGCAGTACAACATTCGCGTCAACAGCGTGTCGCCTGGCCTGGTCAACACCGCGATGACTTATTGGGTGCCGCAGCAGCCTGATTGGGAACAGCAGTTGAAGTACTATGGCGGTATGCCGCGGTTGGCGGAGGTCGAGGAGCTCGGTGGCGCTTATGTCTACCTTTTGAGCGATGCTGCTAGCTATACTGTGAGTCTTGTTCTTGAGTCGATGGATCGTTGCGTCGACTTCTTGCTAACGTCACGATGCAGACTTCGATTGATATCCCTGTGAACGGAGTTATTGGCAGTAAGTTTTATTTTTATATTTGTTCTCGAGATTGACGTCGATACTAACTTCTCTTCACAGTCTGCTAGACAACAAGCGCGCAGAGCGTGAGAGGGAATTGGTCATGCATTGCGAGTGTTTATTTTTATTTTATTTCCGTCTTGATAGAGCGTGGGATTGGGAAAGTAGCTTCCATCAATGACGAATACCAAATTCATCAACACTTCTTTTTAACAATGACTTCGCCTTTTGCTCTCGATTACAACAACTGACTCGTACGTAATTGCAACAGACTTCCAATTCGCTTTCCGGCAGTACTTTTGTTAGGAGTAAGTTTTCCTGGCACGAGACTTGTTCAATGTGTTGTCCTTGGGCATTGAACACATTTCTTGAAACCTGTGCATCCATTACATCGATGGTCGGCAATTCGTGATTCGACCGTCCCGCTCGACAATGAAGGGGTTAGTGGGTCGCTACAGTTCTTTTCAAGGTCAATCAAACGCTAGGCAAGTAACGCGTTCTGAGAAGACGCGACAAAGTGTTCTTACGGTAGTATCCTAGTAAACCCAACCCCACGTCTCCGCTCCCCGCGTGATTGATTGATCGATTGTGGAGCAACATGGTTCGGGGAATGGAACTTAGTGGAGAAGCGAAGGTCTATAGGCTATGCGACGGACCCACCCTCTATCCTCGAGACGAGTTCGACGCCACCTTCTTGTCAACTTTCACCACGCATGACAAGCACAGCCGCCTCTCGCCGACATCTATCATATGCAACCACATTGACCCACTGTCACGGCATTCGGGATGAATAGCTATGAGCCAGCATAAGATGAGCGCGACGACTCGTTGGCTTGTCAGCTGGCTTCACTAGAAAGGTAAATTGTTTTCATCTTTTCCCGGCCTCTTCGTTCGACTACGTTACTACATTTCCTTACAACAAGCAACCTCCTCACGAAAAGATCGCATACAACGAACACGCCACAATGGCCGTCCCACCAGCACCCAGACTCGAAACGAACAAAACCGTCCAAATCCTCAAAGCAGCAGAAGAGGGCGGTTACGGAGTCGTCGCCTCCATCGTGTAAGTAAGAAAGAAAGAAAAAAATCCCAGAACCTCAAACCCGCTCTCCAGTCTTCCAAACATCTGACAAACCCATCCCAAAAACACAGCTACAACCTCGAGCAAATCGTCGCCGTCGTCCGCGCGGCAGAACAGAACCGCTCCCCCCTGATAATCCAAGTCTTCCCCTGGGCCATCACAGCCACCGACGGCCTCCTCGTCCGCGCAGCCGCAGACGCAGCCTCCAGAGCCACAGTCCCCATCGCAATCCACCTCGACCACTGCCAAGACGAAGAACTCGTGCGCCTGGCGGCCGATACCCTGCCCTTCGACTCCATCATGGTCGACATGTCGCATTACGAGAAAGCTGACAACTTGGCCAAGACGAAGGAGTTGGTCGCGTACTGCCACGCGAGGGGGATCGCTACTGAGGCCGAGCCGGGCAGGATCGAGGGCGGCGAGGACGGGGTGGCGGATACGGTGGCTATGGAGGGCGTGCTGACTAGTCCGGACGAGGTCGAGGAGTTTATTGCCACGGGGGTCGATTTCCTTGCGCCTGCTGTGGGGAATGTGCATGGCGAGTATGGGCCTAAGGGGCCGCAGCTTGATTACCCTCGGTGAGTGAGAAAGACCACCTGTTCGTGTCCTTTCCTGTGGCCTGTCGTGTCTTCGATCGCATCTTCGTGGCTGTCTTGATCGACTTTTTTCCTCTTCTACTTACTTCTTCTAACAACTTCGTTAACTTCCAATATCCAACAGCCTCGAAGCCATCCGCGCCCAAGTCGCCGGCCGCGTGCGCATCGTGCTGCACGGCACCAACGGGTTCGCGGACGAGGTCACGCAGCGTTGTATCGCGGGCGGCGTCAGCAAGATCAACGTCAACAAGCTGGTGCTCGAGGACTATAATTCGCATTTGAGGGCGCAGGCTAGTAAGGTTCCGCAGACGGTGTTGATTGATGAGGGGGTTAGGCTTGTTGTTGGCTTGCAGAGGCATCAGATGGATGCTTGTGGGTCTAGTGGGAAGGCTTGAGGGGTTTGTTTGATTGGTTGATTGGTATTGGGCGTGCTGTTGCGGAGATTGGGGATGGTTTGTGTTGTTGTTTGGTGTTACGATGTGTGCGGGTTTATGAATGTTCAATGCTATTTCGATTGGTTGTGCATGTACTCTGGATGAGACGATCGTAGATCGTGTTAATTGATTGGGATGCTGCAGTGCGGATCGCTTGTTCGAGTGGAAGGAGATTCCTGGGAAGTAATCCATGACTTTCGAGGTAGTCCATGTGATGGTATATGATCAGTCATTGTCACCTTTGACGCCATGATCACAGAATGCGACATATTGATGTCTACAACAACGATGTCGAGACTGCGGCCAACCGCGACACCATCCTCCCTACAGACGACCTTTTCCCCCATCCCAATCCCAAAAACGATCCCCCGCCCCTCAATACGCAGTCCTCTCCTCAACATGCATCGTCGACTCCTTCTCCTCCCCCTGAAACTTCTCCTCCACCCTCCCACCCAACAGCGCCGTCAACCCAATCTCAGCCTGAATCCTCGCCAACTCCCGCACATCCTCCTGACTACTATGACTCCCAAACGCAGCATCCATCTCCTCGAGCGTCTTCCCGCGAGTCTCGGGGACAAAGAACCAGTAGAACGCAAAAGCCAGCACCAACCACGCCGCGAAGAACAAGTACGTCCCGAAGCCAATGCTGTCCAGCATGGGCGGCGTGATGAACGCGATGACGAAGTTGTTCATCCAGTTGGCGCTCGCGCTGATGGACGTTCCTTTCGATCTGATCGACAACGGGAAGATTTCTGCAATCAGTGTCCAGCTCACCGGCCCGATTCCGTAGGCGAAGTTGGCGATGTACAGCCACACGAACACCACGGCAACCCAGCCTGCTACGGCGTGCTTGTCCCAGTCGTGGGAGCAGGTTGCTACGATGATTCCGACGACGAGCTGGCAGACGAACATGCCGGCGTTTGAGGCGAGGGCGAGGGGTTTGCGGCCGACTTTGTCGAGGAGCATTATTGCGGGGATGGTTACTGCGACGTTTATCACTCCTGTGATGCCGGTTGCGAGGAGGCTGGTGGTGGCTGAGGTGAGGCCGAGACTCTGGAAGATAATCGGAGCGTAGTATATTATGCTGTCGATCCCTGGTAGTGGCTGTCAGTTCAAGAACGAGGCGCAGAAGATCGTACTAGATCGTCAGATGTTCATACCTGACCATTGCTGGAAGAACATGACAAGAGACCCGATAGCCACGCGCTTGAACGAGTCTTTGCTGCGGAAGATGTTGGCGTATTGCGCAGCCTCCCGTTTCATGATGCTACTCGAACCATTGGCGAGAGACGGGAACTGCTTCGCGAACGCCTGGCGCTCGAAGAGAACCTCGGCCTTGATCTCGAGAAGTTCGATCTGGACGAGCTCGTGGTTTTCCGGCAGGTTGCGGAGGTTGGCGAGGGTCTTCAGGGCTTCCTCTTCGCGGTCCTTGTTCATCAGCCATCGAGGAGAGAAGGGCATGAACCAGATTCCGATCGCGAGGATGATGGCCGGGACGCCCTGGATGATGAGAGGTATCCGCCATGCCCATTCGGATTGTCCGTCAAGATCGCCGCTCATTGAGTTAGTGCCGTATGCGATCCAGTATGCCATTAGGATCCCCACGGTGGTTGTCAGCTGCTGGAGGGCTACCAGGAAGCCGCGAACTTCGGGTGGAGCTAGTTCGGCGTTGTAGAGAGGTCTGGAAGGGGGCTTTGTTAGTATTTAGCTGTCGTGTGTAACGGACGGGATCACTCACCCAATTGCACTGAGGATACCGACTCCGATCCCGGTGAAGAAACGACCGGCGAATAGGTAGGCGGGCTGATCAGCAACAGCGCCAGCCGCGAGGTAACTTCCGAGGATCATCCACAACGATCCACAGAAGATGGTGTACTTCCTGCTGAAGACTTCGCATAGCACACCAGATGCAAGAGCGCCGCCCCAGCCGCCCAGCTGAAGAATCGAAGTCAACCATCCGGTAGCACTGGCCGAAGAGTGAATGGAAGGGAATTGGGATCTGAAGGCTGGCATGACAAGTGCTTGTCCGAGAACGCCCTGTTGATAGCCATAGAGTAAACCTCCAAAGCTGATGATGCGTTAGCTGGATTTCTTCTCTGTAAACGTGACGGAAAGACAAACGATGCGAATACGGCTATAAAGAACGCTTTCTTGTTCTCCATCAATGCCGACATGCCAGTCTTGCCAGTCATCTCTCGACGGCGGACGGCTGCTGCGCCGATCGTAAGGCCTTCGGCGCCAGTCATGATCGATGAGGTGTTGTGGGATTGGAGTGCTGCAAATGTGTTAGACTATCGAAGCGGACAACGATAGCGATACAGATCTACACCAGTTCAATGTCGGTGATCTGTGACCTTATACACTCGTCGCCATGCGTCCCTTGGTCTTGCGTAAGCCCCATGCCATGCGGAGAAGTCTGGGGAGCCCAAAGCCAAAAAATAAGCCCTAGTACGACATACTTCTCCGGCTATAGAGTTCTGCAACCGATGCGAGGGACACGTATCGAGGCCAGCTGGTATTCAAGCGTTCATGCCCTATATAGGGCTTCCAACGCTCACGTGGTGCCGTCCGCAGAGTTCCAGGTGCCCTCGAGTTCTTTCGCGAGATCATAGTGTGGCCAGCCGGTCCGCTCGCGGTGCGACTGAAGCAACTCGATGACTTGTGCTCTTTCTTTCGGGTCTTGGACGTGGTGGCCCGCTGCAAAAACGCACTGTGTTGAGATGATGATGGCGCCCTCTTCGACTGTGCAACTTGCAATGCCGCAGATGACTTCGATGGTTGATCGGAGGCTTGCTTGTCGGCTGAGCAGCTCCTTCATGCCGCCGACTGCTGGTGTGTATTCGAGGAGAAGCAGCTTGGAAAAGTGGATCACTTGGATGGCAAGACCTGCTTGACATTAGTGGGGATTCGGACGATTCATTGCAGCTATGTGCACATACTTGCGGCTGCAGGATTGATCCAAATCGGCTTGAACACAGAGTCGGGTTTGCCACTTGTGGGCAACCGGCGGTCGTACTTCTGGAAGCACGACGAGAACTCTTCCAGCTTTTCCCACAACTTCGCAGAATCGTCCAATCTTCGCTGTACATCAGCCCGTCCGTTTTCTTCTTCTTTGATACTCGCGTAGTTGACACACTGCCCGAGTAGGTATACAGCTCGATCCACCAACTCCCAGAAGTTGAGTGTTGTACAAGCTCGAGTGACTTTGTAGAAACTCAGTATCTGTCGTCTCCTCCTGAACGCCGCATAGATATCTTGACGCAGCCACGACCACCATACACGTTGCTTTAGACCTTGGGACTCGCCATGTATCACCTGCGAGCGTTGTATCCAAAACACACCTTTCAAGTGTTTATCCCATGCAGACCCCAGATTCTGAGTCTCCATCATCTCAAAAGTGGAAATAATGAGCACGGTGGCTAGAAGCTCATCGCTTCGGAGAAACGCCGCGTTACCCATGCCTTGTTGCAAGTAATGGAGGGTTTCGTTGTAATATTGGACAGACATCGTTGGGTCAATCGCAATGGACGAATGACTGCATCTTGGACCGGGATGTAATGAGAGGTGCAGTGACGATAATGCAAGAATCGCACTTGCTAGACCTTGGTTCTTCATCGCGAGATCTGGGACAATGATGGCGAATTGCCTGTCAGGATCAGTCACGTCGATCCAGCCACTCAGGTGCGAGACGTAGTGATCTAAGAGGTGGATCTCCATATCCGTCAGGACCACTCGGCTGTGTACATCTCCGGTCGTGGACTGGTCGTTCCTAGTCGTCTGGGCCAAGCTGCCAGTGGTGCCCAGAGACTCTTGCGCGCCCGTGTCAGTAGCGATATCATAGCCGGTATTGTTAAGTCCGAGAAGATGGTTGTTGCTCGTATCCGCTGCCAGCAAGTCGAACCACCACCTTGATGCAGCTTCGGCGGAGACTGTAGGCCAGCCACCAAAAGACGCTTCTGGCGAGATTCCAAATAGCTCAGCATCGTAGACTTCCGGAAATTCAATGCCGCTCTGGTCTCCGAAATTGAAGGCTTCGTCTGGTAGAAATGCAACGTTGTCGTCCGCATATACAGTTGATACGTGATCAGTTGACTGCCCGTCGTTCTGAGTCGAAGGCCCATCAGCGATTGGTCTCTCTTTGATGGCTAAGCTGCTAATGTGGCGCTGCGTAGACACTGTCGTCTCCTCTGCTGCTGGCGACTGATGGGCAGGATCTTGGGAGACAGAAAAATTGGGATCGATCTGGCCGGTGCTGGTAGCACTCTGTCTCGAATGATCTGTCCCACGAGACAAAGATACGTGTTCAGCAGTCGTACTTGACGCGACTGCAGATGGACGTCTTGCGCGACGATCAGTAGCTGCCGACGTGCCAGCCCCGTCAAGCTGTCGCGATGCATGGCTCACAGAGCCCTCGTCAGCCGTCTTGCTTGGAGTCTCTCGCCGCGCATCTTCTTGTTGCCGATGTGGATAGATGCACTCGCGAGCGGCTTTCTGACACGCGCGACATATCGGCTGCGTCTCGTCACATTTCAGATGGCGATGGCGGCAGGCCAAGCAGCCCGTTCGCACACGGATGCCTTTTCCACGCGGTCGCCTGCGCGTCGCACGTGTTGGTCCTGGTGATTCGTTGGCTCTTTCCATGTGGAGGAGGGTGGTATTCTTGGAGGGACGCAAGGACGCTGCATGTCGACACGAGGCAGATCGCTGTTCGGCTGTAGATAGCCGCACGACGGAAATATTATTTGGGACAAACTACGCGCGAGATGCACGCGATCGGTTTCGATTATTTTATCTACCTGGTGGTCACCGCTCATGGTCATTAGCCGGCGCAGGGTTAGGATTGGGGCATCTTCGATGAAGTGAATGTTGCCAGATATCGTTTGATATCCCTTATGAGTCTTTCCTTGGCTTTGCCATCGATGTAAGTATGTGATGTACTGTCATTTCACGAGAGATGACTCGATGGTCAATGACCAAAGAACTCGCGGCCAATAAGGCAGCAGCCTATTGAATTTTCGCTTCCTGATGTCGATGCATATCGACTGGTGCCGCTGTCAGATGAGACTTTTCGGGACGTCGAAAAGTAGACATGACCAATGAGATAGTAGGTATTGAGGAACGATTTCTCATTGGCGCTGTATTCCTTGAAGGCTGTATCACATCCCCTTCAGTGCCAACACTGCGTCCGCCTTTATTCATCTAGAGAGCCCCGGGATTCGGTTCGGGTGGGGTTGATGTCGGCGACCAGAACAGATGTATAGCCGCAGATTTCAATAGGTCTGACATATACGCATTCTAGACCCAACATGATCAAACATTCCCAGGACTTCAATGCCAAGGTGGCAGACTACTCGTGGATTATGCATTTTCAGTGGAGTACGTAGACCCGTAACCGACATCAATCGCATCAATCACACACGACCGCGGCAATCATGGTCCGCCTTACTGCGGATCAGAAGGAGTCTCGCAATAGCCGCGTCAAACAAGCCATACATGAATGGCGCACCTACGGCAGGGAAAAGTATTCTTCACAGATCGAATGCGCCAAAGCCCACGGCATCAACCAATCGACCCTCAACCGCAGGCTCAATAACGTTAATACATCTGCCGAAGAGGCACAACAGAACATCCGCCGTCGAAGATCCCCGGCCACCGAGACCATCGTTGCAACCGCGTATATGCCTCCCAACACGCCCATGGCGGTGTACAACACCGTGAAGCACTTTGACTGGAAAGCTGCAGCGACCGAACCCAAGCATACCGCCCATCTCACTTCCGTCAACCCCAGCTTCGTCGTCTACGACCCGGCCTTCGAGGAAGTCATCGGCAACCGAGCCTCTCTGAGCCTCATCGACGCCCGCCCCGACAAATTCGCCCACGAAGCCGGCGTCTACATCCGCAAGACAGACAGGAACTACTTCACCTCCAACTACCAGTCCGGCAAGTCCGTCGAGATCCACTCCGTCGGCACCGACGACAAGCGAGTCCTGCAACACTCCTACCCCGAAGTCAAAAACGGCAACGGCGGCTGCAGCTACAAAGACCAAATCCTCTTCTGCGCCCAAGGCGACCTCGTCAGCTCATCAGCACTAGTCCTAGTCGACCCGGCCACTTCCACGTCGCAAACCCTCCTCAACAACTTCCACGGCCGTCCCTTCAACAGCCTCAACGACGTCGTAGTCCACCACGCCAACGACGACCTCTGGTTCACCGACCCGACCTACGGCTACGAACAAGCCTTCCGCCCTTCGCCTCAGCTGCCCAGCCAGATCTACCGCTTCAAGCCCTCCACAGGGCAAATCTGGTGTGTCGCCGACGGCTTCTCGCAGTGCAACGGCCTCTGCTTCAGCCCGGACTACACCAAGCTGTACGTGACCGACACGGGCGCCGTGCAAGCGCACGGCACGCCGAGCAACGGCCACAACTTCTCGCTGAACCCGCGCCTGCCCAGCTGCATCTACGAGTACGACGTGATCGACGACGGCACGCGGCTGGGCGGGCGGAAGCTGTTCGCGTACTGCACTGCGGGCGTGCCGGACGGGGTCAAATGCGACGAGGCGGGAAATGTTTATTCGGGCTGCGGCGATGGCGTGCACGTGTGGAACCCGCGGGGTCTGTTGATTGGTAAGATCTGGATCGGGGCTGTTGTGGCGAATTTCAATTTCGCTCGTGGAGGGGTTTGGGTGTTGGCTGAGGAGAGGTTGTTTTTTGCTGATATTAGGGCTTGTGGCGCTTTGGCTTGTGTTGAGGGGCATGGGGGTGGTGTCACTGTGCTGGAGTGAGCGTGGAGTAAGTCTGTGGGCCGCTGCTTCGGGTTGTGTTGCATGGTTGCCTGGTTTCTTAGCACGAGGCGTTCAAAGTCCAATTGGCGTTCTAAGCACAGTGGTAAGTGTCTTTCTCCAGCACAACAATCTAGCCAACGGGTCAGTCTCTTAACAAACGAATCCAAAAGACCACGCTATGAAAGGAATGCTGCAATGAAGAGATGTCACTAAACCGCTGAGCTTCCATGACTATACGAAGCGGATATGAAGCACATATCTCGATGCGAGCTGCAGTAGTGTTTAAATCGTGTCAAGAGGCTCGTAACTGCTCTTATGCGACCGCCCGTCTGCCGGACTGACAAGATCGAAGCCAGTCAACGAAGACGGTCACGGCACCATCGGATGCATACA
>Ga0265797_10002683_pt1 | contig 29572 bp, 17 predicted proteins | sample P2T30metagenome_FD_192433 | JGI IMG/M metagenome (GOLD analysis project Ga0265797, IMG submission 192433) | Plant litter microbial communities from East Loma Ridge, Irvine, California - P2 T30 | ecosystem: Environmental > Terrestrial > Plant litter > Unclassified | place: USA: California...
CTGATCGTTGCGTCCTTGCTACTATCTAGTATGCGAGTCGCATATATTGCGCTAGCTGCTACTAAGCATAGTGTAGGCTATGCCCTATACGTGACCTTAGACTTTATCTTAAGGACTCCCGTAACATAGAGATAAAGCAACTCTTAAAGCTCTAATATACTTAATCGCTATTATCTACTCTTGCTTTCTGCTTATCTTCTTAAAAGCAATAGTATCCTCTCTCTTTATAAGTACTTTTAAAGGTAAAGTAGTACTAAGGGCGAAGCTAGTCTTATCTACGTTAAAATTTGTATTAGAAGAGTAGGAGTTCTTAAGGAAAAGGTTAGTTAGAGCTTCGAAAAAGGCGTTTATAACCAGATAATTAACTCCTTCGAAGCAGCTTATATTAAGGGCTTGAGAGTAGATAGTCTTTAGCTTAGGATATCGTTTTTAGAACCTATCGATCTACTGTTTACTAATAGGAGAGTAGGAAGTCAGAGTTAAGCTTAAGCAGAAGCAGGAAAGGCAGATTTCTTTAGCAAGATCTCTTATTAAAGGAAGGGTAATAGGGCACCCTAAGTTCAAGAGTCGAGTAATCATCTTTAGAAGAGTCTTCTCTTTAGTAGTTAAGAGTATTTGTTACGATTTGTGCAATTTAGAGTAAGAAGTTCGAGTAGAGAGTCAGTTAGAGAGCGTAGAAGTAGGGATATTAAATGCATAGGCACACTTCCGAATAGAAGTAAATTCGCTGTTATAGTAGCTAGTTAAGGCTGTAGTAAGCGTCTCTTTAGAGTAGGAAGGCATAATAACGAAGAAAGAAAGAGCGTCGCGTAAAATTTCAAAAGTAATACGAAACTAATACGTAGGACTGTCCGAACTCCCCTACTGTCCGAACTCCCCTATAGTGACGTTACTTGAAATTAAGCAGCTCAAGAATGCGAGTAAAGGTTTACAAAATGATTAAATCATACGGAACATCCATCAGAGTAGACCAGTAACCTTGTTACGGTTTGGCATTTTCTTATAACCCAGGGTGGAAGAATGCTCAGTACATGCAGAGGCGTACCGGCGTCAGCGCCGACCTGGGCCTTGGACATCGAGGATTTCTAGAACAAAGAACCTACTTGACCACGAGTCGTTCGTGTTCTGTCCAACGCTATCGATTGTAATACAAAGACCAGTCGATGAAACAGCCGCAAGCGGCACATTGTGGTCTGACAACAAAGGAAGTTGTATGCGCATGAACACCAGGACAGACGTTTGGACAACGATGTTCATTGTCGAACAAAGGCAGAGGCAGTGCCAAGGCCTCGAGGCCTGTATCCCTGCGATATAGATTTATGTGACTGGCAGTCTACCTTCGTAGTCCTTCAACCAACTCAGTCAACCTTCCATCACCGGTGTTCAGCAATCACTACAACCTACCCCAAACACGTCCACGGAGTCCAGAGTTGGTCAACATGCACTCCGGTAAATCCAACGTCACCAAGGGCCCTAGCGGCAACACTAGAAGCGCCGGCAAGCACCAGGACTTCCTCAACAAGCCTCTTACTGGTCGTGCTGCGAAGCGCGCCGAGAAGAAGCAGCAGGACAAGGCCGACAAGAAGTCGAAAGCTGCCGAGTTCAGCAAGACTGTGAAGAGGAAGGAGCTAGAGTTCAAGAAGAAGGCCAAGGAGTATTTCAACAGCCAGTAGTTGTATCATTCAGACCGCTCCGATTATTTGTATTATCAGGTCCAACGATCTTGCAAAGGCATACGCACCTCAATTTAAACCTTCTGCCATTCATCCTCAATTTTCACATCGCTATTCATTCACCACACGTCCCTCATAAGTCCATATGTCCACAGATCAAAACCAATCCTCGCAACACATGTTGCTATCGTCGCCTTCCAGTACTTTATGGAACCATGGGGGCCACCGAGACTGACTCCTGCAACGAAGGTACCGATCTGAAAGCGATGACACTCTTTTTGTGACTCGTAAATTAGTGTCAGCTAGCTCGCACGTTTGATAAGAAAAGGACGGTTCACTGTCGAGATCTCGCTTGAGAAGCGGGCAGATTCATTTAGCCGTCTTCAATGGAAGCCGTTGCCACCCCGACACCTCGCTGCGGTATGAATCTATCGTCGGGGTGGGTTTTTAGAGAGGTTTGCCCGGACCTCTGCGTTGTGTGGTCTACTCTTGGAGACCACGCCTTCTCCGATCACCTATAGGCGGTTGCGGAGCGGCGTTCTGCGCCTGAGCGGTTTGTGGCTCTGGTGTTGAGAGCCGGGTAATGTCGACGCCGGGTAAATGGGCGCCGGGTATCCATATGTCGGCACTGGGTACTGCGGCTGCGCCTGGTATCCATGTGTCTGCACTGGGTGCTGTGGTTGCGCCTGGTATCCATGTGTTGACATCGGACGCTGTGACTCCGACTGGTATCCAGGTGTTGGCATCGGGTGCTGTGGTTGCGCTTGGTATCCATATGTTGGCATCAGATACTGTGGCTGTGCCTGATCTCCGTATGCTGGCATTGGGTACTGTAGCTGAGCCAGGAATTGAGTGGCGGAACCGTTATGCAATCCGACCAGGAAATTGAATCCCGCTTCGGGACCCTGCTGCTGCATCAGATGACTAAACATGGCAGGGGAGTTCGCAATGTTCGCTCGCTCGCGCTCCCTTTGCTCTGCTCTCCTTTGGTCGTATTGTTCATACTGTTCCTGGGTGGATCGTTGGCCTCTCTCAGCATTGGCGATTTTGTATTGCCGCCACTCGTCCTTCGCCGCTTGCACAGCAGCGAAGTTGGGTATTGGGGCAAGTCCGCGTAGCTGTTGATTAACGAGGTCTTGTGCCTCCTGCTTGGTTTTGGTGTGTTGCCCAAAAGGGTGGTATTCCTGGCAACTCTTGCAGAGTCGAGGGTTGAATTTCCCCTTTCTGCCCTTTTTGGCAGCGGGAGCAGCCCTGTCCGTTATTCCGGCGTCATCTGAGGATGCTGCTTTGCGCTTCTGTACAGACTGTGAACCCTCCTTCTTGGAGTATTTGGCTTGGAAGGCCGCCATCTGCGCCTCGTAAGCTTCGGGGTCCTTGTCTCTTAGAGCTTTGATACTCGCCAGTTCCTGGACTCTTGCTGTGTCACAAGGAGGTGGGTGCTTCTTCTTGCATCCTGGGCAGGATGGTTTGCCGTTATCCTTCCACTCAGCAACAAGACGGTCTCGTTCCTCGGCGGAGAGAGTCGACTTGGCGGGCTTGTTGGTGGTGTGCATTGAAGTGGACACGAAATTACTGCCAGCAAGATACGGTTGAGCATCATACTGTGGAGTCAGGTCTTTTTGACCGTTCTCTGCAGCCGCACCGGTGAGGTGGGCCGGAGGCGAGAGATTGCCCTGGTCGACAAGGCTCGTTTGAGAACCTTCCGACAGACCCTCTTGGGAGTCATGTTCTTGATTTGGGCCAGCTGTGCTGGACCCAGGGGTGGTTTTTTCATCCCCGAGCTGTGCTGGGGACTGCAGCTGTTGCTGCTCTTGTTGTTGTTTCTGGTGCTGCGGCGCAGCCATGGTGGTCGTGTATGGGGAGAGAGGAAAGGAGAAGGATGAAGCGCGTGAGGAGAAAGTCAATATTGCAATGCGAATCTCTTGGCGCAGATGCAGCTCTGCTCAAGTCTTGGAAGGAAGGCACGAGTGGAACACAAAGGGAAGGAACGACCAAGGGCCAGCCTCGGTATTGAAGCGCTTGCTGAGAAAGAATGCGCGCTGCTGAGGGCGTATCTCAACGGAAGTGCTTGTTGGGAGTCCGATCTAAGTTGTTTGGCAGCTCGTCAGTACGCCGTATACGCAGGTGAAGTGAGGTGAGATTGAGAAATTGCGAGAAATTGAAAGTTGCCAAGAGTTCTTCAACATTTGCTGTGAAAATCGTAGCAAAAGGCTCAAAAAACCACTTGACTGCGATATCCACCAAACAACAGCCGCCGTTTCGAACGCAACTGATCCATCTGAGCACCAAATAATGGACACCTCCAAGCCACAAGAGTTCAAACAATGGGAGGACGGTGCTTGGAACGACGGTGCTTGGGAGGACGGGGCTTGGGAGGACGGGGCTTGGGAGGACGGGGCTTGGGAGGACGGGATTTCGGCGGAGTGGCCAGGAGAAGACTCTTTCAAGAGCGATGGAGAATCGCTCTACGACGGCGGCGGCGAGTTCTGGAGCGCAGTATCTCTACCGGACTGGTCTAATGAGCACACCACACAACGCTCCAAAAAGCCTAAGGATTGGTGCAATGGCTGCCAGTGTGAACACCCTTGGCCAAAGGATGGCTACACCTTCCACGTCAGATCGCGTCGCGCGAATGCGTACCTTCGCAGCTTGCAGCTTGCTGGAGAGGTTCCGAACATAAATCCATTGAGTGTCGAGCCTCTGGGAGAAGTGTCTGGGTACAGAGTGTCAAAGGATGCCCACAAGATGGCTATGGAGCTGTTGAAGCGCCTCCGCGACAGTCCATCCGGAGACAATTCAGGTGGCGGCTGCTGTACCTATATGATTATCGGCGGCTTCCTTGAGCGTCCTGGGTACGCAAGTTCCCAAGCACCAAGCAATGCGGAAGAGTTCCTCACCTCCGCCGAGGGCGCTGACCCTGTCACGAAGTGGAGTGAGTTCTTCGAGCTCATCCACAAGCAGCATCGAGACTCTTTCCCGGCGTACTACACCCCGCACACCGGTGGAATTCCTCGTTACTTCTACCAGAAATTCCCGTTGCTCGCGGAGCAAGCAGAGTCGGCGTACGGCTATGGCAGGTCGGACAGTCAGATCCCTTCTCATGGACAGCCTTCGTCCTCTGAGAGTAACCAGAGCACTGCCAACCAGGCGAGCAGAAACAGACCTGCGTCGGACAGAGGCGGACGGCGTCGACATGTCAGAGAGCAGCGCCAAGTGGTGATGAGGTCCAGCAAACCCCACAAGTGAGACTCTATACCTTCTTCGAGTCGACACGGACCGCAATTCTCTGGGTTCAAGAAGAAAATCGTCCTGGCTTTTGGTGCAGTCTGGGCTGAGAGTGCATGAACGGCACACAGAGCAGCCATGACTATGGAAATGAGCGTAAAGCAGGACCTTTGGCACAAGCAAAGACGGGTCATCGCACGCAACTACGTGGATGTAACGGTGTACTAGTGTTGGAAACGACCGGAGTTGCATGAAGCAAGCAGAACAGATAGGACTCATCCAAACAAAGTCTGCAGTCCACTGTTGACCATGGTATTCATCCAGTGCATCGTATGCATCTTCTCGTCTGCAGAATCGTAGTTGAACCAGATCGCCCGCACAAGCGCCAAAGCAACACCGATAGGTCTAGGAGGCAATGACTGCTGCAATGCACCCAAACGATTGATAACAAAACGCCGTGCGGCAGAGACTTCTAGCGTGAGCGATGTAAGCACAGGCATTTCCTCGCATGCTGACGAGGCGCTGAAATCGGCGGGCAAGCCTAGGATAGAAGAACCGGTAAGTGACTCAGACAAGGCTTCCCGGTTAATCATCGTTCCACCAATGTGAATAGAATTTGCTGGTCCATTCCTGTTGGAGCTCGCGGTCTGCGTCGGGACGTCGAACTTCAAACCGGCAGCCGCGGAAATCAGAAGTATCGGTTGTATGCACCGCGCGCCTGAATCAGCCGGAATACGCTTGAGTACGTGGACAAGTCGAAGAGTGAGAGTCAGTAGAGCCTGATCCCTACTCATGTCGGACGGTGACTGGATCCACGAGGATACGTCGTGGTAATCTGTGAGCTCAGAAATACTGCTGCAAATGGATTTGACTTCGAGGTCAGAGAACGCGAGATACAGGTGTAAAAGCGAGGCAATCCTGTAGGCCTCGGCCGTGTCGACAAGGTGAGAGAGAGGTGCGTTCGGGTCGCCAGTTTCGTTTGTACAAGCCTTCGTTTCAGGTTGATCACCGGTGAAATCGAAACTGAGAAGCTCTTTCTCGAGATCATGCGCTAGCTCAATATCACAAAGAGCATCGCAAAGGCTGTCGGCACTCTGATTGGTCTCTGCGTTTCGAGCAACGCAGCGGTTCTGGCACAGCCCCATCACTAGACCAAAGGTTTGCTGGACACTGCTCGAGATTCCGGTCCAGACATGAGGCGTTGGTCCCTCTAGTTTCTTTGAAGATTTTTCGGGTCCAAACATTGTCGCTCTGTCCTCGCCCATGCTTACATCGGGCTCGCTCATGCTCATAGCCCGTCTCATGCGTTTCTTGAACCTCGACCGGCGTGATCTTAGTATGTTCTGATAATCCTTGGTCACGACGTTTGCCAACATCTCCCAATAGATTAATGCTTGCCGGAAGTATTCGACTGTCTGCTGGCCAGGCATATCCAATGCCAGATTGCCTTCGCTGCTGTACCGGTCCAAGACTCCGCGAGCTTGATCCAAGAACCAGAATCCTAGCTGACGTGGATCTGACCAGCAAATAGATGTGCCCATTCCCAGTACAGCCAGAAGTAAATCCGTGGGCAGAGGGCCTGCTTGGTCGCATTGAAGCATAGCATTCGCCTGAACCGCACGCTGGATAGATTGGGCAGCCTGTCCTGTCAACTTGGGTAGCGCTTGCTTCAAATGGGGCAGGCTGTCAACAAGCACCGATGCTGACATTGCTTGGAGAGCATAGTACACCGGTTCGGAGTGCTGCCACGTGTCGCCGGCAAGGTTCCGGTACCAATTCTGTGGCGAGTCGTATGCACACCACATTGAGCACACATTCGTGAACCAGTGGGTGATCAAGAAAGTTGGCAGGTCCACTGGATTTGGCGATGGAAGACTTAGGCGCTTTTTCTGTGCAACCGGTGTAAAGGGCGAACCTGAGAAGATGGGGTCCATCATGGCGAGATCAGTACACATGCCGCCGATGGCTTCGAAGCGATTGACGTCGTCTGTGGACGACGTGAGAAGGTCGACTTCTCCAGTCCATTCCGTCCATTCTATCTCTGTCTCAGGGAGTTTAGACGCGTCTGCCCATTCTCCATCACCCAAGATCAGGTCGGTATAGGCAGTGCCGATGTCTTCAAAGCTGCGGTCCTGTTTGCCCGCTCCAGAGTCGGTTGAGAAGCCGGAAATGGAAACATTTTGCGGCAGCGACGCAGAAGATGCAGCCAAGTCCTCAGATGGAATGATCTGTGTTTCTTCAGCACAAAACGCCTCTTCTGGAGGTGGTCGCGTCTTGCCATCTTTCGCTGTGATCATGGTACTCCATTTAATTTCGCGTCGGTACCCCGGGCACAAGCGGCCTCTGCGCACGCACTGATTGCACGCCGGCTTCCCCTCGTCGCATTTCAACCTCTTCGTCTTGCACATCCGGCATCCTGTCCTACTCTTCGTCTTCTTAGGTTTCTCCATTGCGCTTGTTGTCACCATCGCTGTCGACATATCTTCCGTTCATTGAGGCAGCAGTAGGTAGAGTGATAACACGATAAGAAAATGCGGCCCTACACTATAGACAATCCCCGGGCCATCACGTGGAGTGATGGAGCGGGGTTATCAGCCTGGCCAACGAGCCCTTATCACAAACCTTGCCCGGATGTCCCAGAACGATGTACCTTATCGCTAATCTTGACTTGAAAGATTTGGGTATCTCAGATGTGATTCAGGAAGAAAAGAGGTAGTGCTGCATATCCAAGCTGATATGATTCTGTAGCTGTATGCATTGGCCAAGCACCTACAATAGACTTTGATTTTTGTCTTGGAACGAGCTACAGAGATGTGGAGAGGTCACCATTTACACAAGTGAGTATGCATCAGTATACATTGATAAGCCGTTTGTGCATTGATACTCTCTATATTGAGCGCATAGAACGTACGACCACAGCTGCACCTGGCAATCAGTCAACAGTTCTCAGTGCTCTGTTTCGACTTAATGCAAAGCCACTGCACTCGATGACAAACCAGCATCTCACTATACCCGAATGCTGCGACAATCAGCACCAGCTCAAGTCAGCTCAAAGTGACTTCGTGAGACACTTCGAACTTTTGAAGCTGCGGAACTGCACTCTGCACTCTAGTAGAGAGCTTATAAAGGATCGATGGCGAGGCACCTACCAGGCGAGAGTGTATCGGAATTCTTGTATAGAACTATAAGAGACGCCGGAGGTTTCACAGGGGTTGATCACCGCTGAGCTGTACGTTCGTACTCATTACCGAGCTGGATACATTGCACTTCTACACTCTGGCTAGGCCTTTGAACCAAGATCCATCGCCAGAGGGATGCACTTGTGCATCTCTGTGGCCTTGGAAAGTGTGTGCTCGTCCGTGTGGATCTCGTTAGCGGTGCTCAAGGAGTGAGATAGCTGGTTTGTCATCGAGTGCAGTGGCTTTGCATTAAGTCGAAACAGAGCACTGAGAACTGTTGACTGATTGCCAGGTGCAGCTGACCTAAAGATTCATTGTTATCTGCTACTCACATCTAGCGTTCGTAGACGATAGAGACCTTTGCATCTCATTGGTTTGCCATAGCACTAATCTGTTGCCACCAGGGTAAAGACTTAGGCTTCTGCGAACAAATGCTTATTATCCCGAGAAGTAGAGGATGACTCAGTAAGCTATTAGCAGACCAGACCATCAATAACGTTATCCTCAATGGTGCTCAACTTCCAGACCTTGTTCATGATTCGCACAAACCAAACGTTGATAATGATACCCAATCAATCAGTGTGTAACCAACGCGAGCCGAGAAAACAGCTCGAGGATGGAAGACTCGACAGACTGGATTGCACATCTCACACCGTGAAGGTTGCCGAAGAACGGAGGCAGCTAGAAAAGTCGGTTTCCATCGTAGCAGCGTCTTCCGCTTCCATTCCATCAGATATCTTTATGTGGTGACATTGATAAACTGAAGACAAGCCTCTGGCTTGTCTTTATTTTATTTTGCATGTTGCAACCCCACCATCACTATTGATGCCTGAGGCACTAGCATCTTGTTCGCAAAGTTCTCGGTGTAGTCGCGGCTTGGCAAACTTCGATCGCACCTTCCTCCGCTGAATTTCCTCCATACCTCTGGGTTTTACGGACTCCCACCGGCGACCACGACAACCGACCCACGACCAGACACCGGACAACACCGCCGACATGGGTATCGACATCACCGACCACAAGCATAAGACGTGAGTGAAAACGGCGCGCAAAAAGAGACCGGGAGCGATGCGCCAGGACTTTGAGCGCACACCAGGCACATTGGAAGGACGGACACTGATACAGATCATAGCAATGGTCACCGCAAGGCGCCTAAGTCGAACAACGACTACAAGCTCTTGCTTCACAAGGTAGACAAGCGTGGAAACTCGTTGGAATTGATCCGGAATGGTTACTGACCATTTTCCAGCTTTACAGCTTCTTGGCCCGCAGGACCGACTCTGCTTTCAACCAGGTCGTCCTCCGTCGCCTGAGGATGTCTAAGATGCACAGTGAGTGTCTTTTGATGCCCTGATGCCCTAGAGCAAGTGGCAATGCTGCGTATTGAGCTCTACTAACTTTTCCATCCAAGGGGCCCCCGTTTCCCTCTCCAAGATCGCCTCCCTCAACAAGAGGCCTTCCTCCAACAAGGAGTACGAGGGCAAGATCATGGCCACTGTTGCCAAGGTCACCGACGACGTCCGCATGATCGAGTGCCCCAAGCTCTCCATCTGCGCTCTCGGTTTCACCGCTGCCGCCCGTGCCCGCATCGTCGCCGCCGGCGGTGAGTGCATCACCTTCGACCAGCTCGCCCTCCGTGCCCCCACTGGCGCCAACGTCATCCTCATCCGTGGCCCCAAGGCTTCCCGTGAGGCCAACAAGCACTTCGGCTTCGGTCCCCACACCGATAAGAAGCCCTTCGTCCAGTCCAAGGGTCGCAAGTTCGAGCGTGCCCGTGGTCGCAGACGCTCCAAGGGTTTCAAGGTGTAAGCACCTTCAGGATAACCCTGATGAGGAATTGCGGATCAAGCATGGCTATGCGGCTCTCCCGCTGGTCGTCTGCTTTTCTGGAAGAGACCAAAAACTTCAAGTCTACATTGCGACGGATATTAGTGCACAGCGAAGCACATGGCGTTGTATGGAGGTTTGGAAGGAGTCAAATGAAAATGCTTGCAAGATATCCCAACCTCAAAATCAAGAAGTGGAACTGCATGCTGCTTGCGAATGGCACATGCACGTTCCATTGTCTTTCTCACGTTCACAATCGTTCCGGTTCCGGTGGAAGTGATATCCAAGCACATGTGATGAGATTCCACTTTTCCAGGCAACCCCGATCTAGTCGCCAACGTACAAACCAAAAAAAATCGTATTTCGTGAGATATCGCGCGCGTGATGTCCTGTAGAACTTATATGTATAAAGCAGGGCTCTGCATCTTATTATTTGATTAGAACTTTTGTCCTGAATGCCACCACGCAAATGAGCATTCTTTAACTTAGGCAATGATCGCTGTAGTGAAAGAAGCGTGCTCCAGATTTTTAGCAGTCATATTTGGGGATTTGCGCAAAGCTTAAAGTTTGACTGGACGGCATCTGCTCGTGCAATTATCGCAGACTCGTGTCGCAACCCCACTTCAATACATTGTTGTATACACATTGTTTCGCAAATCTCGTTCATCAATTTCTGAAACAAGCATGGAGAAGACTGTCGGTGTCCTCGGTGGAGGCCAATTGGGCCGCATGCTCGCCGAAGCCGCCAACCGCCTCAATGTCCAGGTCAACTTTTTGGACGCTGCTGGATCGTCCGCAAAACAAATCACAAACCACGATGGCCACGTCGAGGGATCTTTCAAAGACTCTGAGGCTATTCAAAAACTGGCAGCCAACTCGGACGTAGTCACAGTCGAGATCGAGCACGTCAACACAGAATTCCTCGAGCAGATTTCCGCAACCACAGACGTGCAGCCCAGCTGGAAGACCATCCGCGCTATCCAGGACAAGTACCTGCAAAAGGAGCACCTCAAGAAATATGAAGTCGAGACTGCGCAGTCTGTGCCTCTTGCGTCCGCCACCAAGGATGAACTCGCCAAAGCCGCGCAAACTCTCGGTCTGCCATTGATGCTCAAGTCTCGCAGAGAGGCTTACGACGGCAAGGGCAACTTCCCTGTCAAGTCTGAGGCGGACTTCGATGCTGCTCTCAAGGCTCTCGGTGCCAACAAGGACCTCTACGCCGAGAAGTGGTCGCACTTCAAGATGGAGCTTGCGGTCATGGTTGTCAAGACCAAGGATGGTGTTCTGTCCTACCCTACCGTCGAGACCGTGCACGAGAACAGCATCTGCAAACTCACATACTCTCCCGCACGCGGCGTGTCGAAAGACATCAACGAGAAGGCACAGGCTCTGGCCCGCAAGGCTGTCGACTGCTTCTGGGGCAAGGGTGTCTTCGGTGTTGAGATGTTCTTGCAGCAAGATGACACTCTTCTTATTAATGAGATTGCTCCTCGCCCGCACAACTCTGGCCACTACACCATCGAGGCTTGCCCGCTTTCACAGTACGACGCTCACCTTCGTGCCATTCTCGACTTGCCTATCACTCAGAAGAACTTGAGGCTGCGCGAGCCCTCTATCATGCTCAACATCCTCGGTGGCGAGGCACCCGACTCTCACATGCAAGCCGCAAAGAAAGCTCTCGAGCTCTTCGGCGGCGAGGGCGTGCACCTCTACGGAAAAGGTGAAGCCCGCAAGGGCAGGAAAATGGGCCACGTCACCATCACCGCACCCACCATGTCCGAAGCAGAAAAGACCATCCAGCCCCTCGTCGACTTCATGGACGCAGGCAAAGGAACCTCCTCCGACACCCCCGCGCGAGAAATCAAAGAACAGCCCCTCGTCGCCGTAGTCATGGGCTCCGACTCCGACCTCCCGGTCCTCAGACCCGGCCTCGCCATCCTCGACAAGTTCGCCATCCCCTACACCACCCGCATCACCTCCGCGCACCGCACGCCCACCTGGATGGCCGAGTACGCGACCGCGGCCGCCGACGCCGGCATCAAGACCATCATCGCCGCGGCCGGCGGCGCCGCTCACCTCCCCGGTATGGCCGCCGCGCACACGCCGCTGCCCGTCATTGGCATCCCCGTCAAGCCTACTATCGGCGACGGCATGGACAGCTTGCTGAGCATCTGCAACATGCCCAAGGGCGTGCCGGTGGCGACGGTCAGTGTTAACAACAGTATTAATGCTGCGCTTTTGGCTGCGAGGATTCTTGGATGTAGTGATGTGGCTATTAGGGAGCGTGTTGAGCAGTACATGCGTGATTCGGAGAAGGAGGTTAGGGAGAAGGATGGCAGGCTTGAGGAGATGGGTGCTGAGGCGTACTTTGAGAAGTTCTTGAAGAAGTAGATGGGATGGGTGTGCGGTTCTGTGTAGTTTGTCGGTGGTGCTTATAGAGTAACAAGAAAATACTATTGCTCATGAAAGCGAGACCCGTAATTCGTCACAGGTGCCTATAGGAGGTAGACTGGCAAGAAGACAGCATTGATCACGAAGGCGAGACCGTGAAACACATGTAGTGAGCTGTCATATTCCCTCCATATTAAGAACACCGCCACAGAAGCATCACGAACAAGATGTGCTTACAGCGGGTAGGATCTGATGGTTAGAAATCCCATCTTGTAAAAGTACAACAGCAACGAGACGGCCTCGCATCTCCGACGACGGATTGCTCAGCCACCGCTCAGGGCTGACTCAAGAACGCAAGTACCTGATGTATACAAGTACACCTATAACCAAGACTCTCCGGGTTGGCCAACAGCACGCCTTATCACGTTGGGACGCATTCCACGCCACACCTCCTGCATGAATTGGAGTCGATACATGTACGCAAGCTGACACGACGTATAGCCTTTTCCGGACCGAAAGCATGGCATTTGCTAAGACGTAGATTTAGGTTGGATCACGTTGTTTGAAAAGCGTTGAAAATTCTTCAGCCTCGATCTTCATCTTCTCCTCTTTCTCATCGTCAAAGTTTAGTGTTAGAGCTCCCTTTTCTTGCTTGCTGGGAAGCAGAAGCCATGTGTCAGAGTTTCCAGAGATGCCACGGTGCTGCCGACGTGCTTCCCTATGATCTTCCATCGAATCGGCGGACGGACTAGGGAGTGTCTCACGCGTCACTGACGGTGCTGGCGCGATCTTAGCGTGTAGCTTATCGTTCGAGGAATGCGGCCTTCGCTCACCGAGAGACCGGATGCTGCTGCTCGCTGTACTGTGTACTGTATATGTAATGGGGTGCATGTATACAGGGCCATAAGAGCGACGTGATTATTCATTAGCGGTATGTACGTGACCACTGCGAGACATGCTGCAAGGCAGAGAAAATAGCAAGGTATTGGATATAGGTGCATGCATTACCGCATCGTGGTATCATCGGCCTTATCTATTGCGACAGGCCTTGCTGCTTGCTTCTGCTCCTCCTGCTTGCTGCACCCCACGCAAATCCCGACAGCAGCACCCAGCAGCCTTTCAACCAAGTCCCCGCTAGCTCGTCAGAAGGCCCGCATCTCATCCACCGCCCAAGCAAGACCGCCGCCCTCGTGATCTCCCAGCACACATCAAACACTGTCCCGACGTCGGGCAGTGCAGGAGAGTCTGCCTTGCTGGAGAGTACTCTCAATCTTGCTCACACCTACTGTAACATCATCGTTATCGTCTCAACCATACATCCTTCTCGCTACAACTGTTCTCCCTACCAGCTTGCCACAAACCCCTCTGTTGCGCGACTCGCCTGATATCACCGTGACGCTTGCTACACCCAGACGGTACCACGGCGGCAATACTCGCGCGTGACAGGCGACACCACAAGACCATCTCGCCGTCGAGGCGACGCTCCTAGAACACTTCCTCCAACCCTTATAGACCGCCCTCCGAGGCGCCACCCATCACCCAATCATGGCTTTCCAACAACCCCAACAGCGACTGCAGGCAGCGCGCCAAGTTTCCGCATCAAGACCCGCCAACGAGACACAAGCACCAGCCTCGCCATCCAAGAAAAGAACGTTGGAGGAATCGCAGGAATGGATACTATTCGCGCCGGCGCAGAACACGGACTCCGCTTCGCATACCTCACAGACACCGCGGACGGCCACATATCTGTCTGAAATCGGATCGTTAGAGACGCACGTACGATCACAACCCATCACAAGCACCGCAGACGAGGGTGAAGGAACATGCCAGGGAACAGAAGCCGAAGACGATGGCGCAGAGCTGGACAGTCTCGACGATGGTCTACGCGCATTTTCACACGACCCTTTCTCTTCAACACCATACCAGCTGGATCAATCTGGTGGAACACTTCTCCCAACACATGACGGACTCGGTACATTCACCTCCTCGGCAGGTCTGCAGGAGCAACTCTGGCAGTTTGAGCGACACAATCCACACCGCAGGAGACATGTAAGGAGGCGAAGCAGTCTTCAGAGGAGGATTGATGAGGTTGAAGAAGAGCAAGAACTCGATCCTGCGGACGAGAAGATGGCGAGGATTGAGAAGTGGAGGCTTGAACAAAGTAAGGCTGTCGTCGATGAGATCGAAAAGGAGACCAGGCGTAGGCAAAGGCGCATGAGTAAGATGAGTGGCATCACAAGAGTGTCCGAGGTATCCGCAATACCTGAGAGCATCATGGCGCAGTCGGAGCCTGGGGAGAATCCTATCATTTACGAGGAACCCGAGATGGAGAAGAGCGAGGAATCAGAGCCCAGTGAGTCTTGGTGGCAGCGAATTACACGCAGGGTCATCCAGGACTTGATCGGTCTTGATGAGAATACACTCTCTGTCATCTTTGGCGAAGAGCTAGTGGGTGGCCCGACTCCTACTGCAACACCGACCCAATCTTCGCCAATAGCTGCCGCTGGAGCTGCGGAGTCGAGAGTCACATTCCGTGACCACGATCACTCTTGGGAAGTCAAGCTCATGGAACGTATTGCGAAAGAATTGGGCTTGCTCGTCCACCAACTATCCGAGCACGAGGGTGCCTTCAGCACTTACCAGCGAATGCAGCAGCTGCCCAATGACTACGCCGGACTTCCTATTCAGCAGAACCAAAGCGCAAAACAGCCCAGTCTACGCCAACTACGCCGGAAACTCAGCACTCGCGACTCCGACAAAGCCTCCTCCGACTTACTCTTCGAGCCCACTATGCCGCAGCACCCTCATTCTTCCGAGCCTGATACCTCTCTATGGGGCATTGAAGAAGAGCCAGTCCATCTCTCCACCGCCGAGGCCACCCGCCAAAAGCAAGAGCGCGAGTACTGGGAGCGCGACATCGACGTCGGCATGATCTTCTCATACCTACGACGCCGCTTTGCGTCTGCGTCTCCTCCAGCTCAAGCTCCAGCCCAAGCCACACCTCCTTCCGGTCCTCTACCCGCATCATGGGCAACCTCTACCGACTCCCAACGCCGCGCAGAACAGATCCGACGCCAACATCCACTCGTATCTCGTGCTGCTGAGCGCGCAGCAGCCCAGAGCAAGCGCCGGGACTCATTGCTCCGAAGACACCAAATGCAGAAGCGCGCGGGAAGCAGCAGTTGTGCATCGCAGAGCACAAAGCGTAGTCGTCGGAGCAAGGACGCTGCGAGTTCGAGACACTATTGGGATTTCGGACACAGTGCGACTGGCAGTGTTGTGACGAGCGGTGGCGGTTATGGAGAGAGCGGCGTTGGTGGGTGGGGAGAGGTTTGAGCGGTTATGAACGAATTTATTGGGATGTACGATTACAGGACGGCTTGCCGGAATAGAGCTTATGGTTATGGTGCGCTGGTTTGGATAAGAAATTGGGTATTGGGATGATGGGGGGTGGGCATTGGGCGATGGTTGGCGATGGCGATGGCTCGGCGCTAGATACTACTCTACGATTATAAATGCATGGATGATTTGTGGGCATGTTTTTCCAATCGGACCTTATGTGAACCATTCGATTACACGTACGTGGGGATTCGTTGTTTTTGGGTGATGGGCGCCATCAGCTGGAGTACGTTGGGCTGTGAAGTTCATGTTATTAGATTCGATACATGTAAGTCGATTTTAATTTAGGTTCTAGACGCACAACGGAGCTGTAGCGCTAGAAACGAGTCGCTACACATATATGAGCCGTTCGACTACATATACGCGTAAGTGAGATTTCGTTTTTCGGTGATGAGCGCCATCACATGTACATGTAGTGTGTTCCGACGCGAAGTTCATACCGGGTTCGAAAAGTTGATTGTAATCTAGGTTATAGACGCATAACAGAGCTTTAGCGCCGAGAAAGAGTAGATAGAATACACTGGTGTCTATACACTGTGATCATACACCTTGAATTACCAGAACATCATTCAATTGGTTGATAGTCATTGGTTTTTAGAAAACCACGGCTCTGGATGCAAACCTAACCTTAACCCTTAATTATCGGCAGCAACCACGTGAATCGTGCACGGACAATAGCGCAGGCACTTGCCACTTTCGAGTTGTGACTAGTAATCCTTCCGCAGCTGAAGAAGAAACCAACTCCACCACGACGGGCATCTAAGCGATCGCAATTTTCTCGCGGTAAGAACGGCATGGCACTGACATTCTGATCTACCTACTTCTCGATGGTGAGTAAGCACTCGCTTGCTCGGTATGCTGACGGTTGGACATGAATGTGAATTGCCCTAAATCACTTCGTGCTATCATTCTACGATCACAGCGAATGTTGTTACTCCGGGATGGCGGCCCTGCAGTATATACACGCTGCTATTCTTAAGCTGCTAGCGATATGACCAGGCGCACCGCTTCCACCAGTCAAGCACCGAACACTTCGAATATGCGGTCCCGTTCCCCAATGGAGAATGCCATGTTATCGCCAAAAGAACGCCTTCAGGGGCTTAGCTGCCTAGAGCCGAGATTAAAGTTACAAGTATCTCTGGTCCCAAGGAAGGCTAGCGGTCTTTCTGCCTAGCCCAGTGCGGTCTTTTGGTAGCCAACATGCCAACTACACAAGACCGTCTTCCTACCGACTCACGCTACTGCGAAATACGATCAGCCACAGTCATCCTTCGCGCTCACACTTGAGTGTTCGACCGGTGAAGGCTGCCTCGTGCCAGTGTGTAGCGGCCATGTTGAGGTCTTCTTATAGGCGCCAGAAGGCCGACTCTATGGGTTTGTTCTCACTCTTGTCTGTTGTCAACTATTTGTTCTTGTGTTGCGGTTCTTTTTGCAAACGGTCGTTTGCGTCCTTTCGTTAGGCCTTCTGGCCAGTCACTCCTTACATCACAGCAATACTCACATACCCTACTAGGGAACCACACTCATTACTTCTAACATTTATCTGCAATTTATCTTGAAAATGTTCTCCTCAACATCTCGCGGTCTGAGTTTGGCCGTGCTCATTACCTCCGTTTCTGCAGCCTTCAACCCTTCGGCTAAGAACAACGTTGCTGTGTACTGGGGCCAAGGTCCCGACCAGAAACCTCTGCTTGACACTTGCAAGAGCTCCGCTGTTGATATCATCAATATTGGCTTCGTCAATGCTTTCCCTGACAACAGCCCTGGCGCATACCCAGGCACCAACTTTGGCAATGCGTGTGGAGACGAGACTTACACTGTCAATGGTGTCAGTACTCTGTTGAAGTCCAACTGCCCTCGCATCGGATCGGACATCATCGAGTGCCAGAAGACCTATGGCAAGAAGATCTTCCTTTCTTTCGGAGGAGCAAGCCCACAAAACTACTACATTGCAAACGACAACAGCGCGAACAGCTTTGCCGACTTTGTCTGGGGAGCTTTCGGACCTTCCACTTCTGCTTGGACCTCAGCTAACAAACCTCGTCCGTTCGGCAACGCAGTTGTCGATGGTTTCGACTTCGATATCGAAAGCAACATGACCGCATCACCGCCCAAGGATCCTTCTGGCAACACGATCAACGACTGGCAGAGCCGTGGCTACGCTACGATGATTAACCGCTTGAAGAACACGCAGTTCCCCAAGGACACTTCCAAGAGCTACTACATCTCTGGCGCACCCCAGTGCCCTTTGCCCGATTTCCACCTCGCCGGTCCGATCGCCAATGCTTGGTTTGACATGCTTTTCGTGCAGTTCTACAACAACCCGTCTTGCTCAGGACGTGCTGCTGTAAACTATGCTGCTGGCGATAGCTTCTTGAAGTGGACGCAGACCCCTTCCAAAAACGCGAACGTCAAGATCTACTTCGGCCTGCCCGCGTCCACTCAGGCAGCAGCGGCATCCGACTACCTTACCCAGCCTGAAGTCAAAGACCTTGTCCAGCGTTTCTCGCCGAATGCGAAGTGGGGCGGTATCATGCTTTGGGAATCTACATATGCTCAGAAGAATATGGTTTGTGGCAAGGACTACACTACATGGTCCAAGGACATTGTCACGGCTGTTACTTCTGGACAGACTATCGACACAGACATCAGCAAGTGCAGCACGCTTCCCAGCCCCATCCAATCCGGTGTCATCTCGACCTGCAACAGATACGAGAAGACCAACTCCGGCGGTGCCAAATGCGAGATCTTCGCAAACCGCATCGGCGTTTCTCTGGCCCAGCTCTACGCATGGAACAGTATCCTTGGTCCTAAGGGTGAGAACTGTGGTTCCAAGTTCCTTGGAGATACCTACTACTGCGTTGGTGTCACATCTCCGCCTGGCGCCACTCAGGATGGCATTACGCCCTACTGCACGAAGTACGAGAAAGCCAACATGGGCGGATCTTGCCCTGTATTCGCCAACCGTGTTGGAATTTCTACCTCCCAACTCTACGCATGGAACTCAGTCCTGGGTAACAATGGTCAGAACTGCCAGGGTTCGTTCTGGGGCGACACCTGGTACTGCGTTGGTGTATCTCCCAACTATGTCGCACCTGTTACTACCACCACTCAGTCGACCCCAACTGGCGCTGCGCCAGCTCCTGGACCTACCCAGTCTGGTATCATCTCGACCTGCTCGAAGTACCTGATGGCAAACCCTGGTGGCTCTTGCCCTGTCTTCGCCAACCGCGCTGGAATCACGACAGCCCAGCTCTATGCGTGGAACTCTGTTCTTGGAAACAATGGACAGAACTGCCAGGGTTCGTTCTGGGGAAACACCTACTACTGCGTAGGCGTCAGGTCCAGCAAGAGAGACGTAGCAGCCGAGATCACTGCATACGCCCCAACGGTGTACGGAGCTGCTCCCAGCGCATACGGCTCTTCCGTCAGCGATGTGCTGTCCACCGAACAGCCCTCCAAACCCACATCCTCACCCGAGCTTTCGGTACCCACTCTTGAGCCCTACATGTCCACATCGGAATCCCTCGCAACCTTCTCCACAATTCCTGCTGCTCCTTCCAGCTACACAACCCTAGATGTAGCGTCATCGAACAGCTCCTCGACATCGACATCGGAATCCTACATCGCACTGCCGACGCAAAGCCCTATTATTCCGGTCAATTCGACTTTGATCACCATCGGCACTATTCATGTGCCGTATCCGACGAGTGTGGGTACCGACCACGGCCACGGCGTGTCAAATAACACTGTGATCGCGACTGGTACGGGTGCTCCGGCTACGACTAAGACTCCTGCTGCGCAGACTAGCGCGTTGATTCACCCGTACACTGGTGCAGGTGGGAAGACGGAGGTTAGTTTTGGAGTTGCTGCTTTGTTTGTTGGTGTTAGCTTGTATTTGATGTAGACTTTTGTAATGGGATTAGAGATGAGGTTCTAAGGTCTAGCGCGACTATGTAAAGATGATCATGTAAGCTGCTCCACGCGCAGTAATGTTAGGGATTTGGATCTTCACGATTGGCTGTATGTTGAGGATCCTTTCCGAGCTGATCAGGACCATTGGATTTTCCGTCAGATGCATTGAATATATCTCCTTCACAATACGAAGGGTGCTTCCTCTCCAATTGGCGAGCGTTTCGCAGATGATTGCCTGTGGGGCTTTTCATCTCGACGGCATAGTGCATCATCGGGAAGTCTTTCATGCGGCGGGGCTTCTCGAAATACAGTACACCAAGTCGCCCTCTCGCTACACCAGGATCCTGCCAGCCAAGCCATCAGATCACGACTTGAGCTCATAAATGCGAGATCGAATGTCCGGCTAATTGTGAGGCGATGTCTTTTTGTTACATCTCATCTCGGCTCACGCCAAGCTCAAGTCCTGATAATTTGGAGTTGCACAGCTCAAACCTTCCTCCCCCTTCTCAGCGGTTTTGACAGCTCTGCCCAGCCTCGTGTTATGCCGATCAGGACGGGATCAACATCACGACAAGGCACGACCGCACGACAAACCATTTCCCCGCCCTCGAGCTCCGCACTTCCTCTCCACAACCCGCACTTTGGCATCTTGCGCGCAAGAAAGTTCGTGATCTACCCGGTAGCTTTGCCAGACACATGGTATAAACACCCGGTCACCTGTGGTCTGTGTTTTCCCGGCGGATAAAATCAGCATCGTCAATGGGGCTTAGAGTTGTCAGCCTCGGTGGAGAGCAGGGAAATATGACGATTGCTATAGAGTGGCCAAGCTCTTGAGCAGCTCGTGTGCCATTGGCGCGAGCCGATATATATAATGGGTGAAGCAACCATGTCTGCAAACCGCCGCAGCTTCCCAGGAACTCCTTGAGTCGCGCGAACCTCCTCTCTACTTTTCCTCCACCATGGGCTTTGTGAACAAGGCCGTGCTGGCCGCTAGCTGCATCGCCACCGCAGCCGCCGTCAACGTCAAAGTCCGCTCGTCTGGAGGCAACTCGACCAAGCACTTCGGCGTCAACTACGGCTATGGCTTCCTCCACGAGGACATCAACAACAGCGGCGATGGCGGCATCTACGCCGAGCTGATCCAGAACCGCGCGTTCCAGTACAGCGATGCCTTCCCCGTCAACACCGACCACTACCAGTCGATCAACGGCGCGAGCCTGAGCATCCAGTTCCTGGCCCAGCCTCTCTCCGACGCCCTGCCTGCTTCCATGCGGGTAAGCTCTAGCAATGGCTCTGGCGCCGTGGGTTTCGAGAACGACGGATACTGGGGCATGGACGTCAAGGCCTCGCAAGAATACACTGGCTCTTTCTGGGTGAAGGGCGCGTACAAGGGCAGCTTCACGGCTGCTTTCAAGTCCAACTTGACCGACGACGTGTTTGGTAGCGTTGAGATTGAGTCTAAGGCTGTTGCCAATGATTGGGTTGAGCATGAGTTTGTGCTGCAGCCTGACAAGGATGCGCCGAGCAGCAACAACACTTTTGCTGTGACTTTTGACCCTGCTGTGAGTGGTGCTGCGTGTGTTGATGATGGTGTTGATCTTTGGCTGACTTGTTGGATTTAGGGCACTTCCAATGGCACTCTTGACTTCAACTTGATCAGTGTCTTCCCTCCTACCTACAAGGGCCGCAAGAACGGTCTTCGTATTGACATTGCTGAGGCTTTGGAGGAGTTGAACCCTGTTAGTTTGGATGCTTCGCGGGTGTACATTGCTTTGCTGACTGTCGATCTAGACTTTCATTCGATTCCCTGGTGGTAACATGCTCGAGGGTCTTACTCTCGGCACTGAGTGGGACTGGAAGGACACCCTTGGACCTCTCAGGAACCGCCCTGGCTTCCAGGGTGTCTGGGGATACCAGCAGACCCACGGTCTTGGTCTCGTGGAGTACCTTGAGTGGTCTGAGGACATGGGTCTTGAGATTGGTAAGACTGGCAAAGACTACCATCAAACAATTCATCACTAACACACATCATAGTTGTTGGTTGCTACGCCGGTCTTGCGCTCGACGGCAACTTCACTACTCCTGAGGAGCTTAAGCCTTTCGTCGACGACTGCCTCAACGAGATCGAGTTCATCAGCGGCCCAGCCGACTCTGAGTGGGGTGCACGCCGTGCTGAGCTTGGTCACCCCGAGCCTTACAAACTCGACTACGTCGAGGTCGGTAACGAGGATTGGTTGGCCGGCTACCCCGACGGCTGGAACTCATACAAGGAGTTCCGCTTCAAGGCTTTCTACGACGCCATCTCTGAGGCTCACCCTGACATCCAGGTCATTGGCTCTGCTGCATCCAGCGATCCTGGTGGAATTGACCCTATTACTCTCGAGCTCCAAAACGCTACCGATGTCATCACATACCCCGAGGGTGTTCTTGGAGACTACCACCCTTACCGCGAGCCCGATGAGCTTGTCTACGAGTTCGACCGCTTCGACAACGACTACGGCCACATCGTCGGCGAGGTCGCTGCCACCCACGTCAACAACGGCACACGCTGGGAGGGCGGCCTCTACTACTTCCCCTGGTGGATCGGCAGCGTCGGTGAAGCCGCCTCTCTCATCGGCTACGAGCGCAACTCCGACCGCATCCCGGCGACCTTCTACGCTCCCGTCCTCCGCAACATGAACCGCTGGCAATGGGCCATCACCATCATCCAGTTCGCCGCCGACCCCGCCCTGACCACGCGCTCCACCTCCTGGTACGTCTGGTCGCTGTTCGCCCACCACCCCATCTCCGAGACTCTCCCCACCACAGGCTCCTACGGCCCCGTCTGGTGGGGCGCCGGCAAGGACGACGCCCGCGACGCGCTCGTCTGGAAGGGCGCGTGCTACAACACCACCAACGGCGCCGACGAGCCCGTGACCGTGCGCTTCGACGGCGTCAAGCGCGGCACCAAAGCCACCCTCACCCTCCTCACTAACCCCGGCGGCGACCCTTACGAGTACAACGACCCGCTCAAGGGCAACAACATCGTCGAGTCCACCACCACTGTCATCCAAGCTGATAAGAAGGGCGCTTTCCACTTCAGCATGCCTCAGCTTAGTGTTGCTGTTCTTGACACCGATACTGAGGTTGACCAGCCTGGTCACCATGGCGGCCACCACGGCAAGCCGCCTAAGTATGGTGGTGGTAAGAAGGACAAGAGGAATGCTGGACAATAGGTGTGATGATTGTCCTCGTAATGCCTTGTTTGCGAGATGAAATGAATGTGCACTAGATAGGTTACGATTTAGCAAGATAATGACATTGTTCGCAAAAGTTTGTGTGATTCGAGTGTTAGAAGTGCATAGAGATCGAGTAAGCAGTGTTTTATGCATGGATTAATGGTTTATGGATCGGTGTTCGAAGTCTAAGTACCTTATGTCCTGAATGTACTTCGTGTACAGTAGAAGCGTGACTGCTCGCCAGCAATTAACAGGCTAAACTCAATCGTGTCATGATCGCATGGGAGTCGCACCTTGCATATCAGTACCAAAAAGCAAAAGAATTCGTATGCAAGGAAGTCAACTTCGTACCGCTAACAAACGAAAGGGGGTATATCTAGTAACTAAAAAGAAAGGACAGCGCTGAACGTGAAAAAGACATCCCACTCCATCCCATGCCATGAAAAAATTTATGCTCGTCGGACAATTTCTTTTCCTCCAAAGGCCAATATAAGAGAGTCATTGAGTACTCCTGCTTCTTCTTCTTCTCTCAGGATCGACCTGCTGGCAAACAATTCTGTTGCTCCGTTTCTCTCAACCGTTCCAACATTATTACTTCGACATCCTGCATGGCGCTCTATTCCTGCGGCGAAACATGTAGTCCAAAGGTATTGCTGTTGTTCTTCGGTGTACGTACATGCACCTAGTAGGCGCTTGCGGGTGTGCTGACGGCCATGCCAACCGGGAGCGTGCCAGGGCCAGCGGTCGACTGAGTGGCGCCACTGACGGTCCTAGGAATGCCAGCAGGTCCCACGCCACCGGACGAGAAGTTTCTAACGTCACCTCTGCTCTCCTTAGGCACAGATGCAACAGGCGTGACGCCACCCTTGATGCGCATCTTGGTGCCGGGGACATTGCGCAGACGCGAGGTGCGCCATTGTTCGTACCAGCGTGTCCGGCTCAGCTCGCGGAGGTCGCTGCGCCATTCGAGGAAGACAGAGTCGCGCAGGCGGGAGAAGTCGCAGTGCTCGGGATTTAGAGGTGAAGCAGAACCCCAAGGGAAAACGCGTGAGAGCTCGCTTTCAGTTGCAACTCCAGATTTGGGAAGAGTGTACGGATCCGGCGAAAGGACTGACAGAGGCAGGTATGGTTTCTCGTCAGCGAGAGCGCCGGCCTGCGAAGCATGGCGCATGTGTGAGACACGCTTAGATGCAGACTTGATCTTTGCGCTGCTGGAAGAGCTGGATGAATTTGAGGAAGAGCTGAGGCGGTTGGGGCTCTGAATTGGGAGATCAAAATCGGCGTCTTCTTCTTCCTCAACGAGGACGTCTGAGTCTGCATATTGTTCGTCCTCATCCTCCTCGAGTTCGAGTGCATCGAGAGGGTTCATCGAGTTGTCTTTGATGCTCTTCCAAACAGCACGCTTGAGGTGAGACATGTGTTTGGTGGTAAGAGTGTCCGCCTTTGCAATGACCGGAATGACGACCGTCTTCTCCCAGAGCGCACGGAGGACCTGAACGTCGAGGGCATCGTCTAGACCTCCTTCGCCGGGCGAGGCGCCTTCAATGTTCGCATCAAGCCTCAAAGGATCGAGCACAAGGAAGACGCAATGTATGTGGGTATCCCTAAAACCCGGACTGCGCATCACCTTCTGCTCTTCGGCGAAAGTCTCCTCAAATTTGGACTCGATGAAACTGGTCATCTCTCTCAATTGGAGGTCGACAATGCTCTTTTCAAGACCGGCCGAGTCCCAAAGAGTGAGGCCAACTCGCTCGCTCTCCATTTCCGTCTCGACGTAGGTTGAGACAAAATTGCCTTTGATTTGTGAGGACTGGCGGTCAATCTCGCGTTTCGTGCTGGGCATCGCGAGTGAGTGTTTCAGGAGCGATATGAACGAGCTTTTGCCGCTGCTTTTCGTGCCAACCACGAGTACACTATTGAGGCGTCAGTCACAGGTCTGGTATTGAAGCTCTTCCAGGTACACTCACTTGAATGGCGTAGGATCCTTCCGCCTGCGGATTCTTCTGGGGCTGTTCACGTGACCCGCCTGCGCAGCGGCAGCGGTGTAATCGTAGCGGCCTCGGTTTGTCATGCTTCCAGTTCTTTCAGTCGCTTCATCTCCATTGACTGTGCCATTGGCAGCAGGCGGTGGGCTGGCCGAAGCTGATGCACCTCGGAGGGCATACGCTGGCGAGCTGGAGTTGTCTCTTGACGCCATTGCCACCATTCCAGGGCGAGAGAAATTGGCGGCAGTTTGCGCGGGAGCCTGAGCGTGATTGTGAGTGTAGCTCGAAGGTTGTGGAGCGCGGTTCGGTTGGGCCTGCCCATTGAACATGGCGACACTGTCTGGACGTGCGTCTTCGCCTCCGAAGGTGGGCATGGCCATCAAAGGGTGGTGGCTGGGCAGTCGAGGTGGTTGTTTGGGGAGCATTTGGGCCTCGCGCTCTCGGCGCTCGAGCTCCGCCTGCTGCTGTTGTCTCGCCTTGGAACCGCGTCGCAACATGGCTTCTCTTGACACGGAGTGCGAGAGGGAGCGAAAGATCCTGCTGTTTGGAGGTTGCTGTTCTGAGTCGTCAAATGAATGGTGTGGCGGTGCTGGGCTCGGAGGGGTTGAATAGGCAGTGCTCGTGACCGTGGCGGCTTCTCCAAAGTGAAAGCGCTTGTTTGGGTCGTGGTATGGGATTGGTGGTGGAGCGCCGAAGGGCGGCGGCGGTGGAGGTGGAAGAGGAGGCGCGGTGAGAGGGTCGCTGATGGTGACTGCCTCCGGCTTGTGTTTTGAGGAGCCGCTGCGCAAGAGCCCGCTCAAGCTGTTCTTTCTCGCTCGCTCCTTCACAATGCTCCCGCTTCCCGAGCTCTTCTGTCGCTTGTGCTGCTGGTGTTGCTGCCGTACCCACTGGTGCTGTGTGAGTTCTGGTGACCGGTTGGGACTCGTTGCGCTCGATGCGACAGATGGGGGCGCGGGCGGAGGCCTATGCGGAATGGAATAGTCGCGGTCCTGCAGGTTGCCAGCACCCGATATTCCTGATATTCCTGAAGCCATGGTACTGCAATCAACGCTGCACACGCCGGCCAATGTGCGACAAGGATGCGACGTGGTGCGACAGGGGTTGCAGCGCCTGCGGAGATTAGACGGACGGCATTCACTTCAGTCGCATACGAGTCACGTGCACTCGGTACTTGCAAGATAGTTGGGGCTCGGTTGGAGTGGGAAACAGATATCGACCCGAGTAAACACGCACTTGGGAGGATTTAACGGCGGACGAAAGTAAAGGTAGAGACATCTGCACAGCTGCAGGAAACGATCGTCACCGAGTCCCACTTGGGCTACAAGGGTCAAGTTCGGTGGCTGGCGCTACCGAGTCCCCTTCTGGGGATAACCCTGGTTTCAAGAAGGGGCTCGGACATTGCTCTTCGCCCCTCGAAGGCGTTACGCTATTCTTTTAGACGCTTCGATTGTGAAGGATGGAATGGTTGATATCGATGTTGCAACGTGTTCTGCAGGTGCCAGATACAATTCGTCATCCGACACTGAGAGTAGTGGTTCTCGCATCAGCGTGAACGATTGCCGAGTATCATGACATAGACTGGAACAATAGGCTCCAGGGAGGAGGTGCCGAGTGCAGCTAACCCTGCTCGTTTTGGCTGTTGTGCTTGGATACCCTCCCGTACCCTCACGGTATCCAGTACCAGATCGCATGGGCTTGTTGCAGTACTAGTCATCCAAGCTGTTTGTGGTCTCGCGGGCTATCGTGACTATGATGACCGTTGCGTGTTGCAGCATTCTAGGATGGATCAGAAGCATCCTTCCGATTGCATTTATAAAGCTTTAGCTTGACGGGCCAGTTCTGCAGTCCGACGAGTCTCTGCGCGGGAGTCCACGTACAGCGATCTCTATGGCCACGAGGCACTTTGATGACATTATCGACAAATTCAATTTTGAAATTGTATAAGACTGCCATTGAAATACTACTTGAGTTTCTGTCACATATAAGCAACTAGTTTGCTACTGCGGTGTGTCCCGAGTCAAAAATGACTGCGTCTACCATTGAAATACGGTTGATGAAGATGTACTTAGATTCATGCACACGAACTGTAGAGATGAGACGACTACATGCAATCACCGCATCTAAATTATGTACAGAGACTCTCGACGGTATCTCCAGTCTTTCAGTTACTGTACTTGATGACAACAGCACTCTGTCTCCCAAGCATAACAGACGCTGATGACGGCATCTCAATAGTTTACAAGCTCGTTCATATATCACGATCAAACTGTAGCTTCTTGCTGATAGTTGAGGACATAGGCCTTGGTCTGAAGCTCAACACACAATTCTCATTTCAACTGATATGTGAGACAGTATTGAACGCGAAGTATATTGCCGTGGGCAGCTCTAGACAGCAATCTCTTCCGATTCTTCGTCCTATGTTGCTACATGCCGTAAAACTGGCAATGAACTTTGAGAGAAGCCGAGATATGCTATATAGCCGGACAGATTTTGGGAAAGTAGCCTGGCAGGAAGATGTCAGTACCTGCGCTGCATTTCTCATTGCCTGAAGGAAGTAACGATATAGTGGCTGTGCAAACGTTGAAGAAAAGCTACATTTTGATGCTATATAATACCATAATCCGCTGGTCAGCCCATCAAATCTTAAATGATGCTTCAATCACCTCAATCCGAATTGGTCTAGTGGCTAGGACGATCCGCTTTCACGTTGCAAATTGATTGTATCGATGATCCGGGTAAGCCGGGGTTCAATTCCCCGATTCGGAGCAACACTGATTTGTGAAATCACACCTTTTTTTGCATTTTGTTTTCCATTCACTTACCTATGAAGATTGCATGCGTCACGGACAATGCCTTACCGGGTCATGCACTCTACGAACAACGTTGTCTTAGCAGAAACAACGTTGTCCAGACAGAGGTCGCAACCGTCGCATCGTTGGATTTTTTGATCATGTTAGTGAGGTCTTGTTCGAGCAAGGAAGGAACGGAATTTTTTGAACAGCCCCGAGCAAACACGATAGTGAACGATTCAGAGCGACTCAAAACGATACGTTTCAATCGATGGTACCAGACCACAGAAGTAGCTGTAATGGTTGATGCGAAAGGGGGCGCTGAGAAGTTGACATAGCGAAATTCGCATCTCCGGAATTTGCGGGCTGGCGGCCGACGCCTGCACCATCACAATGCATCTCAAACCTGTACGTATATCAGTGAGTTGACGATAACGACTATGGCACAATGTTCTTTGTGGTAATCTGACAAACGAGGAGATTAGTGTACTTGGGGAACGAACGGAGGTTAAATTTGTCTGTGGTACACTCGCTGGATACGATCGCTCAGTGATTCCTTGCATTGATCGGATGATAGCGTAGATCCATCGCCTTTTTCCTTTGCTCGTTGACCGTCCTGCGTCCAAGAAATAGTCCACGAAAATGCTCCCTTCGGACTTTGCAAACGCATAACGCGGCCACAACAACCGAACGAGTGCCTGGCTCGTTTCTAATTCCTGGATGCTATCATCAATTGATCAACGCCTCATCATCCGACTCTGCCAACATCCCTTTGATCTCTTCGTGGCATGGTCAACGACTAGGCTGCAGCACCTTGTTCCTTCCAATCACTGCTTTCCCCTCATCTTATGCCTGTGCCCTCCGGCTCAGTAGTGCGAGCGAGCGGTGCGCCCAGTGAGAGCGTATCATGTCATTCAACATGAAGATGCCTAGCGCGTGTACCCTCAAGTGTAGGCAGAATTGGAGTTCTCTTGAGTAAGGAAGACCTGAGATGCTTGTCTTGTACATGAGGCATCAAATCGATCCCCTCAGGTCCTCTACTATCAGCACGACCGAGCCGTGAGGTTCTCGAAGGATGAGAGGCGCGAAAGCACGAGACTATGAAGTGATTCCACAAAGATACATAAATGCTCATGTCGATAAAAGCTACGATTCTGTCGGAGTTGCATCAGAACCAAAGGAAGAGCAGCTGTGAGCCCGACCGTAGAACAACCTGGAAATACCGAGTTGTTCTTGTCTGCCTAGAGTACCCTGAGAAGAGCTGCAAAATGCTCACCACGAATGTGATGAAGTTGGTCGAAGCCAATGTATTATAACCGGCGTTAATAGCATCACCCTGACCACCACAGCAGTATCTAGATATTCCTAACAGCGTCTCAATGGGAGATACAGCTTGGTTGGAGTTCATGTCGGATTATGCCAGTCCGGTGGACATGGAGACGGATATGATAATCCAGCTAAGATTGCAGTGTGCTTTGTTTATATGCTCCAACAATGACCGAGCGTGTGCATCTGCAGGTCTATACTGCCCAATATAAAAAGCAATGCCGCTGGCGTCTCCAAGTGGATGCAACTTGTCAATCGAAGTCTTCGTTTATACTCGTGTCAGATTCAGCATATTTGAGCATCAGCCTCACTGCAGCGTACACAAAATTCCTTGTAAGTAGGCGAGGTGTTTGGAGACAGAACATTTCAAGGTCACGCGACACTTTGATGCGTATAAAAATCATATCAGACAAACAGCAAATAAAGGTAAAAAGGTAAAGTGGGTATCATTGCAGCTGGACTTGTTCATTGCTTTTACAGACTCATGTCTTCGGCTGCGGCGTAGCCTGTGAACGCAAGACAGGGATTCTACATCACAAGTCTTGATATGCAACCCGAAGCGTGGAAGGGCAGAGGTGCTTTTCGCAGACTCTCCCAGACTGTTCGTACCATCCCAAGACCGCCAAACGCCAAGCTGTTCAGGAA
>Ga0265797_10002684_pt1 | contig 29569 bp, 35 predicted proteins | sample P2T30metagenome_FD_192433 | JGI IMG/M metagenome (GOLD analysis project Ga0265797, IMG submission 192433) | Plant litter microbial communities from East Loma Ridge, Irvine, California - P2 T30 | ecosystem: Environmental > Terrestrial > Plant litter > Unclassified | place: USA: California...
TAGATTCCTAAAATGTAATTCTAGAATTAATTTTTAAAAATACTCCTTTACTTTTTAAGATTAAGGTTCAGTAATAAGACTTAATAAATTAAGAGAATAAAATATGAATTTTAGTTTAGCTTCTTATGATTAGCCTAATTAGCTCTAATTAGCTAGATATAACCTTATAGCTTTTTAAAATTAAAAAAGTAGCTAGTTTCCTCTACTAGCTAGCTTCCCCTACTAGTATATTAGCTTAGATTCTTAATATAAAGCTTATTAAGACTAAATACTAGAGCTCTAATATACTAAGCTTATGATTTTTATCTATATTCTAGTTAAATAAAAGATTAGGCCTTGATAGATAACTTAGTCTATAGTTATAGAGAATTATAATAGTTAATTTATAGTAGTATAATAATATTAGATAGTATCTAGTAGCCTAAGATTACTAGAATAATTCTTAGAGAGTTACTTCTAACCTAGTAGTAGATATCTCTTATATAGCTCTACTATCTAACTTTATAATCCCTTATTATAGCTATAGCTTCGAATTTAGCTTAGTATCAATTTACTACTAAATTACCTTTAAGCTAAGAGTAATTATATTACATAATCCCTTTAGAGTTTACTTATAATCTAGAAGTAAATACTTACTACTAGATTCTATCTCTAAACTTAGTATTATACCTTACTTTTATAGTTATAGATTTACTATTATATTAGAAGTAAATATTAGTTAAATACTTTATTTAGAATAACTTATACTACTACTAGTTTACTAACTAAAACTTTTTAATTAACTAAAATAACTTAACTTATATCTAAAACTTAAATTTAGCTTATTAGGATTAGCCTAGTTAGCTCTAATTATATAGGATTAAAACCTTAAGTCTTAATAAGCTTTAAACTAGCTTACTTCTCCTATTAGCTAGCTTCTTCTATTTTAATCTTAATTAAAATAATAATAAAAAAGATTATAAGTAACTTAGCTACTAAAATATTAAACTTAAGAAAGATATTATCTTAGTTAATAAATAAGAATTATATCTAATTAAGCTTAAATATATTATTCCTCTAGAATACTACTACTATCTAACTTATATTAGTACTTTACTAAGAGCTAGATTAAAATAGATCTATCTAGAGAATTAGAAAGGATTTAGTATTTATCTAACTTATATATTCTTTACTTACTAATAGTAGTATAAATTAGAGACTTATATTAAAGTATCTCTTATTATATAGTAAGCTTTTAGAAGATATTACTCTATAGTAAATTAAGTTATCTATAAGAGGAATAACTTAGCTATTATAGCTTTCTAATTTAGGACTAAAGATTATAATATATAGGCTATAAAAATTAGTTCTCTTACTTCTTAAAAATAGTAATTTATACTAAATTAGTTTAAAGACTAGTATTATATAGTATTATTAAGCGAAGTAAAACTATAGATTTATAGAGATTTTCTTAAAGCTACTTAGAATACGATACTAGGCCTAATTTAGCGGATCTTAGCTACTTAGAGCTATCTAATCGATTAGTAGGTTCTTACCTATAGTTTTACTTCGCTTAATAATACTATATAGGCTATAAGTATATTAGTATTATTATATTATTGCTTTAAGCTAGGTAGGAAAACCCTCTTAAAGACCTCCCTCCCTAAGAGTCCGAATTTAGACCCTGAATTTAGGAGGCTGCGATAAATACTCCCTCTACAAGGCTAAAGATACGCCCTTACGCCTAAGCTCTTATCATCCTCTCCACATTTATCCCCTCACTTCTGCACTTCACTTTGAGGATCTCCGAGGACGAGCGATACTAACATCTCTATCCAATGAATCGTAGCTGACTTAGAATTGTGGCGCGCATAGCAGATAGATCTAGAGAAAAGCAAGTCACTATCTCATAGGTTCGTATCATGTTAGCCTGTAGGGGAGCCTTTGCGATTTGCTTGCCTACTCCTGTTTCCCTTCCTCACACTTGCATAAGAGAGACCTAGTAAAGATGGGCATCCAGGAAAAGGAAGAGAGTGAGCACTTCTCTCCATATCGCGCTGACGGCAAGCTTGTAGGTCGATTAGCACGACGTCTATACTGAAAGACCGCCTTAACGCTAACAGGATTGTCAAGTACGGATTCGTGTGCATCGTGACTGGCGCAACTTATTCGATCGGCCGCGCAGTCATCCATGAGCTGGCTGCTCACGGTGCAGCGGTAGTGTACGCATGCTCTTCAGAACCTACGAACGACTTCGCGAGCTTGGTCGACGAAGTGAACTCTCAGTACGGCGGCACGAAGGTTATCGGCTACCCGTTCAAGCAGGCAGATGAGGAAGGTACACTGGCGCTCATCGACGATGTACTGAACGCTTGGGGTCGGTAAGCATCTCACAATAGCGCTCTCAAACTCGGAGCACAGCTGACCCGAGAGTGACAGGCTCGACGTGTATGTAACGACCTCACCCACGCCCGGGCCCAGCACCTTAGCCGCTACGACTCCAGCCTCCCTTCACACCCTCTTCGAAGCGAACAGCATGGCGCCATTCCTTGCGCTCAAGTATGCACCAGCGGCTATGCGCAAGATGTCACCCAGAGGCAGCTACGCAAACGCTGCGCCGAAAGATCGCGCCTATGGCAGTATAATTGTGGTGAGCTCGGTAGCGAACTCCAGCGCTGGGGACAGTGGCGTAGGACCAGGATTCACAATTGCTGCGCATGCTGCACTTGGTGTGGTGCGAGCTGGCGTGCCGGCGCTGAAAGGCACCGGCGTCAGGATCAACTGCGTGAGTGCAGGAGCCATTGCGGATCCTAGCGCCCAGGTTGTTGATATCGGAGAGCATCGGGAACGCAAGCAGGAGCACATGGGTGGTGTTGAGAGACTGGGTCTCCCAATGGAAGTCGCTCGAGTTGTCGGTTTTTTGTCGAGCGGGTTCAGCTCGTACGTCACGGGCGCGAATCTGGTCGTCGATGGTGGAGCCAGCGTGATGGGTGCGGCTTGAAAGCTTGACGAGGTTATCTTCACGAGAGCGGGCGGGTTGCATACAATCTCGCGAGAGTAAAGACATGGTGGACTTCTCGGGACCTTGTTTTGTTTCTCGACGGTCAAGTGCAGCAGGGCATAAGTCCCGTCGTCTCCAGCAAAGCAAAAACGTCATCAGCTTCGTACAGGTAGAGGTGGAGGTCGAGCGTGTAGTTAGTTTCATCTGCTCCCAATAAACTCGACATGTAGACCGTCCTAGAATACTTGCGCCAGACCTAGATCCTCGAGCGTTCAGCATGTTTCAGAGGCAGAGTTGCACGTGCGTGTGGCGTTCAAAGATCGAGCTGAGCAACTTCGTGCGCTTTGGACGAGCCACAACCTTCACTGAAGCATAAAACCTAAGGTCTACCTCTCACTCAATGCACACGCCCTCGGCAGCTAAATCAGCAAAGAAGCGAATGGACGTGGAAGCTGGCATGCCAAAAAAGCAGTGAGCTACTGGTCCGCCTCTCGCAGATGTTGTAAGGATATTGCGAGAGTTCATTTGCGAGTCAAAGATGGATAACACAGGCATGGGATTTGTTCACCCATCTAGATCGCAAAAGGTGTACTTTAATCTCCAGTGGCGCACGCACTAGATCCAGTTCGGACCGGAAATCGCCAACGGTACCACGTTCCGCCACCATGCTCTCGCTTTCCTGGCCCGGTCGCGCTCGTTCTGAACACGATACCACCTTCACATACAGCACCAAAACATCTTCACACGGTCATTTCGAGCGGTGGGTATCATGATTTTGATGCTAGATGCGCAGACCGACGAGGGAGTCGAAGATACTTGAAGAAAACAAGCTTCAACCCCGCGAGTCGAGATCGCCTAGAAGCATGTGCCACGTTAGGTTCACGCAAACTATAAGCTGCAGTCAGACCATGCACTCACTCTCCAAGACCTGCCTCGAGCACTCTTCGCCAGCCCTCGCCTGAGTTTACCAGCGCCGCGAGTGCTACCGCCGTGCCACGAAGTGCAAAGTGCGCATGCAGGGATGACTAGACCGGGCTGAACTCGTCAATGTAGTCTAACCTCGGGGGCGTCCAAGAAGGCCAAATCAGGTACGGAGATGGCTTGCAGGATGATCAGCTTAGCGAGTGGTGGTCAAGTTGTGGCCAGGAACTGCCTTGAAGGCCACTTCGTTCTTCTTTATTTCTTACTGATGTAGTCTACACATTATTGTCGTCGCCATGGCGAAAATTCTACCTTGCTCTCGCTCATATCAGCGCCTGGTTGTGCGCTGCGTATTGGCGGCCGTTCTTGTTGCTGCGATACTTTGTTTTGGTAGCACTTGGCCACCTGTAGCGAGTGCTGATGGTTTAAAGAACAGTCACCATGTGAGCAGAGAATCATCGAACCAACAAGAGAGGCTCACCGAGGACAAAGCCATCGAGCAGGCCAGCGTTGTCCAAGTCCCATCGTCACCAAAGATCGAGGACAAGGCTGTTCCTCCAGCTCGTACTCCTCCGAAAGAGCCAGTCGTCACCGTTTCAGACCACCAGTGGACGGAATCAATTCGTCGCATCGAAGACTTGCTTGACGACGAGCTTCGCTTGAAGGCTCTCCTCGCACCCATCACAGATACAGGAGAGCCGCTACTGCGCGATTTGACGCACCGCGTCAGAGCCTTCCGGAATGTCTTCAAGACTTGGGAAGAGCTACACATTGATCCGAATGATGGTAAGCTGAGACACAGATCGACAGCCTGATAGATCAATGCTAACGTGTAAACTAGGCAATGTTCAACAGCTATCAGCCATTCCTCGTCTTCGCTCTATGGAACTACCTTCTCACACCCTCGCCCAAACCATCCGTAGCTACGACAGGATACGGCATTTCGTAAACACCTTCGCCAAGCGACTCTTTCCATGGACGATGATGTCCTACCCAGACCATATGTCGTTACACGCCAGCTTCTACAACGGCGGTCGCGGAATCGTATTCACTGCAGGCAACCGCCAGGCAGGAGAACTTCTTACTGTCATCCCGAGTCTGAGACAGCTCGGTTGCAAGCTTCCCGTCGAAATCATGTACCTGGGTGACGAAGATCTGGACGAAGACATGCGTGATCGCCTCGAAGAGCTCGATGGTGTTGTCACGAGAGACTTGAGGCTCATGATTGATGATGACGGATGGCATTTGGCAGGTATGTATTCTGGTCGCAAATTCGCAAAGAACTCTAGGCTGACCCTATCAAAAGGCTGGGCCGCAAAAGCTTTCGCAATCCTCATGTCTTCCTTTCACGAAACGATTTTCATCGATGCCGATTCTTTCTTCTTGGTCGATCCCTCCACACTCTTCAAAGACGAAGGCTACCGCAAAACGGGTGCACTCTTCTTCAAGGATCGCAACGTCTCTCCCGAGAACAAGCGCGCGTGGATCAAGTCTATCCTACCAGCTCCAGTCTCTGCCAACGTCAAGCACAACAGAATGTGGACCGGCGAGAGCGGGCACATGCAAGAGTCGGGCGTGATTGTTGTCGACAAATGGCGACACTTCATTCCCTTGCTGCTGACAACAAGACTGAACGGGCCAGAGAGAGACAGCGACGAAGCACGAGGCAGAAAGGGTGTGTACGACATGATGTACGGCGACAAAGAGACTTTCTGGCTGAGCTGGGAAATGGCCGGTTCTTCAGACTACACGTTCCACGGTGGCGTGGCTGGTACGATGGGCAAGCTTACTCATGTGCAACCTTCGGACCCTGAGAAGCCAGACGAAGAGCCAGTCTCTGTTGACGGGCCGATGATCTGCTCGCCACAGCTTATCCATTTCGATCATGACGGCAAGCCATTGTGGTTCAATGGGTGGCTCGCGGCGAACAAGGACGATTTGACAAAGTGGCAAGAATTCGATTTGTACCTCGAGGAGGAGCCGGAGCAAGGCAGGAAGCCGAAGAAGGATGCGTGGACTATTCATCCTGCAAATGTGGTTTGTCTGGAAGCGGCGGAGGCCAAGAAGTTCACGGCGCGGGATCAGACGACGCTGGATGGCATTCTGAAGTTGGCGAAGAAGAACAGCGCGATGCTCGATGGCTCATGAGGGCACGCTGGCGTATTTGCAGCATTCGTACTGTATTCATTGTTTTTCCATTTGAAGCCATCGTAAAAATGGAGTTGAGCTCCTGCGTAACTGAATTTCGGTAGCAAGCGAAACCATTTTGACGTTAGTAGCTAGTGATGGGTTCGACGCGTGATTATCAGTGAAGTTTTACCGGCAGGAAATACATGTACCTCGATGGTCAGCATGCAGTTTTAGCAACATAAATTCATGTACCAGAACTTTGGTGGAAAACAAGCGACGAGAGTCAGGCGAAAGTCCCGTTTCGAAGGCGGAAGATTACCTCGCTATAAAACGGAAATGATGTACGATTCCTACATGAAGTCAATGACGACTGATGTCAAGATTGATGCTCGGGCGTTCGACGGCGGTAATGATATGTGGCAACCTCTCACGTGCGCCTCACGTGCACGGCTTTGCAAGTGACGGATTTCCATCAGCTTCGATTGCTTCAGCTCGGTCGGTGATCGCTTTCGTCACTGCCGATTCGAATCACTCACGACGCCGCCGCCGCCCCACAGTCCAGAACACATCATATTCTTTACCCTTGCCTGATCCTCTTCGACCCTTGCGATCACACAAACACCACACAACCAACTACTGCAGCATCACTACTCCTCCAACCACCAACTCACAACCATCCATCTCGAACCCCACCACCAACAACCCCGCACAACACCATCACAATGAGCGACTGGGACCAAGTCACCAAGATCGGCAAGAGTGTCCGTGGACCTGGCGCCGACCGTGAGACCACCGTCAAGGGCAAGAGTGCTCTTAACGCCGCTCAGCGTAGCGGTGCCATCCTCTCTACCGACAAGAAGTTCTCCACCGCAAACGTAAGCCAGAAACCCGAAATTCCCTCAGCAAAATCAATCAGCAATCCCACTAACACCCATCTCACAGGCCGCAAGCGCCAACCTCGGTGGCCAGCGTCTCACCAAAGTCGACCGCGCCGACGGTCCCGTCGCCACCAAGAAGGTCCCCGAAGAAGTCGCAAAGGCCCTCATGCAGGCGCGCAACCAGCTCAAGAACCAGAAGGGTACGACGATGACTCAGAAGGACCTCGCATCAAAAGCCAACGTCGACGTCAAGGTCGTCGCAGACCTTGAGCGCACCGGTGCCGACTTCCCTGCTATGGACGCCGTGCTCAAGCTCCAGAAGGCCGCCAACGTGCGTCTTACTGGCTCGAACATCGGCGAGCCCATGCTCGGCCCCAAGAAGAAGGCTTAAATTCATTCGCCTTTTCAGTCCTTTTTTTCTCCTTTTGGCATGACGACGACACGGAGAAGAGCGCACGTGTATTGATGGCTAGCTAGCGAAAGGGACCCGGAGTTTGGGATATTTGTGAGCGTACATGGCTTGAAAGAGAAGCGGACGGGCGTAGCTGCGCCTGTCTTTACGATAAATGCTCTATGAATGTTAACGCCTTTTCGAAGGAAACGTGACCTATCAATCAATCATAATACATGCGGATGGTTTCTTTCATGCTTCGTTCGTGAGATCACATCTACAGCTACGTTTAGCTAGATTTCGCCGCGTCAAACAGCTTCGTGAAGCCCTCAGCGGGCGGCTGCAGCCAATTCCGCTCATCATACTCGTTACCACCCTCAATGCAGTGGAAAGTATAGATCATCCTGCCCTTCTGGCTCGTGTTCTTCTCACTCTTGTGCAAAAGGTTGCCATGGATCAGCACCAATGTCCCCGCCTTGACCTCTCCAAGATCGTAAACTTCCTTCTTAACATCCTCATCCTCCTCCAGTCCCTCCGGCCACTGCTGCCCCTCATTCTGCGCAAACGTAGTCCCCTTGCCATCCTCCGACCGCACAAACCGGTCCCTAACCGGAGCGCGCTTATGGCTTCCCGCCGCAAAGGAAAGACATCCGTTCTCCGCCGTGGCGTCTTCGAGTGCGTACCAAAAGCCGACGGCAGAGGGCGGGTTGGTGTAGAGGAAGACGGAGTCTTGGTGGGGAGGCACACGACCGCCGATCTCGGGCTGCTTGCAGATGATCATGGACTGCAGCAAGCGCGGGTCTTTGAAGGCGAGATCGCGGGCGATGGCGGCGTTTTGCTGGGTGATGGAGGCTTTGGCGAAGGAGGGGTTGAGATGGTGCAGGTAGTGGCCGATTTTGTTGATGGCGCGGTGTTTGGGCTTGTTGAGGGCGCCGTTGGCGTCGAAGGCGTCTGGTTGAAAAATGTCGTTAGATGGTGATGTATTTGGCTAGGGAATATGCGATTCTACAATACCTTCTTCGAAGAAGAATCGCACCTTGTCACCACTTTCCAAGAAATAGCTATCGCCTACATGATCGCTTTTCTCGCCGGTGGAGAATTTGGTCATGGGATGATCATCAAGAGAGAAGTCGTTCAAAAGACGATTTGACTCATCGTGCAGCTCCTTGACTGTGTCCTGCGACAGAGCGTCGGGAATGAGTAGGTAGCCATTGGTATGCCAGAATTCCAGCTGTTCTTTGGTGAGGCCCGAAGATAGATCGCTTGACGGCGGAGGGGAGACTCGTGAAGGCGCCATGATAGTAGTGCTGCAGATCGAAATACACAAGATCAAACTGATATTGAGAGTACTGACTGGGCAAGAGATAACACCTTCTACAGTGGATCGTCATTGCCCGCCCACGCGATACCGGGCCACCCCCACTTCACCCTCTCCACAAAGGTTCGGGCTCAGGCTCCGGCACAGCTGCATGGCACAACGTGCAACAAGAAACCCAAGTACCTACCTCGGTCCGCCTGATATACCACCAGATCAACCAGGTCAACTTCTCCAATGGATCCAGACGGTCCAGTCGCAGTCGCGCCAGCCTCACCACCAGTCTGGAGATGGGTCCTCAGCTTTCTGGCTGTAGGCGCATGCTGGGGCCTCACAACACCTTTCATGCGCAGGGCTGCGGTCCATCGAGACAAGCAACCCAAACAGCAACGGCCGTATCTCACTTCAGATGCTCCCTGGATCAGTCGGAAGATTTGGAGTATCTTGTATGCTGTGATGGATCTTCTTAGGAATCCTGCGTACGCGATACCTCTGTTGCTCAATGTGACCGGAAGTGTAAGTAAACGAGCTTCTCTGCTATGCGCGTATTGTTGCTAACGTTCAAGAAGGTGTGGTTCTTCCTTCTGATCGGCCAGGCTGGTATTTCGAATCTCAAGTGCATTCCCTAAGTTGATTGCCAAACTAATACTTTCATACAGAATTGTCTCTCACTGTACTGTACCAATCTACCTCCTTCTCAGGCGCCCCGCTTCGGGTTTGTCTTAATTAACTGACTTGAGAGATACCCAAGGTTCCGATTGTAAACTCACTAGCTTTTCTGTTCACGGTCTTGGGGGAGTGGTGGGCCGAACAGAAGGTCATTTCACGAGGTTCGTGCCATATAACCTAGCCATGAGCTTTCAGGAGACATACACATGCTAATATTGAAACAGACACGTGGATCGGCATGACTCTCGTATTGAGCGGCATAGCTCTTTGTGTTCATGCGAAGACGTCTTGAGTATTGCAACGCGTTGGTCGTGGTCAATAAGAGTCTACATCGTCGTCTCGAAATTCATTGCAGCCAAGATGAAGAATGCTGTTGATCCCCCAAGCGGTCTGACGGATCATTTGACCATAGAATTACACACTGGGCATGACGATTCACGCCTGGCACCAAGGGGTGTCACAAGCAGTTTGTCTGACCGGCAAGGTCTTAGGAGCTCACGCTATTCTGACTCCAACAACGACGCCTAAGCATATCAGTGATCTCCACGTAAACGAAACACTTTCAAAAGCTGCTTCAATTGCAATAATAATTGCAACCTTCGTCTGGTGTGAAGTATAGCACCCTATGATCATACGCCAATATGTGGGCTCAGGTGGTTATCTCAAGGGTAAGGTCCTAGTATCCTGAATCGGTGCCTTAAAGTAGTAGCGCGAATACTACTAAGGTACTTGCGTTAACCTATTAGTATCTCGGTGGCATATCATTTTCTCGCAAGGTCCAAAGTCGTATGAGATTGTGTGCTATACTTCGCACCACCCGAAAGAACAGAGTGGTGAATCAAGATCGTGACAAACGTGTGCGTGCGTGTAAGTGTGGTTGGGCACTATTCTAATGCAAATTCTTTTACAATTGAAATGAAGGAGAAATCTTCTGTATAGCGGTGAGACCATTCCGCTGTAGCCCACCGCCTGGTCCTTGACTGTTCCTCGTAAAAGCCCACGAGTCGTAGGCTTGCATCTCCGCCATGAACGTGGCACGAACAAGTCCCTTTCTTCTGCCAAACGCAGAGCCCAACCCCAGCCTCTCGCTTCCTTAGCACATGCATGAACGCGCGCTAGACCAGGCGATCGATCTGGTAGATCATTGACATCCCGACTTCCTGGTCCGTCCACCACAAAAGCAGCAAGGAAAGAACAAAAGTAGAAGCACGATTTCGCACCAAGGATGGCGCTCATGACGACAGCGACGTCGGACGTCCGCGGAACGGGCAACGTCTTTTGCGCCGCTACGCACGCCCAGCTTCACGATTCCCGGCTCGACCGGACGCTTTGCCATGCTCACGGCAGCGGATTCCCTTCGATCGCCTGCGATGTTGCGTACAATCGCGGTCTGGGCGGCACGAATGGGCTTCTTGGTGTCGAAGTGTCGAGTCCTCGGCTGCGGAAGGTTCGAATCGTGACGCAGCTGCGCTCGCGGCTGAGGGCTTACACGTGCCTTACGAGCTTACTATTAGTGACTATTGTAGGTCACAAGCAGGCTGAGCCTGGCCCGTCCTATGATCATATGAATGGGCTCTGACCCTCAGACACCGCCGCGACATCCACTCGCCTTCTTGCTTCTCTAGGATTCCCCATGACCATACCTTCGCTTCTTACTACATATACACTATAGACGAACAAATTTAACGATACCCTATACAACGATAACAACTCTTTAATATGACGAAGCTACGACGCAGCGACGAAGACTCAACGATGATGACGGAGAAGCCAAAGACCACAGAACGAGTCCGCTCCGGTTGCACATCATGGATTGTCGCGCCACTCATGTCCTATCCTCGAAACACCTGGAGTTCCTGGGTGTTGACGCCACTCTGGATCATACAAATGTTTCTCCTGACCGACTCGATCCTCACAATCGGCATCTTGTGCTTCGAAGTAGAAGGACAGGGAACTCGAGTTGACGCGTAAGCTTTATTTCGCAGAAGTGAATTCAATTGACCAGCTGCTGATTCTATTTCTAGAGGCTGGATAGCCGCCCTCGCCTTCGTATTCATCTGCATCCTTCTCACCGCGGCAGAAATCGGCCTCTGGTTCGTCCGCGCGCTTCACCCATGGACATACCTAGGAATTCAGATCTTCAAATCGACTTTCTGGATCCTGTATTTCGCCATCGGCATCGCAACCACAGTCGTGCAACGAGTCATCGACTCCAGCCTGATCTGGTCAATCTGGAAATATTGGCAAGCAGCTGGCATGGCCGCTTCTCTAGCCATCACAATTGCGGCGCTCATCTACGGCTCGGTGGTCGTTCACAAGTACCGCAAGTCCGGGCTGATCGCGGACATGTCGTCGGAAAACAGAACGTACCGCAAGGAAGAGGAGTCGGATTTGAGCGAGCGGCCTTCGTGGTCGTCACACAGGTTCTCGCGCGATGAGAATGTGTGAGGCGCTGGCGAGCACGTACCTTTTCTTACTTCCTAACGACAGCATGAATTTTACGACCTCACCCACGCTATTTCGTCCTCGTCACTTCGTCCTCATTACTTCCGTCGTGGTCATCTTAGCCTGCTTTGCGCAGACTGTTGTAGTGCTCTCCCAGACCAAAACCGTGCTTGTAGTATCCCAGCCAGATTGCTTTGCCCGCAGCGCCGCCTTCAGGCTCGATCTTTTCCACTCGGCCAAAATCTTGTAGCACATTAATCTCGACTCCGTAGCTCTTCGCGAGAGCCAGGAGCTCGAGTTGTCCACCCCATTCGCCTGTCTCCCTGATTTTGCGCAAGTATTCTGGCAGAGGTTCCTCGAGGAATGGGGCAAAATCGTCCGGGTGGCTCTCAATCCAGCCCGCAGCGGCAGAGCGGGTGGTTTTGTATGGAATCTCGGGTTGTGCGCCTGGAGCTGTGCCTAGTGGGATATCCAATTGTTCGAGCTGGTCTGCGACAGCGGAGTACAGACAGTGCCCGTCTGCGCGAATTTCTTTCTCTTGGAGACCGCGCTCTTTCATGTATGACAGCATGCGTCCGCGCTCTTGTTGCTTCATGTCTGGCAGGTTCTTGGCTTCTTCGGCGGCTTGTTTCGCTAGCTCTTCCTGTTCTGCTGCTCTTCGTGCCAGTCGCTCTTTTTGGCGGTTGGGTTTGCGTCCTTGTGAGGGTGCTGCTGTGCTGTTCGCTTGGTCGCGGGCTGCGGGCTGCTTTGGTGCCGGCTCGGTGGTTTTAGAATCTTCATCGTCTTGCTGGAGTGTAAGGTCGTCTAGCTCATCGATAGGCAATTCGTCTGACTGGCTGGTAGGCTCGCCATTGAAAGCAGCAATCTCATCTGCCTGTCGCTGTTTCAACTCAGCTTCCAGACGGTCGCACTCCTCATTAACGCCCTTCCTCGTCTTCTTGCTCGCCTGCTTCTTCTTCTGCGTGACTCGGCTTTGGAGGTCTCGCTGCTCCTTGCGGTGCTTGGTCTGTAATTCCTCCATCGTGGTTTTGTGTGTGTGTGTGACTGGGCTGGGACTGCGGAAGGATTGCCTTTCCACGTGAGCTGCAGCCCTACGGAGTTACAACCTTGTGATGATGGTGATCTTTGGATGATTGGTCTGCTGGCCGCATGTACTAATGAATTGTCGCTCGCTTGTCATGGACACCACGTCAGGGTCTTTGCCTGACCATTCAGGTGTCCATTTGCAAAATACTCCGGCGGCATGGTTTGGCCTATCAAACGATCGATGTGCGGGACGCTCACCTTCCATCTTCCCACGTGTATACAGAGCACAAAGTGTATGGCCTCATCTAATCATACGATATTCCAGGAGCTCTGACAATCGTCATATCTAATCTTGCATAGTTCCGGCAGCGTGCGGGAGACGTTGGCGCTCGTGTCCGAGACTTTCCACTTTGATGATTTAGGCCGCCACCGCTCTCTCGTAAAATAAACAAATCGATACAGTTTCTCTCAATACTCATCAAAAGAACCTCAGAAAATCATTGATCCGGATCCGGAAGAAAGCAGCTCACCATGATGCTCTCCATGTCGAAGACCTCGATCTTCGCCCTCAACACAGTCATCTTCACCCTCGCCTTGATCCAGATCCTTCGCTCACGAATTGAACACCACCCAAGAGTCCACCCGACAGAGATCGTGGGACTCGTCTTTGCTTGCATCGTCCACACCGTAGGCCTGGTGTTCTTCGCTCTCGGTCTCCCTCGCCCCACTGCTGGTCGCGCTCTCGTCATTGCCGCCAGCGTATTCAACGCCACCGTGCTACTGGAACTACTCATTGGAGGCTCCAACGTCGCGTTGTACTCATACTTGGTCAACGCACTCTGGCTCGCTGAGATTGCCATGGTTGGCTACACTTTCGTGTACGGCGAGGCGGCGGAAGTGACTGCCAACGCCGAGCGAAGGCCTTTGTTGGAAGATCTGCAGGGCATGGAAGGCCAGTTGGATCAGATCGAGAAGAGAATTGCTGAGCTGAGAGCTTTGGCGAGGCAGCAGGCTGATGAGTCGTCACCTTGAAGGTCGTTGTTTGTTGGAAAGTGGCAATCTTCATCTTAGGCCTGCAATGGTCGAAGACATCAAGCTTCCAGAATTGAAACATCATACACAAAGCTGACTATCGCACCTCAGCCTTACTGTTTCCACCATCATCAGTCATGTGACTAATTCTGCATAGATCTGACACCAAAGGTGATCTGAGCGAACGCTGCATCATCTCCTCATCAGCCTGCGCGTGACATCTCAGCGACAATCCTAGATTCCTTTTGCTCTCATACCCGAAGGTAGAAGGTAGTGGGGTAGTCTAACATTACAAGCAAACCTGCGTGTCCCTCGAAGTATCTCACTGGCAAATATCGTTCGTCGATCTCAATCATGGGCGTATCGGCACAGGTGCTCTCTAGGGAAGCTTTTACGGATCGAGTGACGTCTCACTGGCAGTCCCGGCATTTTCACAGCCATGTTTGGAAGTAGTAGCACATACATGTCGACAAATCCTATATGCCTCGACTGGCTCTCAGTGGGTATCGATTTATGCCACTCTGTCCACAAAACAACATCGGCAGAGAAAGGTATGCGGATATACATGCGTGACCATCCGAACAATAATCACATGTACACATAAAGCTACGCATCATGCTCGAAATCATGAGAGTAGCACCGGCTCAAGCACTTTCTACGTCGGCATGGTTTCCAAGATCAACGCTCTTCATGCAGCTCGCCATCTTTAGCGCGCCACATTTCAGCCTCGTCCGCTCGAATGCAAGAGGAGCAACATCGGCTTCGCTCTTCGCGCTTTGATGAACCTCAAATGCACGGCATGCCCACTTGAAGCAATACATCACTCACTATGGCTTCAGATCCCTCTTCGGCCACTCATGCGTACCATATCATACCTCACAACCTAGCGTCGGAAGATCCTTTTGGCCCTATCTTCTTGGACAATCCAAACCTTCCGAAATTTCTCGATGATTCAGAGAAGACCAGGTATTGGTACAAACCATGGGAAGGTTCCGTCAAGAAGCTCGGTTATTTAGACCTGTTTGTGCTGCTTAAAAATCATGTCCGCCGCGCTAAGGGAGGTGTTGTCGTAATCGAGGAAGCCGGAAATCAGGCTGTTTCTGTGTTGAAGCACGTGTTTCCTAATCTCGACCTTGAATTCTTCCATCGACATGTGGCCCGCTCGGTCTCAGAAGACGCAAAAGCTATTGAAATGAGGGTTGCTCACGACATTCGGATCCAGCCGCTTTCAATGGCTCCAGGAGAGCTTGAATATTCTTCTGGCTTGCACTTTGACGGCCGTTGTGTTCCATCAACGCCCGGCGATAGGCGCGACGAGTCAAAAGGCAGCACAGATCTGGTGTTGTCTTTCATGGAACGTCCCATTCCCCTCGGTCGGGGTTACAGAAGCGAGACTCTCGTGAAGCATGGTGGGATATGGCACACAGCAAGCACACGCATCTCGTGCTGCCTGCTGGGATCTGGCCTCTGTAGGCTGCCGCTCAACTGAGATCAAGTAAACAAACTGGGCTGACTGTGTACAGACCTGCTGCTCATAGACGGACCTCTACACCTGCCCTCAGTCGATATAAGAGATCCCGCAGAGACGCCGATGTTCTCAACGCTACCAAAGGACCCGTACGACAGGCCAGAATGGAAGGGCTTTAGTGCTTACGAGACTCTGCTCAGGATGTTCAGAAACTTCTCCCCTCGTGAGGTTTTGAAGCTCATGAGTCCACAGATTCCGCCGATCGCACCCAATGAGACCAAATTTCACTGTTTGCTCTCCGTGAGTGACTGGCAATCAATAACTGAAGATCTCGAGCATGACATGAGACGCCTCCAATCGCAGGCCACCCAGTCACTCGACAAAAAGACTCTCGAGACTTTAGGCGCATTTCGACGTATCGTGGCCGCTGCAAGGATATCTATTGCCAACAATGAGAGACAGATGCTACTTGCGCCTGGAATGGCAACAATGGGAAGTGTTGGGAGACAGGTGAGCTACGGCGGTGACTTGTTCGTGTGGTATGCCCAAATAGCATTCTAACCCACAATAGAAATCACAGGGTAATGTCACCATAATAAATAATGTAGCGCCTGGAGCCACTCTCGAATTTTCGGGGGAGTCCAATTTCGGTCCAGCAGGCACTGAGGAGACAGATACAGAGACAATTGACGCAGCGACACTACTCGAAAGACTCGCACAACTGGAAGACAGACTTGGAGTGATTGCCAAGACGGTTAACGAGGAAATCCAGCTCTTCATCGCTTCGGTTTCGATACGAGACTCTGAAGTTATGCTGGCAGATTCGAAGATCATGAGAGAAGATTCACAGGTCATGAGGGAAGACTCCCAGATAATGAAGCAACAAGCGGCTCGCACGACCTTACTCACCACCCTTGCTGTCATCTATCTGCCTCTACAGCTAATCACCGGGATCTTTGGTATGAATATCAAGGAGATCACGGGAGATGGGATACCAAAGTGGTGGGCTTGCTTGGCCGCTTTGGGTGCAGGTGGCGGTTTGACCTTTCTCGTCTACTTGGCTGTCAAATGGTGGCAGTGGCGAAGCTCTCGACAGAAGGCGCGAGAAGCAGAGAAAGACAAGGAGGCATAAAGTTGGTGCTGCGTTGGACGCGTTAGATGTCTACGGCTGCAAATGCAATCTTCTGCCCACGTTTTGCATCCTTCTCAATACAAGACTCCAGGACTTCAGACACTGTACATGATAAGAGCAACGTGATAACCATGTGGATCAATGCATCTGTGACAGTATCGTTTGTTTGAAGTCGATTGACGGCAGAGCTCCACGAAGTGACTCCAGTGAGGGGTCAGCTTGCATGAGGTCTGAAGCTCGGCATCGATGACTCTGCACGCTGGTGATCACTTTTATTCTCGATATACCTTTTCGTCGTCCATCAGAGTTCATGGTTCTGTGGATACACTGTAGCAGAAAGATTGCTTGTCATCAGTACGATGAGCTCCGCAGGCGACCGCAGCTCCCTCCCAGCCAGCACCGGGCCATCAGATGGTGACATCGAGCTCAACGAATGGACTGAGACTCAGACAAACGTCGCCGAGAGAATAGATGTCCCGCCAGATGGCGGATACGGCTGGGTTGTGTGTGGTTGCGTCTTCTTCATCAACGCTCATACCTTTGGCGTCAACAGTGCATGGGGCGTATTCCTCGCTCACTTCCTCTCGCGCTCCACTTTCGAGGATGCGACTCATCTACAGTATGCCCTCATAGGAGGACTTTCCATTTCTCAGGCACTGCTTGTCTCGACAGTGGCCGCTAAGACCAACGAGAAGCTCGGGATTCGGTTCAGCCTCTTGCTTGGAACGCTGCTTGTCTCAGCCTCTATGCTGGCTGCTTCATACGCGACACAAGTCTGGCATCTCTTCTTATCTCAAGGTGTCTGCTTCGGCTATGGAATGGGCTTCCTCTACATCACAGCTTCCGCCGTTCTCCCACAGTGGTTCTCAAAACGTCGGAGTTTGGCGGTGGCGATTGCATCCTCCGGCGCAGGAATCGGTGGACTGGCCTTCAATCTTGGAGTTGGAGCTGGGATTGAGAGCATCGGATGGGAAAAGACGTACGTGGTACTTGCCGTCACTACTCTGGTCATGAATCTCTCATGCTCAATCCTGATGAAAGATCGCAACAAGTTGATCATGCCACACAAGCGCAGCTTTGACTTGCGACAACTCGGACACATCTCGACGTGGCTCATCATCATTTGGGGCTGGCTCACTGAGCTTGGTTATGTCACACTACTGTACTCCCTCCCGAATTATGCCATGTCTATCGGGCTCACGGCGCACCAGGGCTCGGTTGTCGGCGCCATGCTAAACTTGGGGCTCGCATTGGGTCGTCCGCCCATCGGATACTGGTCAGATACCTTCGGACGCATCAATGTTGCCATCTTCATGACTGCTCTCTGTGGGATATTCTGCCTCGCTATCTGGGTGCCAGCCAAGTCTTACGCTGTTCTCATCGTGTTTGCTCTCGCAAGCGGCACAGTGACTGGTACATTCTGGGCCACAGTCGTGCCTGTCACAGCTGAGATCGTCGGGATGCAGAGACTGCCGCTTGCTTTTGGCATGATCTGTCTTCCTCTAGTCTTACCAACAACGTTCGCGGAAGGAATAGTTTTGGAGCTTGTCTCAACGTCCGGATATCTTACGGCACAGGTCTTTGTCGGTTGTATGTATCTTCTGGGCGCGGCAAGTGTCTGGGGACTCCGCTCTTGGAAGATGAGAGAACTAGACGAGGATGCCGAGAGGGAGCGCGAAGGAAGGTCATCAATTCCGGTTGGATCTGTCAGGTCGCATGATCGAACCTGGCTTACACTCAGAGGATTGTTGTCGCTGCAGAAAGTCTGAACGAACGAGTAATGTTGACTTGTGACTTTATCTAGGTAGTTAGCTGCAATGTTAGATTTAGACCGTGAGGTTGAACTGTTGCCTTTGAACTCTCTCAGTGGTATGCGTAGAAAATTGGCCTCGGAGTTGCAGGCCTATACACACTCAGTTCAAAGGCGATTGAGAGGCTCAAATATTCTCATCGGTGTCTGATGCGTATTTTGGCACTCACGACCAGGACACACGCTCAATGATCCTCAAGGTGCACGACAAATTGCGCACTCTCAATGGCGGTCATTAGAATTTGTGTGACACTACCTTAGATACGTGCAGACAGATGATCGAGATGTTCGGAGAGCATCCAACTCTCGAAGCATTTGGCTTAACGTTCTGTGTATTGGATGGTGGGAGTACGGAGGCATTGGTTCATCGTCAATTTGTTCATTATTTTAGCGCTTCATCGTGGCTTTTCAATAATGAGTCAATTGATGATCAAAGATAATTCATAACAATCAATCTTAGCTATCGATCTACTTTCCAAAATCCCGAGGAAACCCTTATACAATCATTCAGAGTCAACATCATTGTGAAGAGTGGAAAGGTGTATTTGTTCAATTAATGATCATTCATTATTGTTCGTATCATATAGCGCTGTGCTGTAGTCATATCTCATGCTGAACATTTACTTGCCAACGGACCCGTCGCTGAACTTGGCGCCAGCGGTGTCGTGGATCTTGTTAGGCACTGGAGCATGTGTTAATGAAACATATTCAACATCGGAGATCAAATATATCAACTTACAAACTTTCTCGAGTTTTTCCGGGACACCCTCCTGAATGGCCTGGGATTGAGGTTAGTAGTTGATAGTGGTGTGAAGTGATAGAATGAACCCACGTGAGGAACTTTTGAGTCACCAGTTGCGTGGCTGACCTTGCCGGTCTGGGGGTTGCTGCCGGTGTCATGAACACTATGGGGGTATTAGAAAAGCTCGATTTGAAAATATGAATGGTTTTGACGTGCGAATCTGGGAGCTTGTGCTGTCAAATTGTTAGGTTTGATCCAATATCATCAATATCATCAAGATAATCTTACCTCAACCGATGCGGGGGCCTTCTCTTGGACCTTGCCAGGCACAGAGGACTGGGTGGCGTGGGATGCGCCCTGGCCGTGCTCATTGGTGGTTCCGAGGTTAGACATAGTGATGTGTGGTTTGGTGGTTGTGGTGTTGTTGTGGTTGTAAAAGAGTTGTTTGATGCTGGAGGAGAAAGTTTGTCTTAGAGCGAACGAATCTATGGTAATTATACCTTCGGGCTACAGCTACAGATGCCACATGTCATCTCTCATTGTGCCGTCATTGTTGATCTGATGACGGCACATGGCGAGATGCGATGCGTGAATGCGAAGATGCGAGGATGCGAGCAGAAGTCATGACGTGGAACGCATGCGCAGCAGTTCGTGTGGAGTCTCCGAGTCTGGGCTCTGGAGTCGCTTGTTTGGGACGAAACTCATGTGACCCGTTCGATCAAGAGATCCTCATCTTGAGATCCACCTATGTGGCGGAGCAGGGTTGTCTTGATGTTGTGGCGATTGAGGGGCGGTCCGTGGGGTTGAAGTCCAGAAGTCTGGACCCTGGAAGTGAACAAAGTGAGGACATCAAGAACATGCCATTTAACAAGCATCAATGGTTGGACGAATGCGATACAAACGATTACTATCAACTCTAAGACATCAAATATCGTGAAATACCATTCATGTGCCTACTCGATCTTTCCCTCTCATTGGCGTGGGCTTCGTCGCAATGTAACATTCGTACACCCGAGCATCTGGGGTGAACGTCTTTCCAACGTCGTCTTCTCGTCATCGTGGCGCGCAAAGCATCAACATGTGGCTGAAGCTGAATCAGTTCGAGCACCAGATCAAATCGCGCAGCGCAGTTGACTCCGCTCTGACGAGTCGATGTACAGTGCTCCACATGTCGGAGGATACGCTCAAACCCTCCGAAAGACATCAGATTACACCATCTAATGCAAGATCGCAAACAGCTCTCCCCTCCGCCAGCGGACTTCGGAGTCATCGCCGTGGGCATAAGATTGTGTGCAAGTGGTCCCGTGATCGTTTCGGTCTCCTGAACGTCCTCACATCTGATTATTCTTTTTGGTCTGCTATGGGAGCTTCTAGAATGAATTGATGATGTATTTGTTGATACCATCAGGCTTCGCTGGTCAACTGCAGCCGATTGCCGAGATACCTTTTCATCATAAACACAATCATACGCAACTGAGTGGGCATTGACCATCCAATATGCAGAGTCCATGCTCATGCAGTCCTAAATGGCAGTCGCCTATGCAGGCGCATACTGATCTCAACAAAGTCCGGCTCATTCTCAGGCGTAATGATGCCATGTCTGATAAGAAAGTCGACCAACACCGCAGCCGAATCAGGCTTGAACTCCTCGCGTAGCAACGCTGCCTGCAGCTCCTCGACACTCATCAACGTAAAACTGCTGACCTCCTCATCGTGTGGCTTAGGAGTCACGTCTTCCGGAAGCTCGATGTCGTACACATACACGTAGTCCGGCGTCACCAATCCCTTCTCGCCAGGGAAGTCATCACCTGTGACATTCATGTGGGAGATGACTCCTCTGCAGCGAGCTTTTTGGCGTATGAGGTCTTCGGGCAGGGAGGCCTCTTCATCTGCTTCTTCCACGATTGTCTGGAATGGTGGAACGCCGGATTTCACGCCACCTGCAACGGTTGTGTCGAGCATGTTGGGATATGTGTACAAGTGAGCGGACCGGCGTGGTACCCAGACCTTCATGCCATCTCCATCCATGCGGTAGGCAACAAGGTGTGTTCCTCGAGTTGTGAGGCCGAAAAGGGCAGTAGCAAACCGCTCGACGTACACTGGATTGTCGTATCTAGCCCCGACCACCGCGAAAGGTTCGCTGTGTCGGCCGTCCAGTACATGGAATAGCTTTTGCTCGACGCATGTTGTCACAACTTCCGAGAAAGCTGCGTTGATCGCATTTGCGGTATCCTTTCCATTTGACTTGTCAAGCACTGTGACTTTGCGAGGATAACTGTGCTGGATGTCGAAATTGGCCGTCCATGGCATTTTCTGAACAACCTCTGGTAGCATGTAGCCATGAGGCCCATCATCGTTGGGCAAGTAGAGCTGGTAGTACGTGTCTGCTGCCGGGCCGTATGGAAAGCTATGTCGCAGTCAACATTGATCCATGGTCGCTTCGTTTGGTGTACATACTCGTCCGCCGATGCAACGATCGATAGAAACGTGGCTTGATCTTTCATATCGACGACAGGATGATTGTGGTAGGTGGTATGGTCGATATGGTCTTTGAGAGTCATCAACCACGATATCCAATCTCAGAAGAGCACTCCGAAGGTAATTACACGATTACCAAAGACACAATATCGGAGGAGAGTATTGTGGCATAGGGTAGGTAGGGTTGGGGTACACGAGGAAGTTAAGAGTACGATCAGTCACGTGACTGCGATAACGACGAGACCTGAACCCCCGCTGTCCAGTCCAAACCAACGCCACCTTGCGGAGACAGGAGGAGGATCGAGAGGATCTAAAGGCTTCGGCAATCATGGCGGCTGAACTGCCACTCCACTTGGACTGAACAGCAAAGCACGCCTAAGGCAAGTGCCTGGTATGGACTAATTTAACCCTGATTCCTAAGCCTCTTGACCATGTAGGTTGTTTATTTCGTTTCGTTGATATTCACAATTGCAACCATTCCACCACATATACCACATACACGTTATATATACATCTCAACCCAAGGACAGCTGGAATAGAAGCCATATACATCGGAAGCCTCTCGGCGCATCTCATTAACATCAAGAATGGCCACAAACGCTCTCCCCAACGGCAACCCGCCACCCTCAGCACCACCGAGCCCCATCATAGAAACGCCCTACCTCATCGTCGGCGCCGGCCCAGCAGGAGCATCCCTAGCCTGCTTCCTCGCCTCCCACAACCAAACTGGAATCCTCATCTCCGCCGCCCCAGGAACTGCCAAAGAACCCCGCGCCCACATCACCAACCCGGCCGCGCAAGAATGCCTCCGCGACATAGGCCTCGACGACGCAGTCGTGGCCGAAGGCACCGCGCAGGTCAACATGTCGCACACGCGCTGGTGCCACGACATGGCCGGCGAGGAGTGGGCGCGGATTCACAGCTGGGGCAACCAGCCGGAGCGCCACGGCGAGTACGAAGCGGCGAGTCCGTGCAAGCATGTTGATTGTCCGCAGACGATTTTGGAGCCTATTCTGGTGAACCGCGCGCGGGAGCAAGGGTGGAAAATCCGGTTTGATTCGTCTTTCGTCGAGTATGAGCGCGATGGTCCTGAGGGGATGATTACTTCTACGATCCAGGACACTCTGACTGGACACAAGTACCAGGTGCGCAGCAAGTACCTTTTCGGCTGCGATGGCGGTCGCAGCCAGGTTATGAGACAGCTGCAGATTCCGCTTAAGAAGGAACCGGGGCAGGGCCTTGCTATCAATGTGCACGCTAAAGCAGATCTGAGCAAGCACATGAAGCACAAGGAGGGTGTGTTGCATTGGACTTTCCAGCCTGAGATTGACCACCCGGCTTGGGCGTGGAGCGTTATTGTGCGCATGGTCAAGGCTTGGAACGAGTGGATGTTTATTGTGCTGCCGGAGCCTGGGTTTACTGATTTTAGTGTGAAGCCTTCGCATGAGGAAGTGCTGAAGCGTATGAAGCAGTGTGTTGGAGATGAGAGTGTTGATGTTGAGATTCTGGATGTTTCGAAGTGGTATATCAATGAGATTGTGGCGGAGAGGTATAGTGATGGGAATATCTATTGCTTGGGCGATGCGGTTCACAGACACCCACCGGGTAAGATTCGTTCTGGAAAACCGCTTCGGGAAGTACTTTTGCTAACTTTATTGTAGTATGTCATTTGCTGTCGAACACGGTTTAATGGATGCAATCGTCGGTCTCATTCTCGCGATAATGCACCGACGATGCTATGTAAACGGTCTCGTAAAGATAACTTATACTGACCAAAATTTCACAGTTCAACGGCCTCGGCAGCAATACCTGCGTCCAAGACGCCTTCAACCTCGCCTGGAAAGTCGCCTACGTAGAAAAAGGCCACGCCTCCCCCAAACTCCTCTCAACCTTCAGCGAAGAACGCCAACCCATCGGCGAAGGCGTGATCACGCGCGCAAACCAAGGTCTGCGAGACCACGTCCCCGTCTTCGAAGCTCTAGGCGTATCTCCAGACCTGCCCAAAGAAGAGCGCATCCGCCAACACGCCGAACTATCAGCTGCCACACCCGCCGGACGCGAGCGGAGAAAGAAGCTCAAAGAAACTGTCGCTTACACTGCGCATGAGTTTGGCGGTATTGGTATTGAGATGAATCAGCGATATGAGTCTTCGGCTGTGTACTTGGAAGACGAGAAATCGGCCCGCAGACCGCCACCCTCAGATCCCGTGCTGCAGTACCAGATGAGCACGTTCCCAGGCTCTAGGCTTCCGCACGCATGGATCAACAAACGCGTGCCCGGCAAGCCCATCTCGACGATCGATCTCGCGGGTCACGGTGCGTTTGCGGTTTTGGCTGGCATTGGTGGCGAGAAGTGGAAAGCTGCTGCGGAGAAGACTGCCAGCAAGTACGGTATCAAGATCAATGTGCACAGCATTGGCTGGACGATGGATTGGGAGGATATGTATGGTGATTGGGCTGATAGGAGGGAGATCGAGGAAGATGGTGTGATTGTGTGCCGGCCGGATAGGACGATCTGCTGGAGGAGTATGGAGATGAGGGAGGATGCGGAGGCGGCGTTGGAGAAGGCTGTGGGGAGCGTGTTGGGGCGGGAGTGATTGTTGGTGGTGTTTGTGTATAAAATCGTTGGCGATGGATGACCATCTAGGTCCTCCGTGGGATCGTAAGATCAGCCTGGCGATAAATACGAGTTCTCACCGGTTAGCATGGTTGTTCAGATGAACATGCAACACACAAAGCAAGAGAGGCTTTTGCCTCGTATCGTGTCCACTAGCAAGGCTGAATGTTTCGATTCTTCGACGACCCTTTCCAATCCTCATCGTCACCGCCCATCGAACGAATGCCACCGCCCTCTTATCATCGACGGCCAACAGCTGCTTATCCTGGCTAGAGTGGACCGACTCAACCAACCTAAGGCGGGGTGAGGTACGGCATCAGATGGCATGACATTGCCTTCGCACGTGTCCTACAGCATTGGCCGCGGGCAAGCAAGCTGATATATCTATAGGGTAAGCCGTACATCCATTAGACTTTATAGGGTAATCAAGGATATGTTATAGGGTAAACATAGCCAAGTTATAGGGTAATGTCGAGGCCATATCAAGCAAGCTCTCCCCGCCATGCCGCTGATATGCGACTCCACCCGCGAATCATTTGTCTCTGCCGATAAATCCGACAATGCAAACCTCCCGCCCTCGCCCTCGACCACGCACGCCCTATGCGCAGGTAGAGTTGCCCATCCCCCCCCTCACCCACCTTCCCATTCCAATGTTCGTGCGGCGAGTTCAGCAGCAGCTTGCGAGGCCAAGTATACGTCCATTCCCTCTTGCTCCCAGCTCTTCTTTGTCTCGTTCTGCTATCTCCTCCATCTCTCCTCGTGCTGCCTTACCCATACACCCCTCCATACAAACAATCGCAAGAACAACAAGAACAATGGTCACCGCCACCAACGACGCCCCTGCCCTCGCGCAGCACGACATCGAGCAAGAAGCCCACCACCAGTCCAATGGCACCGCCAAAGTCAACAACTGGTCCCACCCAGGCCCAGCAGCCTTCGACTTCCGCAGTATGCCTGACCATCACCCATTGAACCCCCAATGGCCCTCGAACTAACCCCCCACCTCCTCCAGGCGACATCGTCACCACGCCCACCGCCCGCATGCTCGCCGCCATCGCCAGCACCACCCTCCTCGACGACGTCATGGACGGCGGCGCCGACCCAACAACCAACTCCCTCGAAGCCCTGATCGCCGAAATGACCAACAAGGAAGCCGCCCTGCTCGTCTGCTCCGGCACCATGGGCAACCAGGTCGCCATCCGCACCCACCTGCTCAGCCCGCCGCACAGCGTCCTCACCGACCACCGCAGCCACATCCTCGAGTGGGAAGCCGGCGGCGTCGCAGCCCTCTGCGGCGCGCTCGTCAAAGGCGTCGTTCCCGCGAACGGCAACTACCTCACGCTCGAAGACGTCCAGGCGAACACCGTCCTCAGCGACGACATCCACGCTTGCCCGACACGCATGATCAGCTTGGAGAATACTCTCGGCGGCGTCATCACGCCTCTGGCCGAGTGCCAGCGCATCGCCGCCTGGGCCCGCGAGCACAAGATCATCATGCACCTGGACGGCGCGCGCCTGTGGGAAGCGGTAGCGGCGGGCGCAGGCTCGCTGAAAGACTACAGCGACTGCTTCGACAGCATCTCGCTGTGCTTCAGCAAAGGCCTCGGCGCGCCCATCGGCAGCATCATCGTCGGCAGCAACGCTTTCCGAACCCGCGCGAGGCACATTCGCAAAATGATCGGCGGAGGCATGAGGCAGGCAGGCGTCGTGACTGCGCCGGCGAGGGTGGCGGTCGAGGACACGTTCCTTGGAGGCAAGCTGAAAGCAAGCCATGTGCGGGCGCGCCAGATCGCGGATATGTGGGAGGGGTATGGAGGCAAGTTGACGGCGCCGACGGAGACGAATATGGTGTGGTTTGATCTTGCGGCGGCGGGCACGGATGCGAAGAAGTTTATCGAGGATGGCGAGAGGGCTGGGTTGAGGCTTATGGGTGGTAGGTTGGTGGTGCACTACCAGATTGGGGATGAGGCGATTAGGAGGCTGGATGATTTGATGCAGGTTGTGCTGAAGGGCAAGAAGAGCAATGGTAAGGTGGAGGTGGGTGCTGAGAAGCTGGTGGCTGATGTTGCTGGTGACTGCCCTTGAGGAGAAATTGATCTGACAGAGATGCAACACGACTGACGAAAAGCAAGTATATTATAGATACATGGATGGTACATGCGGTTTCTAATCTACATTTCCGATCTGCTCTTTCTCCTTCAGTGGACTTCGTAATATTCTACTCGACATTGCAAAGAAAAACGAGATGTGGCTGTTTGGTTCTTTCCTCCTGCAGGCTCACGAGCTTGGTTCCGTCCATCCATTAGTTGAACCATGCACTCGTAAGTGCGTTTCGACCATGACTGGAGTCGATCACAAGAACATGGCGAAGCCAGCCCCGACAAGACCAAGTGCAATGCTCATCTGAAGTCCGCCATTGAAAGGAGCTGCAAGGCCAGTGTAGGGTGGCGGTGAGGTCACGTCTGCAGTCGGCGTGCCGGTCAAGGTCAGAGTGAAGACAGCAGTGGCATTCTGCGAGTCGGGCGACGAGACCGAGGTTTGAGTGCTGTTTTGCGAAGGCGCGGTGCCATTGCCAGAGGAAGAGCCGTTGCCCGAGGCAGTGGTGGAGGCTGATGGAAGAGCGAGGGTGGGTGTGGCGTCTCCGCTGGTGGTGCTGGGGATGGACGTTCCGGTGGCGTCGGCGGTGTCAGTCAAGCCAGTTCCAGTAGAAACGGGCACGTTTGAGGAGAAGGGCCAGTGGAAGGGGATGGAGGAAGAAGAGTCAGCCCCAGACGAAGTTGGGCCCGGGCCGTGGTAGGGAGCCGACGAAGGGTAAACCGTGGTCGACGAAGTGCCTGTTTTGAGAGAGACGGGACCCGGGCCCCAGTTGGGGGCCGACGAAGGGTCGACAGAGCTCGACGGTTCGTCGTCATCATCGTCCTTGCCGCAAGAGGTTTGGATGTAGGCACGGGCAGCTGGTTTCACGTCAGTGCTGTACAAAGTATTCAGGCAAAAAGGAAATCAACATACCGTCAAGCTCGTTGCGACAAGTCAGTCTCGCACTGCGTCCACCGCGGAAGACGCACTGGCCATTGCTCAGAGTGCCAATGTCAGTACCGGCCGCCTCACCCAGGCAGTCCTCTTCGGAGAAAAGCATGATCCTGCAGCCATTGCTGGCCCGGATGCGAGAGACTCCAACGGGGACGAAGCTCTTGAAGCCGTAAGGGCTAGTGGCACAAGTGCCATCGAGGGCCAATGTGACTGACGAGGCCTCCTTGTCGGCATTGGCAGGTCCGTAAGCTTGTTGGCAAGCGTACTCGGCCTTGGGAGAGAAAGCCACGTCCAGGCTTGCGATGAGGTTCTGCGTGGCTGGCGGGTTGTTGCAGGTGGTGGAGAGGCAAGGTGTGAGCTTGCTCAGGGCGTCGTCGGCGCAGAGGTTGGTGCCGACTCTTGTCAGGCAGGCTTGCTGGGATTTGTGTCAGTTGGTGGCTACTGGCAGGTGAAAGAGACATAGGAGGACTCACGAGGCATGTTGGGATGCCCTGCTGGGCGGTAACCGTGTGGAGGACGGCAAGGCCTGTGAGAAGGAGTTTGAATGCCATTGCGAGTGGCGTGCGGTGGTTTGCGAGTAGTGTTTGGGATTGTGAGGCTGTAGTAAGTGAGTGGACGGCTGAACGAATGGATGTCCTGGTGATGGACGGCGTGTGGATGTGTTGAGGAAGAGAAGAGAGCAAAGAGACGGCGAGAAGATGCAGGAGTATATCCTACTCTGGCCAGCTCATGCTTGCCTGATGGAAGCATGCTCCCATCTGTATGAGGAAGTGGCAGCAACGTCGCAAGCTGGAAGGAAGCGACGGGAAGAGTGCATGGAAAGAACACATGGAGCTACGAGCGATGAACTTTTTTCCATTTTTTCTGAGTGCAACTTACCTCATATACTTGGGAATTGTTAGGCATAAGCTTGTAAATGCTATGCCATTCAACCAAGCTCATATGCTATTGTCCTCAACCCTGAAGACTAGAACGAGTCTGCCAGCCATCGAGATGCCATGCGTGTTGTGGAACCGTCCTAGTGGCCAACGTGCTAGTAGTGCCATTGACTTTGAATTTGGAAATAACCTTGCCAACCATTGAGATGTCAACTTGCTCCCAAGATGCAACCTTGTTTGTTCATTACCTTGGGAGATCTACGAAGCATCTCAACGGCTATCTTACCAGAGACTTGTGCAAGTACCAACGTGCATGGTGCCAATACGAATGATCGCACAGGCCACGGGATGCTTCAAAGTTCGCCATGTAAGCCAACAGCTTGTATGTAGTAGTGCTGTCCGACTCAGGCCCTATGTTGGCTGCGTACCCAATGAGACGCTTTGTCTTTCATCGGTTCAGAGAGAAGCCATTGAGCAGAGTCATATGAGACAAGCATATGATGTTCCCTTCGACGAAGACGGCCTATGATCCAGCAGTAAGCGATAAACAATGTCTTTCATGAGCAGCGAGTACAATGGGCCAAGGGGCATATCGACTTCCACAATCATGTCTGCGGAAGTGCATTCATCCAGAGACCTGGTGCATAAGTCTGCGAACGTCTCAGGACTCTGTGCTAGTACCCTCGCATTTATTAGATATGCGGTAGAATTGTCTGCTTTCGAGATGCCAGCAAGTCAATACGCGCATCTCAAAAAACACATAGTACCGCCATGAAGTACAGTTCTAAAAATATTAGCCTCGCCATTGAAATCAACATTCTGTCTCGTACGCAGACTTGCGTCGATTTGAGATGGTTCGGATGGTGGTGGAACGAAAGGAGAATCATCCGTACAAGAACAAGACGAGACGGCAATGATATAGTCGTGAACATTCCAACACTTCCAATACAATCTACAAGCATACAAATACCTATTCTCCATAAGCAGACAAAGAAGAACAGACATCTCGAACAGAGAGCTCCGCACACCCCCGTGTATCACCGACAACGTTTCCTCGGCTCGAAGTAATACAAAATGCTGATTGGCCACGATCGCCGGCGAGAATGCTTCCCAAGTCGTCGTGGTGCACGCCCGCGGATTCAAGCATCATCGAACTTCACACTCGCTGCCGGCATCGACGCCTCCTCGACCTCCCCTCTCTTCACATAATATACCCTACGGCGTGGTTGTCGTGTACCAATTGCAACAAATCTCCACTCCTCCTACACCACCACAGCCATGTACTCCTCCGGCATGAGGCAGTTCGGCGCCGCCTCCAGGCTCGCGCGCCAGCTCCAGGTCCGCAACTTCTCTCGCACCGCACCCGCAAAGAAGATCATTACGCCCAACGGCCCTCTGCGCGCAAAGGAGGCCTCGCCTCTGCTCAACAACAAGTACCCCATCATTGACCACGAGTACGATGCGCTCGTCGTTGGCGCTGGTGGTGCCGGTCTCCGTGCTGCCTTCGGTCTGGCCGAGGCCGGTTTCAACACTGCTTGCATATCGAAGCTTTTCCCTACCAGATCACACACTGTCGCCGCCCAGGGTGGTATCAACGCTGCGCTAGGAAACATGCACAAGGACGACTG
>Ga0265797_10002685_pt1 | contig 29565 bp, 26 predicted proteins | sample P2T30metagenome_FD_192433 | JGI IMG/M metagenome (GOLD analysis project Ga0265797, IMG submission 192433) | Plant litter microbial communities from East Loma Ridge, Irvine, California - P2 T30 | ecosystem: Environmental > Terrestrial > Plant litter > Unclassified | place: USA: California...
GTCCGCCATGTCAAGCATGCCGCCTACCCCGCCTGCTAAGGACACGCCGACGACAGAGCATGCGCCGCAACTATCGCCGACAGAAGCAAGCACACGGACTCCCACTCAGCCGAAGCGCCCTGATTTATTTCCTCAGTTGAGCACCGATACCTCAGCCGATGACCAGGAAAGCGACCGTCTACGAAAAGAAATTGTTGCCAGCCTGACCCCAGTCACCTCTGTGAACCCTCTTCGTACTTCACTACTGCCCGACTCCAGTCCAGGAGCAAATCGCGCCAGCTCGATTTTACCAGCCGAATATGACAGCTATTGGGCAGACGGTGGCGGGCAAGCATCTCCTCGCCTTTCGCAACATGGGGAGCGTGATTTGCCCACTACTTCAACGGCTGCATCTGTTCCATCTACAACACAGCATGCGCCTCTACAACCTTCTTTGCTCAATCGCTTCAGTTGGGAAGCCAACAATCCTCAAGCACCCACTTCAAATGCCGCGGATAGAGGAGTTGCTGTGCCAGACCCTCCAAAGACAACTTCCAGGGACACAGTTCCGCCTCCAACTGTCGAGCGGGCCGCTGAGGAAGAGCGTCAACAGTGGTCCGAGGGATTATCTGAGCCTTACTTTGGACCTGCTCACACAGTCACAGTCACCCAACCGGCACAGTCCACTGAGGCTGCGCCCGCACCTCGAACTCCTACGTCTAGCGGTGAAAATCGCATGCTCTCTAGCCCGTCGCAAGAACAAAAGAGATCTCCTGGACTGCATGTTGTCAACTCGACAGTTGATCCCGAGGCTGTTGATCTTCCTCCACGTCTGAGTGCCGATCATCCTTCGCCTACCGATGCTGAGCACAGCGACCTGAAATCCCTGCCACAAGAGCTAAACAAAGATCTCCCCAACCCTGCAGTGTCTACCACATTTTCAGCACCAGGCCCTTCAGCCCCTCACCACGAGCCCTCTGCAACATCGCCTACATCGGGCAAGCCTCTTGGTGGAAGGGAGATTGCAACCATAACTTCAACAGCCGAGCGCATTGCAACCTACAATCAGACTCGCGAGCATTGGGCTAAACATGATCATGGACTGAAGGGCTGGCTCGAGTCAACGCTGGAAGCGAATCCCAACTTGACCTTACAAACGGGCCCGGCTCAGCATACAGCTACAGGGCCAGTCCGGCATAAGCACACGCCCTCTCTCTCGCTTCTTAGCAAATTCGGCGGCTCAAACACTCATCAGTCGCAGGGCACTGAACAACAACAACAACCTCCCTTTTCACAGGATCCTGTCGGAGAAGGTTCCCCGGGCGCAGCTGACAGGCGGGCTGGAAGCCGGCAGCTGGAGACAAAGGGCAAAGATCTGCTGCACTCGGCGAACGTCCTGAGTGGAAAGGGTCTGACGAGTGCGAAGAGCTTGTTTAACAAAAGCAAGAGTCGCTTCGGTCGCGAAAAGGTAGAGAAATGATTTTCTTTTCCAAATTTTACGCCCCGACCAAAGCGGATTCCACAATTGCCTTGCAACGGACTACTGGATACGGGCTGCATGGACTTTGGCTGGGAACTCGAATCTAGCGGTTGTGATTTCTTTGGGCGTTACAGCATTCTAGTTCTTGTCCAGTTCACACGATGTATCCGAGTAATGTAGTCCATAACGATCTAAAAGGATACCGATCTCCAACATTCCATCTCAACTGGTCCACAAGCTGATATGTTATACGTGATGTAGGGCCCCCAAACTCTGTCAGACTCCATGCCCGCCTCCCGCGAAGCCTCTGAAGAGCCCGAACTGTTCTCACGACCTTCCCGAACAGCGACCTGGACGAGCACGACACCCGAAAAGGATGCCGAACGCTACCAGACGAACGACACCGAGAGTTTCAAGGACGAGAGAAAGAAGAGACGCTTCTCAATCACTTCATTCCGCCGCGCAAGCCGCTCCCGTTCGCGACCTAGCAGCATTGCGATACCGAACAACAACACGTCCTTCTCGAACACGCCTCGGGAGACGCCCTCCCGAACTCTCTCGCGCGTCATTGGCGAAGACAGAAGTCGACCACACTCATACCACGCTCCTGATTCTTGGAACATGCAAAGCAACCAAGTACAATCGACACCACCTCGCGAGCAGCAATCACGTCTAGGTATCCTACCGTCGCCCGCAAAGAGCGCCTTCTCAGCCAAAGACCGCGAAAACGAGGAGGACGTGCCGCCTGTACCTCGACTACCGGACACAGTACGGGTCAATGACGATCTCAGTCACGAGGTATTACAAAGCGTAATTCGGTATGCCACGCCGCCGCCTCCACTTCCCACGTTGAAGGGGGGAAGTAATCGTCATGAGGGGACGATGACTACGGAGCCTGAGAGTATGCGACAGCTCGATGCTTCGCCTCGTTTGCCGGAAGGTACAATTTCAGACGACTTTGGTCATAGCCAATGGCCACTCGTCGCCCATCCCAAGCAAGGCGCAAGTATCTCGTCCAACGACAGCAGTAGCGACCCTCCTCGTCCGAAATACGATCTGGTCTGGTCTACTGCGGACGGAGACAAGACACCAACAAGTCACCCGGCTCATAGTCATGATAAGGCGGAGCTTGATGAGGACGATCTGCCACCGCAGTTGAGCCATGATCCTATTCCTCAGAATCCCGCAACGAACGAGGCGGATGCGCTGCCGGCGTACCTGGTGCCGACACATCTGGACGTGAGTGATGACGAGGAATATGTTCGTGGGCGCAGATTGTCCAAGCCTGGAAGATTCTCGCTGCAGGGTTCTGGGGCTGGGGCCAAGAGCGCTTTCAGTCCTCTCCCATCGCCTAAAAAGACGCGATCAGAAGACTTTACGAATTTGGGCGGTTCAGTCAGTGATCTACAAAGGGATCGCGATCCGAACAGGGCGAGTCTGGACAGCGTGGCTACAGCGAAACAGCAGACTCATGCTGCAGTGAGAACTGGTCCAGATACGACGCATCAAGCTACCATGGAGCGACTTTCGACAAGTGCGAACGACCCTCCTTTGAGGCGCGATAGTGACGAAGCAATTTCTTCACCCACCGCTTTCGAAGCGATCATCCAAAGGACCGCAAGTCGTCCCAGAACTGCAAGTCGTCCTACGATAGACACCGAACCAGCTGGTCGCGTTGTGTTGCGATCCTCATCCACACAAGATGACGAAGAAGATGATACAACAAGCGGCGCAGAGAGAGGGGAGCAAGTAACCTCTCCAGGCCCGGTGTGGTTCGCGAATAGCGACTTGCAAGTCCCAAAAACACGGGCACGTGGAGCCAAGACATCAAATGAGGCTCGAAGTGCACAAAACATGGACAATGTTGGAAATGCCTTGCAGCCTGGGACACAGGGCGCTTCGCGGCCCCCACCAGCTGATGGCGTTGTTAGCGCTGACGTCCCGCACGAGCCAAGACGCGTCGCCGCCGCGACCCCATTTCAAGTCGTCCACGCCGTCGAAGAATACGCTGCATCCGATTCATCTCTAGCATCATGGGACCGTGATAGCAACGCCGCTAAGTCTGTTTCTGGATCCAGCCAACCCGGCGACATGAGAGATGAAAGTGATGTTGTTACACCTGTCGCGCAGGTGCCGCGCATCGCCCAGAATGGCCACGCAGACAAGGCTGAAGTGTCAAACGTCAACTCGAGGAATTCGGCCTTGCCGAATGGCTCTTACTTCGGCGGCCACGAGCTGAGTCCAAATTCGATGCGTCATCCGCAGCAGCAATCGTCTGATTTGACTGTTCCTGAACGGTCAATCTCGCTGTTATCCAAGATCTCTTCCATGGTTTCTGACGGCGGAACGTTGTCACCGACATCAAGCAATGCTGGACGCTCAACACCATCGACTATTCGGCGCATGCAGCTCGAGCCATCAGGAAACAGTCCATCCAAGCCCGCCCAGATCCCGGAGGAGTCTATAGTCATGCACGAGGACCGTACAACAGCTGCCAAAGACGATGATTATGATCTGTACGCCGATCACAACGGGATCGTGAAAGACGTTCACGACGAACGTGGCCAGCCTTTGCGCATTGCAGAAGCTCAAGTCTTTGACGTGCATGGGCGACCAACACGGTCAAAACCGGTCGCTCCCATCGGGCCTGGCTCGTCACAAGGACGTGATGAGGACGGATCAAGATACAGTTCTGAGAGGCCGATGAGCTTTATCTCTGGACCTACAGATCAAGATGGCCGGCCCCAGGATCAGGTCAACCAGCCTCTGAAGAGAGGCTTTGCGAATGTGCCTGCATCTGGAGGCGCTCCGCGAGCCCAGGCCGGCCAAGCTCACCCCACCCCCACTGAGACAGTTTACTCCAGTATGCTTCTAGGTCAGCCGGCTGGAAGTTCCGGCCCTGTCAATCCCCAGCAGAACATCTTGCAAGCGCCGCAAACAACGTCAGTCACGAGACCATCGCAAGAAGCAGCTCGAGATGTCAATGCGCCCAATCCGGGGTCCATTCGCCCGCCAGTGCCCACAGTTCCAAATCCAGATCAACAGCCACACGTGAATGCAAACCAGCCTCAACAATCAGCCATGCACGGGCAGCCGTCAAGCTCAGTACAACCTCAAAGCTCAAATGCGCCAGATCCACGGATGTATAGCTCAAGCCCTGGACGGTCTATGCAACCTGGACATGGAATGCAGGGTCAAGGGATGAGGCCTGACTTTGACCCTCGTTTTCAGCGTCAATCAAGTGGTCCGAGTCCTGGTCCCGGCCCAAGGAATGAGTACGAGTTTCAGCAACACATGATGCATCTCCAATCGCAGTATCCTCGCCCTCAGGGTCAGAATGGGCAGCCCACTCAGCAAAGACCGTCGATTCCGTTCCAGCAAGGCTCGAAGCAACAAGACAAGCCGTCGACAATACCTAAATTGTCTGCTGTCTTTAAAGGTCTTGGAGGCAAGAAGCAATTGCAAACCCAGCAAACTCAGCAAGCACCATATATACCTGCTGCTGCGTTTCCACCTCACAACAACCCTTCCTCCGGGGACCCCAATCGCAATGGCTCATACAACTCAGCCGCAAGCAATCCTCACCAAGGGCAGCCGCCAGCTAGGCCGCTAGCACAAGGTGCTCCGACTCCTCCACCTATTTCATCTGGTCCGCCTAATCGGCCGCCGAGTAATGGGGCAGCATCGCACTATAGTCATGCCAGTCAAGGTTCAACGCAAGTTCAACCAACTGACTCTCGTCTCGATCTGCGGTATCCTGCCAGTCCCGCGCCATCACAAGGAATTCCGCCACAGCAGATGCCACCAAGAGTGCCGATGCCAAATGGCCAACCGCAGGCTCAATCACAGCCATATAGGACATCTACGTCTGCACTGCCCGAGGCAGGCAAGAAGAAGAGGTTCTCTTCGATTGGCAATCTGTTCAAACAGGTGGTTGATACACAGCCGAAGCTCTCGAAAGAACAGAAGAAGGCACAGAAAGCTCAGCGGAACTCAAGCGCGCCACAGATGCAATCGCCAGGGTCACAGTGGCCACAGCAGCAGCAGCAACAGCAACAGTTCAGGCCTCCGCCGAGTGGTATGCAGTACCCTCCAGGGCAATACGCTCAGGGGCCATATCCTCCAGGACAATACAACCAGGGTCAGTACCCTCCTGGGCAGTCCAATCAGGCACAAAATGTTCCAGGCCAGTATCCTCCACAGATGCGTCCAATGGGGCCGCAACCTATGAATTCGCGCATGATGTCGCCAGGGCCCTCGCAAAATGCTCAAGGCATGGATCCGTATGGCCGCCCGCAGCAGTATCAGCAGATGCAACCAAGACCTCCATACCAGCAGCAGATGCAGGGCCCTAACACGGAACAGCATTCTGCTTACCTGAGAACGCGACAGTTGGCTGAACAGCATCACGCCCAACAAGCTGGTACACTATCGGGACAAAATGTGCCTCACGCGTCGGTCGAACAGACCCCTTCTCAGTCCCAACAGACAGACTCTGGCCCTCCTCCAGGTGGGTACTATAATCCATTCCTTGCTCCCTCCATACCTGAACAAGGGGCTTACCATACGTCTCAAGCCCTTCGGCTACAAGCAGAACAACAGCGTCAACGAGTTGAACCTGATCACGCTGCGCGTGTGACTTCTCCGGTTACGCGGCAACAAGTTTCTGAACAACCACCTTCGGTACACAATGAAGAGGCCTATAGAGCATTACAAGCACAACGTCTACGCCTTGAACAAGAACGGCTGCAACTTGAGTCAGAGCAGGAAGCAGCAAGAGCCATGGAGATCGAGCGACAACGTAAGCAAGACGCTCAACCGAGGCCTCCACAGCCGTCTCATTCATCCCCTGTCGGAGAGAGTCAGCAGCCGCAGATGAATCCCAATCCAGTGTCACGACCTGAAAGTCAACAACGCGTCCAAGTACAACAATCTTCTCCTACTGATGGTGCGTCGCACGACGAATTTCTTCGAGCGCACCAAGAGCGACAACAGCACGAGCAACATGTTCCTTCGCAACAACATGCCGACAGGGTTCAGCCAGAGCTCAATGATAGAAGCGTATCCGGACCGACACCCAGTCACAACGCACATGTTCCGCCACCAGTGTCCCAACGTCAAGTCAGTTCGCCCGTGGAGCCCCAGTATGAGCAACCCCAAATTCCGGCTGCATACAGTCATGTTTCGGGCGCTTTTGTCTCGCCTCACGACCGCGAACAGCAACCACTTTACTCTGCACCTTACGGCCCAGCAACTCAACAGCATCAGCCCGCTACACAGTACTCGGATCCGCAAATGTCATCACTGTCTCCCCAAGTCTCTGCGCAGTCACAAATGCCACCGAACAATCGCACACACTCAGATGCTAGTAGTGTGTCTGTGGTATCACCTGTATCGACTCCGGCTGCAGATGTATCAAGCGCAGCACCATCTGCACAACGAGCGCAAAAGCCGCGTATGAGCAGCATTTCCGAGGTGCACCAGAATGGTGCAGAACGACCCTGGCACCTGAACTTTCCAGAAGGAGCTACTGAACAGGAAATCGTTCGAGCGCGCCAACGCCAATTCATGCAGCAGCAATTCGAGCATGCCGAAAGGAATGCAGGCTCTCCCTCACCCCGAGCTTCTAGCCATAGCCATTCACCAGTGCCGGGATCAGCATCGACCATCGTGCCTCAACAACAGGCTGGCGGCTTTAAAGAGTTGCTACCTCGCGGCTCACCCCAACCGTATCAACCCCAAGTTGCACAGCCTGTGCCATTGAACACTGAGCAAGCCGCGCAAGCTGCTGCACACCCACTTCCCATGTCGGCAGCATCGGCAAATCCTAGAAGCCCTGTCAAATCCTTCTCGAGTTCTGTACCTTCACCTAATATGCCGCACAGCCCGATGCAGCCAATGCCACAGGACCGACGCCCGACTCCGTCACATGAACCATATCAGTCATCCCCGCCGCAGGAGGAGCACTACCCGCCGCCGGCAGCCCAAGAGAGAAGTTACGACTCGTCTATGCTTGATGAACCTCCTCCATCTTACGATGGCCCTGGTGTGCCAAACGATGGAATGGACAAGAGCCGCCCAGACCACCCGCGTCCTCCCAATATTACCACTGATCCGTCTCTCGACGCTCGTGGGGGTGAAAGGGAGCCCCGCACACGTCAAGCTTCAATCGGCCTACTACAGCACCCACAACCCGCGTCAATGGCCGCCTCACCTCAACGCGATACGCCCGACATGGGCGCCGAGTCGCTCCGCCGCCAACTACTGCAGCAAGAAGACCTCGCACGCATGGAGCGCATTCAGCGCGCACAAATACAGCGCGCCGAATCGGAGCGTGAAAAGGCAGAACGCGATGCTGCTCGCGCCAGAGCCAGAGAGCTCGAGCGCAGCGTGTCGGGTGGCGCTCGCGTCGGCAGCATACGCAGCGTTGCTGGATCTCGCAACGGCGGACACCCAGGCTGGGAGCGCCGTGGTAGCACATCTAGACCGGTGTTTGAACTCCCTGCTGTCGAGGACGATGAGCCTGCTATGAAGGCTACATCCTATCCGGGTCAGGAATGGGTGCCGCCGATGTGGACTGATGACTGAGAATACCTCCGTTCAGACTGCAATCTCTCTTCTACTTTGCATCATTTTTCTTACTGTCTGCCTTCGTCGTTCATCTTGATTACGTACATGCATGTTTTGGCACTTGTTGCATTACCGCGCCCTTTTTGCATAGCAACGTACATTTGAGCGATATAGGCATGCTGCTCGCCAGCGCTGAGTTGGATACCCCATCTTGTTGTGTATAACACTTGTCACAAAAGTCTCTTTCTGTTTCTCTTACTGTTTGCTGGTATTATTCATTGCGTGTAATCATTTTAGTTCGCGCTACTCTTGATGAGTAGAAAGCACACATAGTGCTAATGTCATTAATTACATCGACGCTACACAACGTCCTGGACATTTTGTCGGATGCGCAAGTTCTGGTTCCTGTTGTGAGCTAATCGTATCAATCTAGCGTGTCTGGTTGGTACGAAAGTTTGGTATGCGTCCATGCTTCAAGAGTGAGGACAGGATTGTCGACCATTAATGCGACGCCAAATTCGCCGAGTCCTGGTGAAATCATTCGAGTATAGTGGTGCGCGATAGTCTCGAGAGCATTGTCGTTCACTAACGCGCGCGGGTTGGGTCCTGTGAAAGGGTCTGTGCAAATGGTCGAGTGAACCATGGAACCCTTAGGCACTTAATCTTCAGTCACCCAGCTCTTCTCTCTTTCCTTAGTTCCATCACCACAACTGACAGACCCCACAACTCCCGTCGCTCGCTCACGAAATGAAACTCGAAAAGCAATCGCGGACTCAATCTCAACCGCTTGACCGAAGCGCGACCCGCGTCACCGCCATGTTGCGACAAGTCATCCGCACGTCTCAGCGCTCAAAAGCGCTGCGAAACATCTCGAGATCGCATCAGGAGACTGAACAAGGTGCGTTCTTCATGACCACCTACAGCGCCTTCGACCCGGGAATGTCGCGCCCACTCACCCTGCACTAGACATCTCCTAGCGCCTCCCCACCCCAAGACAAGATAACCACACCCAAGTGCCCCGTCCCCGAATCCAGCCTCGCAGCGAATGCGGAGAACAATACCCCAGCACAACTGCCCCCGGCTCCAACTCCCAAGACACTCACTCCCAATCCCCCAGCGTCGTCCAAAGCTGTCATCAAGACACCAGACCAAACCACTGCTGTTGTTGTCCCAGCGAAGCCATGGCCATACCGTCTCCCGTCGTTCCTGTGCCCATGTGCTGGCACGACGTATGCGCTCAAGTTCGGCGGTAACGGTACATTTACAAATGGCCAGACCGGAGCGCCTCCGAAGCGGGTTGGCATACTCCAGGTTATCTTGTGCGGTATTTCGGATCCTGATAAGGTGTCGTCTGTTCGGAGTGTCTTTAAGGTTGGTGGTGTACTGCATAAGGTGTTTTATGGGGTGAAGGAGAAGGAGGTGGTGGTTGTTGGGGCTGTTGCTGCCGCTAAGGCGATAGATGGAAATAAGGAGGAGGTGGTGGTTGGTCCTGCTAAGACGGTGGAAGGAGAGAAGGAGGTTGTTGTAGTGGTTGGTAAAGCGGCGGACGAGGATGGCGAGCCACGAAAGGAGAAGGGAAGCAAGATGAAGAAAGAGGTCAAGGAGGTCAGGGCTGCTGGTGGCTTTGAGCTTGTTGCGAAGTAAGGAGAAGCGTGCTGGGTGGATTAGATGGGAGAGCTTGTAGATGGGATGGTTGTTGTCATGGTACATAGCAGGATCTGAATGGAAGAAGCATTGTGAGAAGTTCAATGTCAAATTTTGAGAGATTCCATGTTGTTCGAGCCAAATTTGACGATGTTGTGTTTGTAGCGAACAATGAAGCGTACCTATGTACCTGTGTAACATTGAAAGTTAGGTAGCACCAGGACACGTGATGTCTGAAGAAATGACAGGACCTTACCATGCGAACCAGATGCTTCTACGCAAAGCAAGCTTGAAGTGTAGTTTCGGATTTACTTTGGTGCGAGTGGGAGAGCCATCCCCGCCTCAGCCTCACAAACCAAGGTTACACAGCGCCGGTGATTGGTCCCACAGCATGCGACTTCCCAGACTTGCACGGGCACAGCTTCCACCGCCACGGTCTCACCTCGTTTGCTCCTCTGTTCGCTCGCCGCTAGCGCAATAGCTGCCTTATCAACGAGCTTTCGAATCGTGACGCTGCTCGTTACTTGCTCGCATTCACCATGCATGCGGGGACTCCGCCTTGCGCTACTCTGGTTCGGCAAGCGCCGCGCTCGTGCAAGTGAAGGTAGCCTACCACTCTTGAGTCTCGTGCCCTCACCAAAGTATTTTCCTGCCTGCTTTCATTCTTTCGCTGCATCTACCTCACTCAACATCACGCTCGCTACTCTCCACCGCGGGATATCCGCAACACTCTTGTTCGAAGGCGCGCGGCCACCAACACGCGGCTCCGCTTCAGCACTATGGCGCACAATCAGCCCCACGACGAGGACCTAGATCTCAAATACGCCATACTACTTTCCGAGGAGCTCAACGGCGGACACCAGCTACCCCTCAAGAGCACACGTAAAGCACCAGATCCCAATTACGACGCCGATGCCGACTTCGCCTATGCGCTCGAAGTCCAGTTCGGCGACTCGTACGGGATGGGAAACGGAGAAGGCTCCAGGTCGCACTCACACACTCTCTCCGGGGCATCCGCATCACAAACAGAAGACACTCCTTGGGCCGCGAAAAAAGACCATCAGAAAGATGCACACTACGATCCAAACGTAGTCAACGGAAAGACTTTCTCAACTCTCGCCGACTTCATCCAGCACTTGAAAGCTGTGCAGTGCTCCACGTGTGGTTATTTGTTCTTCAAGTCTGCGCTCGATGTCAGCACTTTGCTTCGAAACTGGAAGTCCGGCAAAGCACCTCTGACAACTTCGCTCAAATGCCCGACCTGCCCGAGCACGTCATGTATCGCTTGCATACCGCAGCCGTTTGCGAATGCATCCACGATGAGCATTCAGGGAAAAACTCAGCTCTCCTGGTGCTGCAACGGAGGTCGGTTGTTCCTACTCTGGCTGCTTCTATGTGGCGTTGATGACCATTACTTCACGACCAAGGAACCCGAGACGACCCAGAAAAAGGCCGAAACCAAACCCGACAAGAAGAAGAAGCCGAACAAGTCAAGCCGTAGCGCCTTCGGTGGCTCTCGACGTGGCATGCCGGCTATGGCTCAAATGCCCTCTGGCATGGGCTACGGTAGCGATATGATGGACTACGACGAGGAAGACTTCTACGAGGAGAGCGCCTTTAGTGGGGCAGGCCACACACTCAGTGGCCGTCGATACGGACCAAACGTAGCTAACACCGGCGGTAAGGCAAAGGCTATGTCTGCACAAAACAGCGAAGACCAGTATCTGGCGATGCAGATCGAGCTAGTCGAAAGCCTTCTACCATTGTGGGATCGAGAGTCGTCATTCGATTTTGACCCCCCAGAATTCATTGCAGACATGCTTGTCCACAGCAAGATCCTCCACTGCTGCACTGAGCTGCTGCGAAACGATTCCCTCGAGGACGCGACGAAGCGGATTGGAGTGTACCAAGCGCTGTTCAAGTTTCTGCGCACGCTTGCCGCTCACTGGGTGACTGCTAGTCGAATCATCTTTGACGAGCGACCCCTGCGCCAGGACAAGGCCTGTCTTCTGGAGTGGTGCTGGCAGAACGGCGCTCAAGTTTCAGAGGACAAGACTGCGTCGCTTTTCAGCTGTCTGCGAAACCTTGCCGAGCAGAGCAACGTCGTGCTACAGGGCGCGAAGAGCAACGAGCGGGAGTTCCAGAATGTCGATGGCCAGAACCTTCTGGTGCTCTGTCGCAATATCTCCGATCTTCAAGAATACTTAGCAGCAAATGCTCACCCTGGCGAAGCTGCTAAACAGACTCGAAGCGAGCCGGAAGTCCCTGGGCTCTCTGAGATCGCTGACAACATCATCCTTGCTGCCCACAAGTTCGGGGCACCTGCGAAAGCGCTATCTGGGACTCGCACCGGCCGCTTTAAACGTCTGATCACGGAGATCACGACGCTTTCCACTGGCTTGCCACCAGGCATCTTCGTTCGATATGCCGAATCGCGGCCGGATGTTCTCAAGGTCGTCATAGTCGGACCAAAAGGAACACCGTACGAATCAGGCTTGTTCGAGTTCGATATCTGGTGTGATGGTGACTACCCGAACAGCCCGCCTCTTGTGCAATTCAAAACCACGGGTACGTAACCTCTCAGTGCGAAACTTATTTGAGATAATTACTAACGCAAACAATATAGGAGGAGGACGAACGTCTTTCAATCCAAATCTTTACCCCGACGGCAAAGTTTGCTTGAGCTTGATCAACACGTGGTCTGGAGGGACTCGCTGGTCCTCAGAAAGCACGCTGCTTCAAGTGGTTGTCTCCATCCAGGCTATGATTCTCTGCGATGAGCCATGGTACAACGAGCCGGGCCGCGAGATGTCCTACACTCGGGACGCACCTTCCAGCCCATCCGCAGTTTACAATCAAGGAGTTCAACGGAACACAGTCCGCATTGCAATGCTGGAATGGCTAGATAAAACGCCGCCGCTCTGGAAGGACGTTGTGGATCAGCATTTCAGAACAAATGCGAACAAGATCCTGGAAACCGTGGTCGCATGGGCAAAGACAAAGATGCCAGCCGTTCCTCGGTATGACGACTATATGGGCGAAGAGTTCGACGACCTTCTTCTCCAGCATCCGTCGCTCGCTGCAATGGGAGGACACCGTGGCTCGAGCTCACAGAACAGCGACATGCGGTCCCTGCTACCTCAACTGCAGAAAGCATTGAAGACCTATGGTGCCACTTACGTGGTACCGGCCATTCCTGACCCCGTGGTCGAGAAGTCTGAGCAATCGCGTTCTCGACGCCTCCATTCTCTCCTCTCCCCAACGCCTCAGCCGCCGCAGCCGCCGCAGCCGCCTCATTCACCTCAGCCTCATCAATCTTCAGCGTTTTTAAGCAAACAAGGCTATGGCTTTATGCCCCCTGCTCCTGGCTTCCTACAGCCCAATCCGTATGCACCGACATCTCCCACCTTTACGCCAGACCCGCCCCCTTCAGCGCTCCCAGGCTGGCTCCACTTCGGATCATTCCCAGGTCCTGGCCACGTAGTCGGTGGAGCTCCAGCACCAACGCCGAGCGCCCCTGGAAATAGTGGACGTGGTACCGGTCGGTACGAGACACGCTCCTCTACTCGGGGCCGTGGAGGAGCGAACGCAAGCCTTGATGGTACGAACATGTTTAGTCCTGGTAGTTTCGGGCGTGGTCGTGGAGGAGCTTCGAACATGGCAGATGCGCGTGGAGGCTATGGCTCGCCTTACCCCACTTACCCACAAGGCCGTGGTGGTACTGCTAGCGGTGGGTCCTTTGGGCCAGCAGCGCCTGCCGGTCAGAACATGTGGCCTTTCAACTCGTTCGGTAGGGGAGGAGGGCGCGGTCGAGGTGGTGGTGAGACTCCACGGGGTGGACGTGGTGGTTATCCTAGGACTTAGAGGTGAATGAGGCATGTCGTTGTAGTATTTCTGGTGGTCATGATTGATGGGGAAGCTTCTGGGTGATCATGGCGCAGAGCAGGGCTGAATCTTCCTCAATGATGTTGGCGAATTTCATGGGAGTTTCTGAACATTCATACCGCTAGACTATCTGTTCGCTGGGGGGAAATTCGTCGGGGCGCATCAATATAATGGATTGCATCCAAAAACAAGCAGAAACTACTTTTCAAGAACGTGATGTGGTTGTGATAGTGATTCCCCTGGATCCAGAACGACATGTTTCGGGTTTAATCGGATTTAGTAGAGTTGCGTCGTCATCGCTTCCCCACGTTCCACATCGCGCGACGCGACAGCTAACAGACAGCCACATTTTCGGGAACCATCAAACACAAACATGGGCCAAGGATCGTCTTTCGAGCACGCAAACTTGACTCCAGGTACTCATATCTCCTCCTTCCTCAGAGACTGCCCGTATCCAAGACTGCGAATGCTAACATATTGCAGAACAGATCAGCCAACAGATCAGCGAGCAATTCGCGCAAAAAAGCTACAGCTCCCTCGAATTATTTTGCTTCAACTCCGTTTTCCGATCGCTTGCAGACACCGAATCTGGCGTCAAGTACTGGAGCGAGGCTACACTATGTCGCTTTCTAGAGCTCCCAGACGCGCTGGGCGTGGGCTCGGTCATCTTCCAAATGGCTAGCTACTTGGGCGCGTTCCCACTGCCCAGCCAAGCTCCTGCTATTCTTACGCACGATGCTATGCTCAAGGCGGTCACGATCATGACGGAGCGCTTTGCGGTTGTGCTGAAGAAGAAGGGGAGGGCATTGTGGCTTCGAGAGCTGTATCGTAGCCTTGCTATTCACGATAGGGGTATACGGTCCGAGATAGAGAAGCAGGAGAAAGAGGGAGAGAGCAGTATGCAGACAGAAATGGCGACCACAAGCAAGAATCTGGGATTCCTGATCGATGCAGCAGACGATGGTGAAGACGGAGACGAAGAAGAGGATGACGAGCTGGTCCTGGCAGCTTTAGAGTCCATGGACGCCACGGAGGTTTTCAAGCAGGGCGAGAAGTCAAACGTACATCATTCGATAATACCTGCCGATAATCTGCTCAAGCTTGTGGAGCTTTTGTTGCTCATTGCGCCCATCGATCCGCAGCAGAGTATATCGAGTCTGGCACCAGACCTATCGGACACACGAGTGGAGGAACTACGGAAGATTGCAAACGTCATCTTGTCTTCCTTTGGTGTCGAGAACCACCCAGGCGTCACATACCGAACCTTCAACACTGTGGTGTCTCTGTGCCTGCCGTACATGTTCAACGGACTACATCCGCTCTTTGAACACTTCCTCTTCGCGAAGGACTTTGACTTGTCCAAGCGCAAGAACGACCCAGCTTCTCCGGCCAAAGAGACGAAACCTGTGATACCTCCACCGCAGGTTGTCAAGGACCCCGAACCGCTTTTGCGAGATCCAGGCGTGATACTCAACCTGACCATACTTAGCCAACTCTCCTTCTTCATCGAAGGCAGTCAGCTCTTCCGCGTCCTGCGCCCTCTCTATAGTGGCAATAAGCATGGCTTCAGCATGGGCTCTTTCGAGAAACAAGTCTTCAATTGGCGAGCGCCTACGATACTTTTGGTTAAGGGACGTCTCTTGCCCTCAAAACCATCGAGCACACGCGAACGCACGCTCGAAGAAATGCTTCCGCCAAAGCGCTTACCAAACAGTATACCCGATACTGCCTCGAACCAGACACTGATCTACGGCGCGTACATACCGACGCAATGGAAGCACAGCGGCAAGACATGTTTTGGCGACTCACAAACACAATTGTTCCAACTGTCACCTACCCACGACGTCTTTACCGCGTCGCAGTTCAGCAAAGACTACGTCTACTTCAACAAATCGCAGGCCAATCCAGGCGTGGGTCTCGGCACCCCGATCCCAACGCAATCGTCTGCGCACACTTACTCACAGACTATTTTCCGGCCCGGAAATGTTTCCCTTCATCTTGAAGATTCGCTGGAGTTTGGTATCTTCACGCACATGTCTGAGGGCGGAGGATCGTTTCATCCGAGTAAGCTGCCGTGTCGTAAGGGCATGGACTTTCAGGATCGCTTTGAGATTACTGATATGGAGGTGTGGGGCTGTGGTGGGGATGAGGTTGCTGAGGCGCAGAGGAAGGAGTGGGCGTGGCAGGAAAGAGAGGCTGAGGCGCGGAGGAGGGTCAATTTGGGGACAGGTGATGTTGAGTTGGATCGAGAGCTGCTGAAGATGGCTGGAATTATTGGAGGGAATCACTCGGGGGGGAGCGTATGAAGTCGCAAGATGCTTGGTAGATGTTGAAGATCCATAACGAGTAATGCATAATGAACATGATCACGATTAACTTTGATTCCTGCTAATGGGATTGCCGAAGGTGAGATCTGTATTTCCCATAACCAAAGATGTGCCCTCTGAACGCCGAAGATGCTTTACATGCATACATGTTTTACACTCATCCTCTGTACACCGCCTCGTTCGCTCATCGATTCCCCCTTCATCCTTGCCTGTTCATGATTAGCCCAAACCTCCACTCCACTCTCCACTCCCTCACATCTACACATACCTCTGCTTATGCTTCGGATTCTTACTACAAATGATATACACATATCGGCCCTTCTTCCTCCTTACGCTCTTGCACCCATCACACAGCTTCTTGACCGAGCTGCGCACCTTCATGCCCCGTGTCTGCGGCGCCGTTTGTACTCGCAGGCCGTTGAAGCGCGATGTGAGATCTGAGATGCCGGGGCTGGGTTGCAGGCGTCGTAGTGAGGGGCGCACGAGCGTGTTGCAGGCGCAGGTCGGCGTGTGGATGTGTGTGTGCATGGAGCGGGTGCGAAGGGCGACGTGGCGGGCTCGCGCGAAGATGGTGCGCCGGAGCGGGAGGAGGAGGGAGCGTGGGAGCATTTTGTTGGGTTGTATTCGGGGGCTTTGGTGGCGGTGAGCGTTGGAGTTCAGGTTTGAAGCTGTCTTTCTTTGATGATGGAATGATGTGCCAAGAACGCACGGGCCATCTGGTTTGCGGCTCCTCGTTGTGCTGGCTACGCATTGAAGCATTTCGACAACTTTACCTTGAGATCATGTGGAGCACGGTAAGCGTCATTACAAACGGAGACGAAATGAACACGAAATCTTGGTTTTCAGTGACATCAAGAGGCTCAAACGTGCAGCATCTTGCCCTCACAGCTCTGGAACCGGAAACCTATAATGAACCAATCTAGGTAACGACTTTCCTACCTAGGCCTCATGTCGAAGTAACAACTTCTTGTTGCTCATCAAAGTATCCCGGAGGATGTGCAACATAGCCTAGTTGACCAATCGTGGTCATCCCTCAGTCGAATCCCTACCACTGTCCTACTTTGCAGCACTCAGCAACTTACTCGTGGGCCTCAGTTCCATACCAGCCTTCTGATACGTCTGATCGATGACCGCCGTCTGCTGAATCGAATCCTCGCCATCGATCCAGAATCCACTACCCTTGCGCCCCTTCACACGATCCACAAAACCTTCCAGCATGAAGCGATATGTCTGCGAGAAATGAGGTCACCAAGTTAGCATGTCTCGCATGAATTTCGTACATTCACCACTTACAGTCCAGAAATCTTCGCCTTTCACTTCGCCACCCTGTCCCTCAGGCCAGACATACGCCTTCGTGCTTTCTGTACTGGTCTCCGTCTTCAACACCGTGCCGTCCTGATCACGATACGTCGTGGTAGTGTTAATGTCGATCCTATGCCAAACGTGCGGACCCATGAAATTGTTCCAAACAATCTTCTTTTGCGTCGTGACTTGAGTATCGCCTTCGATACCCTGCTTCTCACGCAACGTAACGTTCAACCAGCCCGGAAAGTCTCCCGAGACGTACGGCCAGCCATTGAACAGCCAACTCCACCAACCTCCTCCTTTCTTGTGCTCGACACGGTTTGATAAATCACACTTCAGTGAGCCCACGCGACCACCAGGGAATTCATACGTTACTTCCATTGCCCTGTCGCATCTGTGGTCAGTAGATCCAGGCAGAAACTCCGGTAACGCAGACGTCACAGAGATTGGCTCTGCGTTGAAGATGCCACGGAGCGCGCTGATGGGATACGTGCCGAGATCCATCAGCGTGCCACCCGCCATTTCGTACTGGTAGCGGATGTCGCCTGCTGGAAACATGGTTGCAGGGCAGCACACACGAGCACTCGCTTCCACGACGTCATTTGGATCGAAGAGCGAGAGGAATGTATGCCAGGCAGGGTGGAATTGATAGTGCCGTGCTTCAAGCAGGACTGGCGCATTGGGCTGCGAAAGAAGTGGTTGTCGGAACAGAGCACTTGCTTCATCTGCATTTGCTGCGGACGGCTTCTCGAGAAGGACATGCTTGCCTGCTTGGAGCGCCTTGAGTGCCCACTCATAGTGTAGAGCTACGGGCAGAGGGACGTATATGCAGTCGAGAGCGGGATCATTGATGAGATCTGCAATCGTCAGGACCTGCTCTCGATTGCCACGACTTATGGGTTCGCAAAATGCAGTGTACAAATTAGACTCACCATCGTACGTCTTGTGCACGATTGGTATTGACCACTTCTTCGCGAACGCCTGCGCCCTCTTCTCGTCTCTCGCAGCGACAGCAGCGACGATGACCTCGGCGTGCGATTTTGCAGGATAAATCAATGCTTGCGGACTGCATGTTTTGTTAGCGCAAGTACCGTCATTGTAGTCTTTACGCAGGGAGTCTCCTCACGCAATGGTTGCTGCTCCTAGTATGCCGAAGCGGAGAGCTCCGTCCTTTTTCGCGAGTTTGGGCCGATGCGCCATGGCTTCGCTCATGTCCCCAAGAAAGTTGAAGAACTCCATCGTTGTCATCATCATGAACAAGATTTCTGGGTTTATTCGCGCGTTTGCCTTGTTGTTTTTGAAGTGGACGAAAATTCGAGGTTACGCAGAGGAGGAAATATGAATGCTGACTGTGACTGCTTCAAGTTGGAACGCGGCACAGTTGAAGGATCCAAAGGCGCGGGTGCACCTCGTCCTCGCCAAATCATGTTTTCTGAATTACGACGAAAGAACTTATACTTCGTACATCACTTCAACAAACCATGTCCTATTCGGTGGTATGCTAAGCTAAGTACAAAGGGAGTGCTGGCGTGCCGAGGCGATTATTGGCGCACGACGCTGCTCTCGGTGCATACAACAAGCAACAAGGCATGGCACCAATCTGCTAACCGAACCCAATGCTCGTGATGCTCGCGTGCAGGTAGAAGGACAATCTGATGAAAGCTTTGAAAAAATTATTTGTATTACGCTATCGTTGCAAGATGATCGACTATCCACCGTATTATAAGACCATCCGGAAAAGTGTCGTGTATTCAAAAAGGGGTCTCTTGCCGGCACTCAAGCCACATTACTTTGATATGTCACGCTCATATCCGCAGCATCTCCGACAATGCGTGCTCCATCAGGGGTATACGTCGTATTATGAGAACAGAGGGAGCGCAAGACCAGCCAAGTCACAAGCCAGATGTCTATGCTGCAATTGGCCTCTCCTCCTCGCGACCGCGCTGCTCGGAGGCGATGGTGGAGTTGACATCGTCATCGATGTCGTCGCGGTCGTCGTAGCCGTTGCCCTGATGCTCGGTGGCAGGAATCCAGAGCCCAGACTCGCGGTCGAGAGGCTGGTCTTGGTTGGAGAGATCAACGCCATCACCACGGCGAGTGGCATTACGGCGACGCTGAGACAGGGTGCGAGAGCGCTGAGAGAGCTTGGAGGAGACGGAGGCGTTCTGGGAGACCCAATTGGTGAGGGCGTCCTCGCAGTCTTGGATGATGCTACAAGTTGTAAGTTGAATGTCCACATTGACTGATTCATGGACGGAGAACTTACGCCTTGCTGGCCTCGTATCCATCGTAAGCCTGGCGAGTCTCGCCAGGAGTGACCGGGTTGTCATCAATTAGCTCAAGAAGGTGCTTTCCGAAACCGGCAATGATGGCAAGCTTCTCGCAGTGCTCGCGCATGGCGTCGAACTGGTAGGTGAATGCGGCCTTAAGCTTCTCGCGAGTGATGTTGGACAGCTGAGCCTCAGCTACCAAGGACTCGGCTTCAGCGCGCACAAGTTCCTGCTCGAGGACGACGATCTTGGGCGAGTTGGGCTCCTTGTACTTCAGTTGCGCAATCTGATCAGTGATCTTCTGCTTGCCTGTTCTAATAGTGAGCACACAATGCCAGCGGATGGGAACTAGCACACCTACGGTCGCGGCTGGGCTGTACTGAGGCCTCTATGTTGCGGATGCTCTTGATGGTCACGCGGTACTGGTCGTAGCGGTCGACGTACTGGTCCTCGAGCTCACCAATCTCGTAGATCAATACACCTAGCTTGTCTGTGACGTCAGACACATCATCGTCGCACGCCTCGCCCCAGATAGAGAGTTGTTGCTGGAAATCCAGTTAGCGCTGCCGGAGCAATCTCCGTCGTGTCACAAACTTACAGCAACTTCCATGCGTTCCCTGGAAACAAGCTCCATGCTGCGCATCACATTCTTCTCCATCTTGACGAGCTGGGAGAGTTTCTTCGCCAGATCGGGCCCCATTGCACCTGCGGCCTTGTGGCGGAAGGTGTGACCTGTACGAAGGAAAACAGTTAGCATGGAGATCTCAGATTGGAGAAATAGCAGCAAAAGAGGTCGCAAGACCTTGGCCCCAGTGCCAAAGTCCCTTATTCTACCTTGCGCCAGCATCATGACCAGCACGACAACTTGTCCATGCTGTCATCCTCAAGATAGCCGCGTAGAAAAGCAGAGCACAGAATGCTGAGGGTGCCGAGCACAAATGTGTGGTCGCATGACGTACCGATATTGGCCTTGCCAAAGAAGCGTCCGCTCTTTGTCGAGGACGACGGAGGGGGTGGGTTCTGAATCTGCGACGCAGTAGGCGCGCGAGAGGCGCGCATGCTGTAGGTTCGGTGCATATTGATGGTTTTTGAAGTCGGCTTTGTGGTGATAGCTGGAATGTGTGGGGTGGAGGAACTTGGGGAGGTGATGTGTAATGTATTGTGGAGCGGGAAATGGACGGGTAAGGAGCTTATTTGTTTGGTGGTTGCATGACGTAGGCTCTGTGGCGGGCACAACACCGGCGATCTACACGGACGCGCCGCGGCCCACCAAACATGGCGCATCACCTGCACATCACTTCTCAAAGAGGCCGAGTAAAGCTCGTGCACTGCCTAATCCAGCTGTCGCATGCTGTCGTCCTTGGAGACGTGTGTAAACAAGACAGACCAGCCACAGCCACCAGCAAAGACGTCAGGGTCCAAAATTATGGATCTTGTCGCGCCAGAGCACTCTTCATTCATGCATGATCGCATTGCACAAAGGACTTTTGTCTTACAGTACAGCACCTCCGTGCTCTGCGCAAACGTTGCTCGTATTTGGCAACAGGAAGACAATACATCCTGAGTTGAATAACTTCACATCTCTCCTTCGAGCTTGACTAGCTACATTACGTAGATCAGGGTTGGGGGCGACTATATTGGCGTGATGGCTAAGCCTCCCCAGGCCAGTGACGTTGATGTGCTTCCAGGGAGTGGCTTCTGCCGCCCTGACGACCACGCTACAGGCATAACTTCCAAGAATCGAAGCTTAGGTTTTCAAATCTTTCCCTGACGATCGGGAGCTACGCCAACAAAAGGATTGGCTTGTAGCCGTCCCCAGGAAATTTGATTTAGAGGTGTTGTACTAGGGTATCATGCGTCCGCTATTCCGCGATGTCTGTGAACGTGAAAGAAGGAAACAGGTTCAAAACTGCGAGTATGCGCCCCCAGCTTGTGATGGCAGTTGACTGGCTAGAACGCTGAGCAGGTCATGTGCCTCGCCAAGCCCAGTACTACTGGGGGGACGCAAATCCCAAAAAATGAGAGGCCCGTCGCGTGGTGAGCGACGGTGGTGCAAGGCCAGTGAAGCAAGCCCTACGGCAACAGCCGCCGTCATGCCCAGTAGAGTGTTGGTCAACACGGGTGTTGGGAGGGAAGATTTGGCCTTTTGCGAGACGGTTTGTGGCTCTGAGTGAGTTACTCGCTTGCGCTGTGCGAACGAAGACAACAAGGGTACGTTGCCCAGTATTTCTTTCGCGCCGGACACTGCGGTAGACGCGAAGGTATGAGGTCTCATCTGCCAAGGCAAGAGCATGTCTGTGGTTCTACTTGTTGAACCTATGGAGATGGACCATATCCTGCCGGTATCGATATGCTCGTTCGAGAATGAGAGGTCACGCATTCTGTGGATGTAGGACAGGATGCGAGGGAACCTGGTCTGGATGGCTTCTCTCAGCCAGGCCTGGGGTACCGCTGGATACAAAAGTAACGACAAATAGCCGAAAGCAAGACAGTCCAGACTAGATGGCTTGTCGCTCTGCAAAAGGTAGTCGTTCTTGCCAAGAAGGTCTGCCAGTGGCTGTAGAAGCTCGTTGGATAGAGCATCGAGTCTGAACCGAGCGGCATAGACGGGAGCACCCAGAAGACCACCCAGGCCCTTCCCTCTACCCATTCGCAGTGTGTTGGGTTGACCATCAGTAGGTATCCCAGCAGCCCTTTTGGCTGCCTCATAGTCTGACGACGCCGTTCCACGCCCTGGCGCGAACGCCTGCTCCTCTGTTGTGTCTACATCTAAGCTGCTCAAGCCCATATGGGCAGTACGAGCCCTTGCAAGCTCCCGGCGCTTCGGCGGAATTGTGTAATTGGCGTACCACGGTAAGATGGCAGTGTACGCAACAGACGTAGCTGTGTTGTAGTTCTCAGCGGACACGTACAGCAAGAGGTCAACAAGAGGAGTCGCGGTCGATTGGAGAAAAGCGGTAAAGCTAACAATCTATTAGTCTACGAAAAGGGATGTATAAGCAAGTACTGACGCAGTCTTGTCGTTCAATTGCTGAGGTGTGAGACTTCCGTCGATATCTTCCGTGACCTCGGGGTTGTTGCGCAGGTATGCAACGATGTCCTCGAAGCCCGTCGCTGTCGCAACATCGTCGTCGAACAGTATTGGCAAACTTCCTGTCCACATGTCAGGCTTGCGTGCCAGGTTGCGCAATCCACACATACCTGTGGTGTCAACTGTAGTGTCGAAATTCGCAACCAGAGCCCATTGCCCTTCAGGTATCACGCGTTGGCAGTACGCAACCGTGGCAATGCAATCGGGCTCGATGGAAGGCAGCCCAAATGCTGGGCCCCATACGTGTAATTCCAGCACCATATCTTTCTGCCGGAGCATGGAACTGTCATGCGGGCGCATGTGCAAATGTCGTCGCTATCGATAACCAACACGTGATGACGTATCACAAACGAGTATCCCTGCAACTCCACTCCACACGCGGCTCGTTCACTGCACTGTCTCTTTCTGCTCCATCAACGACCGCGGTAGTCAAGATGGCGCCAGTACGACGATACCTGAGAATCACAAAGTATTCCGTCCTGGAAGTCCGCATCTACCTCGACCGCCCCGCCGATGCCGATGCATGGCTCTTGAAGCGCGACAATCCAGCTCTACCTCGCGTTATCCAGGCCGTGCGACCACTGGTGCTTCCCAAACTCCGCGAAGAGAACGAGAGGGGCAAGGGCAAAGGTGGTGCCAAATCCAAGAAGAAGGGCGTCAAGGATGTCGTCGAGGAAGGTCAGTCTAATCTCACATTAGAACACGTATGTATCAAATTGCTCATGCTACAACAGACGACTTTGAGGTCTCAATATTCTTGACGGAGCTGTCGTCTCGACATTCCGTGTTGACCAAGAAGAAGATCTTCAAAGATAAAGCTCGCATCAGGAGTAACTCTGGCAAACTCACCAATTGGCTTACTGGCGGAACAAGTGATCGACCGCTACTCATCAACGAAGATGCTGCCAAGCCGATAGTCATCAGAGATGAAGAGGACGAAGACGCTATTGCTCTCGCAGACATACCTGAAGCTGTCAACGTGGACGATGCTACGGGTCAAGGGAGCGATGGGGACGAATCAACCTTGTTTGTCACAGGTAGATCTGCCCAGCGACGAGCGCCAAACGCAGCATCTATACAAGCAGGATCAGGTGGCAATTACGAAGAGGCTCTGGACGATAAGAAAAAACTTGGACTAAAGACTTCGTATGATGGCTTCAGTATCTACGGCCGCATCCTATGTCTCGTTGTCAAGCGCCGCGGAAGAACGCAGGGAGGTGCTATGGCGCCTGCTTCATCTCAACAGATGATGGAGCACTGGGTATCGACACAAGCCGCAGCAGATATGATTGACGACGACGAAGATATTGGATGAAGTATCAGGACAATCGCACGTTCGCCGTCTGACCGCAGGAACCAACACCACGTCTTTATTTAAGAACATGCCCCAGGTCAGCTTTGACTCGCAACCCTGAGCGGTGGCTTGACGGAATGCGGCTTCACACGTGGCTGCACAGATATTACCCGGAAAAGGCGCTCTTTCGATACGCCGACCTTGCTGTCTGGGTGCATGCAGGCGGATGTGGGTATGGTGCCCTGCCTGGATGGTTGACCAAAGGAAGGCGACTGTAGTCGCCAGCCCATAATCCTTTCTGGGTTCACAGTCCTGCGCGACAAAGTGTTGTGTATTCGTAGATGCTGCCAAATTCGCATCACTCAACAGTTCATTACGAACCAGCTTGAGGAACATGAGCTGAAGAGCGGATATAACTTCATGCAGCCGAGCTGAAGCGGTACCACCACGACCATGAGGGCTGAGCCAACACGCACGTAGATTGTGTACTTCGGAGGCGTATGTTCAAGAGCACACCCATTTGTGTACATAGAAACAAGCAAACATTGATGCCGTTCGGGGACGCCGTGTCCAAGATCCGTGGCGCTACCACTCGCTTGACGAAAGCTGCCAGGACAATGGTGGCGGCGCCGAGATGGACCTCGCGGCGTACCTGCAGCAGCGTGCCAAACGGGACCCACACCAGCTTCATGGAGTGCAGCCATCTGGGGCGTCACTGACAATGACGATGCGTAGGATCTAGATGTCTTTGCGCATCATCTGGCCTGCTCCCAATCCCAGAGGAGGAGTCCATGTCATCGACGGGCGGTAGGTATCAGCAGTAAAGTTTGGCTCAAAAGTCGTGAGTCCTAACATGGCGACGACTTGCAGCGTAGCAGAAACAATCATTTGAGGCGCGTTCACGGGTGCAACACACGTATGCTTCACAGTGCGTTTCCGACAAATTATAATTCTGCCTGCGGCACTATGGCTCCGATGGTCGGCGTACACTTTCTCGCGATGCGACCCTGATCAGCGACCAGAGTTGCTCATGTAAGCCTCGAACCTGTCAGTCAACGGCGCTCGGTCTTTCCTCGCCTCTCCGCACCATCCACTCTGCTGGAACGCATCAGCTCCTTTGAGTTCGAACGTTCAGCAGCAATTCGGTCCGCGTTGCAGAGTTCTCACGCCAATCTGTAACGGTAGCAGAAGAAGTCTCCACCAAGATGAAACAGCTGACCCATCTTCAACGCAGTGTCGAGACAGCAGCTCGTGGTGGCAAAAGCATCACGGAAATGCTCGTCAAATAATTGACCTGACACAAATCGGCGCCTCCCCTGTAGATCGATCGCTGCTCACAGCCTTGGCTGAGTAAGGCGCTGAACACAACTCGGCGACAAAGAAAATTTCATATTTGAAAAGCATAGACAGCTCGGCCAAACGAAACAACAGATATTTGGGCTTCATTAATTTTGCACGCAGGGGCAGGGAGAGAGCAAACTGCGAGTACTGTCTTTGAAGCGAACAGATCTTTCCCAAAGTTTCAGACAATATCCCGGTCATTCCACGTGGAAAAATGGCCTCAGCTGCAGGCAAAGCTGCGGTGGTCTCTCCGGCCCTCCGGAATGATCGCTGGCGAGCTTGAACTCTGCCACCGTGGCTGCATGTCGGCATCCCACTGCGTTCTCCCATTTCGGATCGTCCGGCTCACAGGGGAAAGTTCCCAGGTGGGGTTGTGCTTGTCAGCCATTCGTAGCGATCGGAGCAATTGCGAGAACAGGGCACGGCGCAATTGGCCTCGGACATGCACATGCTAGGTTTAATACGAGTCGCACGAGCAGGGCAAGCAGGCAGACAAAAATAATCATGACAAGCTCGTCGGCCGTGTGCGTGTTTGCTTCCCACCGTTTAACCAGCAAACACGCCATACATTGCAGCTGATTCAAAGCACAACACATATGATACCGCATGCTTGACCGCCTACGGGTGCTAGCAGAAGTGCAAAATTCCAGGGGTGCGTCGAAATTTGATGGAAGCAAGAAAGAAGCACGGGAGAAGGCGCTAGATCGTCAAATATGGTGGAGCAGGTGGGTGCCAGGCGTGAACAAGGCAAGTTCGCAACGTCGCAAATTGAGCGTCTCCATTTCCGTCACCGCTGCTCTTTCACCCGGGACGTGTCAGACATTGCTCATGTCTTTTGCAGGGGACTGGCCTGCGTCCTGAATCGTTTCTCGCAAGCAAACCTTGCTCTCTCTCTCTCTCACGTGGTCCTGAAGCGACGATGGATGCCATGTCTGAGAAAAAGGAGAGCTATGTTTCAATCACTTGCGACCGTTCGCACTAGCGAGTCTACTAAGAATAAGCTGCGAATACGGGGGCTAAGGTGATGTCAGAATTAGAGATACACGTTCCCAGTGCCCACTCGTGAATCATCTGCGCACGCTTTGCAGATGTGCCTTGTCGGTGATGCGTGGCAGAAACGGCATCCTGCGACGGCGACAATACCGCGACATTATTGGATCAGCATGATCTTCGCACAGTCACGAGGGCGCTGAAACGGCAAGCGGTGGAGGACCTTTTCGTGTTTCTGTCATCCGTGCTCGTTGCCAGACAGGGATCAGCGATGTTTCGGCATGCTTTAGCTCATGCACAAGCCAGGAGCCCACCCCTTTCCTGGTCCATCAGCCCAATGCCTCATTCACCGCTTGGGCCGTGCCATGCGCTGCCTAGAATAATTCGCTTCATCGTCAAGTGTACGTAGCTGACCGACATTTTCGGCTCTTGCAATCTGAGCACATACATAAAGACATCGCACCCCCACTGTCTATCGCCTCTGTTTCATACACACAAGAACACCACACAAGAACAGTGCCACTCAGCCTTAAAACGAACTCACGTCAACCGCCTTCAGCACTGAACATACCATCTCGACAGTTCGGCTCCTTACTACCAATCACTACAATGGCTGCCCTCATTTACAACGAATCCAACATGGCATCACAAAACCTCCCTCCATGCCCAGGACCACCACCGACACGCCCGTTGCCTCCGGTCCCTTCGAAATAGACTCGAGAACCACACGAATAGACCCATGGGACCTTCCTTCCCAATTCGCAACTGCTTCGGCGCATTTTTATCGATCATCACTACACATCCTTATTTGACAACACAACACTACCCCAATAATACCGCCCTCACTCGATATCAACATGCCCGCTCTTGCAACCCTGCCCTGCACGTCATGCAGAGTAGCTTGCAGCCACCAACAAACGATCGATCGTCAATGCACCCCACGCACCGCAACCTGGCACCTGACAATCTCCGCTTGCCTGCTCCCACGCCATACATACAACTCATCGATTGATTGTTCGAATGGCGCCTGATGCTGCTGCCTTGTCACCCGGCAGTACAACCGACCCCAGCTGAGCCCCAACTCAATTTGCCAGCATACGAATTCATACTATTGCATGCGCTACGCTGTAATGCCAGTAATGGTTCACATTTCGCGCTTCTTCCACACGCTGGTCCGGGTGGAAAAATGATTGCGCATTCATCTTCTCTTAGACTTCTTTTGCCCTCCACGGCCTATCACAACCCTTGTAATCTCAACGTTTTCCTATTCTCATTCGTGCTACAGCATTAGTCGGCGCATGGGATCTTGGACTGTATCGTATAGCATTCATTTGCTATTTTTGGAGTTGCAGTTTATGGCGGCCTGGTGGCTTAGCCCGGAGGAAACCTATCGTATACCCAATGTGTCGCCTAGTCTTAATCATTCGATCTGCAAGATCACCCACAATCATGATTTTCCCACATGTTGAGTTCAAACTGCTTTTTCAGACTTCGCCCGTGCCACAATCCAGCATTGGCAGCGATCAAGTTACAATTGGCTTACCCACATCTTGTATTCCCTTTCATCGACCTTCACATGCCGCGGGCCCATCTGCTGGTGGCAGAATATCATGGCTTTGATCGAGCCCTGGAGTACTCCAACAAAAGTGTGGGTGTGATCCGTTCGTCTTGGCCTGCCGCATGGAGACAGTTGGTGCCTGACGGTCCCTTCTCGGCATGTAGTGACGTACCTCGCTCGTTCCTGGGCAATGAGATCCAATACATCGAGCCTACAACTTCGAGCTATTCTACACCATGCCGCGTATTCCTTCTTCTTCCGAGCCACTGCGCCTTCCGCGTGACTGTTCCCAATATCAGGACTATGACCTTGCCTTTCTGGCTCAATTCAGGCACGTGGAGGATCACGGAACAAAGTGATGACCAGGGGAAAGGCGAAATCTCACATCATCTTCAGCCCCCGCATCCTTAAGAATGGGTCTGGAGATGACTAAAGCACCTACTATCTATCTGCGGTACCTGGAATGGTTCTCATGGGGAACAGAGGTTGTCACCGCGGCCTTGTTCTTTTTTACTAGATCGTCATAAAGCACGATGCCCGACGATCTTTTTGGTACAAATGCGCCTCCTGTTAAGGTCAGGTTTCACTGCATTTACTGCACTCACCGCTTGGTGGTGATGGTGTAGCCGCTACTGTGTAGTTGATCGATCAGTCCCACCTGGGCACGAACGGTGAATCCACGCCCCAGCGAATTCGTGTGCTGCGCTTCACCAATAAAGACCCTAACAGCAGATATTCTTTCCGCCCGTGACCGAGCCTCTCCGTGATATTACAAAATTGGGTCTCACACCATATTCTTTACGAAGATAGGTTCCTGTCTCATTAAGCGAAGTTCGGATGTGCTTGCCGAACCACCAAGAGGCTTCTCTCCCCCACCAACGTCGTGCACGAAATACAATTCTGCCGGGTAAGCTAACGCGCCCAAGATGCGCGTCCGGTCCTCCGTCGTCTCCATGTCTCCATCGCGATTGCAGGATGGTCGGCAAGCAAGCCCCCAGGCTGCGCCTACTGTCACACATGTCTACCGAGAGAGCCTTGATTACCCATGGTGCCATTGTAGTTATGAGTATTTACGCGAGCGCGAGTCTCACAAGGGCATCAAACGGTGGCTGATTAATCATCTCGTGGAGGAGGTGTCAAAGAGTCAGTCGTCTATCATCGCATGCTGCACGCTTGGTACTCGCATGCGCCATGCGCCATCATGTCGTACCTCGGACGCGTGGAACCTGCAATTAGTCTTCGATGCAGCAACCTCAGGCACGTTGATCACATGCGCATGCACCTCCTGCATTGACTTCTGCATCCTGGTAAGTAGTACCAATACCCTGGTTTATTGCCTGCAAATCATGTTCGCATGGTCAGGCACTTGCACTCCAGAAGCAGGTTTACTGATGCCAAACGTAGTCACATAATTGCCGTACCGATCGTGTCCTCCACTTCAATATGCCACCAACTACTTCTGGAATTAACCAGGTACCTTGGGCTGTCAAGTGACAAGTGACTCACACCGAGCGGTGTAGGCAAGCAACGTGGACACGGACACACCGTCTTCCCTAGCAAAACATTACCAGGTGCTCGGAATTGCATTGACAACGGACGCCGTTGAAGGATCTGGATGCCAAACGCTGCGCAATGCCAATTGCGATCTGTCGCAATTCATCAAAGGCTGGATCGAAGTAATTGTCCACCCGAATTGCCTCAAAAAATCTCACAGAAGTGCGCGTCGCTATCAAGCTTTACTGTGGAGTACAGCATTTCTTTTTCCTATGAGGGACGCCGCATCTTCTTCTGCAGTCGCTTCACGAGGTGTCCGTCGCTTCTTCCACAATTG
>Ga0265797_10002686_pt1 | contig 29550 bp, 24 predicted proteins | sample P2T30metagenome_FD_192433 | JGI IMG/M metagenome (GOLD analysis project Ga0265797, IMG submission 192433) | Plant litter microbial communities from East Loma Ridge, Irvine, California - P2 T30 | ecosystem: Environmental > Terrestrial > Plant litter > Unclassified | place: USA: California...
GCGCGCGACATCGACTCGACGCCGCCGGCGATCATCAAGCGCGCTTCGCCGCTGCGAATGGCGCGCGCCGCGATGCCGACCGCGTCCAGGCCGGAACCGCACAGGCGGTTGACGGTGGACCCCGGCACTTCTTGCGGCAACCCCGCCAGCAGCGCCGACATGCGCGCCACGTTGCGATTGTCTTCGCCGGCCTGGTTGGCGCAGCCATAGATCACGTCGTCGACGGCGTTCCAGTCCACGCCCGGATTACGCCGCATCAGTTCGCGGATCGGGATCGCGCCCAGGTCGTCGGCGCGCACATCCTTCAGCGCGCCGCCATAGCGCCCGATCGGGGTGCGGATGGCGTCACAGATGAATGCATCGGTCATGCTGGTTCTCCTTCGTTCAACGCTGGCAGCAATGGCGCTGCGGTGACGGCCTGCAGGTCGGCCAGGGTGAGGCCGGGCGCCATCTCGCGCACGCGCAAGCCTTCGCGGGTGACGTCGATCACGGCCAGGTCGGTGTAGATGCGGCTGACGCACGCCACGCCGGTCAACGGATAGCTGCACGCCTCGACCAGCTTGCTTTCGCCGGTCTTGGTCTGGTGGTCCATCATGACGAACACCTGCTTGGCGCCGATCGCCAGGTCCATCGCGCCGCCGACCGCGGGGATCGCGTCCGGCGCGCCGGTATGCCAGTTGGCCAGGTCGCCGCTGGCCGCGACCTGGAAGGCTCCCAGCACGCAGATATCGAGGTGGCCGCCGCGCATCATGCCGAATGAGTCGGCATGGTGGAAGTACGCCCCGCCGGTGAGCAGGGTCACCGGCTGCTTGCCGGCGTTGATCAGGTCTTCGTCTTCTTCGCCCGGCGCCGGGGCCGGGCCCATGCCCAGCAAGCCGTTCTCGCTGTGCAGGAACACTTCGCGCTCGGGCGGCAGGTAGTTGGCGACCTTGGTCGGCAGCCCGATGCCGAGGTTCACATAGGCGCCTTCGGGAATGTCGCGCGCCACGCGCTCGGCCATCTGTTCGCGGCTGTAACGGTTCATGCTGCCTCCTTGACGACTCTTTGGACGAAGATGCCCGGGGTGACGATGGTCTCCGGGTCGAGTGCTCCCAGTTCGACGATCTCGGCCACCTGGGCAATCGCGACCTTGGCGGCGGTTGCCATGATCGGGCCGAAGTTGCGGGCCGTCTTGCGGTACACCAGGTTGCCCCAGCGGTCGCCTTTTAACGCCTTGATGAGGGCGAAGTCGGCGCGCAGCGGCGTTTCCAACACATAGCCGCGGCCATCGATGATGCGGGTTTCCTTGCCTTCGGCCAGCAGGGTGCCGTAGCCGGTAGGCGTGAAAAAGCCGCCGATGCCGGCGCCGGCGGCGCGGATGCGCTCGGCCAGGTTTCCTTGCGGAGTCAGTTCGAGTTCGATCTCGCCGGCGCGGTACAGTGCGTCGAAGTGGTGTGAATCGGCCTGGCGCGGGAACGAGCACACGATCTTGCGCACCCGTTTCGCCTTGATCAGCGCTGCAAGGCCAGTCTCGCCGTTGCCGGCATTGTTGTTGACGATGGTGAGTTCACGGGCGCCTTGCGCCAGCAGGGCGTCGATCAGGCTTGATGGCATGCCGGCGTTGCCAAAGCCGCCGATCATGATGGTGGCGCCATCGGGAATGTCGGCCACCGCGCGTTCGAGCGTATCGCAGGTTTTATCGATCATGTGCAGGTCTCGCTTGATTGGTTGTGCGATTATCGGACATATGTGCGGTAATCGAACTTCAGTGTATGCTCATGGTGGGCTGTCGGTCAAGCCGAAATTCGATTCATCCATTCGCCGTCAATTACAATTGCGCCATGTCCCTGCCTCCTGCCCCGCTGCCGCGCACTGCTGCCGAAGAGATCGACGCCCTGGCCGATCCCGATTTCATGACCTCGCTGGCGCGCGGCCTGGCCGTGTTGCGCGCCTTCTCGGATGCGCCGGGCGCCCAGACCATCGCCCAGCTCAGCGCGCGCACCGGCATCCCGCGCGCGGCAGTGCGGCGCTGCCTGCACACCTTGCGCCAGCTTGGCTACGTCGATTCGGAGTTGAACAACTTCAGCCTGCGCCCCAAGGTGCTGGCGCTGGGCCATGCCTACCTGTCGTCGACGCCGCTGACCTTGTCGGCCCAGCCCTGCCTGGATCAACTCAGCGCCCGGCTGGGCGAATCGAGTTCGCTGGCGGTGCTCGAAGACGACCAGGTGCTGTATGTGGCACGCGCCTCCGCCTCGCGCGTGATGTCGGTGTCGCTCGGCGCCGGCAGCCGCCTGCCGGCCTACTGCACCTCACTGGGAAGGGTGTTGCTGGCGCACCTGCCGCAACCCGAGCTGGACGCCTACCTGGCGCGGGTCGACCTGGCGCCGCGTACCGAATACACGGTGACCGACCGCGAGCAACTGCGCGCCGTGCTGGCGCAGGTGCGCGAGCACGGCTACGCCCTGAATAACGAAGAACTGGAACTGGGACTGCGCTCGATCGCGGTGCCGGTGCGCGGCGCGTCGGGCCGGGTGCTGGCGGCGCTCAATGTCGGCGCGCAGGCGACGCGGGTGTCGCCCGCGCGGATGGTGGACGAGTTCCTGCCGGTGCTGCGACGCAGCGCGCAGGAACTGTCGGTGCTCGTCAGCTAAGACCTCATTCCAGGTGCAGAAAAAGCAAGCGCCAGGCTTGCTTAGGTCATAAAGCTGACCTATAATCATTTTCAACCGTTCGATAGGTCGTCCTGGCCGTTCACCTGGCCCGGCCGCGACAGCGCCACGGCACGCATAACAATAATAATGATCCACTCTCTGGAGACTTGAATGTCATTCGCCGAATCCATCGCAGGCGCGCCCGCGCCTGCCTCCCTCGATCCGGGCGTGCGCGCTCGCGAAGCCGACGCCGCCTACCGCAAGGTCTTGTGGCGCATCATGCCGTTCCTGATGCTGTGCTACGTCGTGTCCTTCATCGACCGCTCGAATATCGGCTTCGCCAAGCTGCACTTCATCGCCGACCTCAATTTCAATGACGCCATCTACGGCATCGGCGCCGGCATTTTCTATGTCGGCTACATCCTGTTCGAAGTGCCCAGCAATATGGTGCTGCACAAGTCGGGCGTGCGCAAGACGCTGCTGCGCATCATGGTGTTGTGGGGCCTGTTCTCGGCCGGCATGGCCTTCATGCAGACGCCGACCCACTTCTACGTGATGCGCTTCCTGCTCGGCGCCGCCGAAGCCGGCATGTTCCCGGGCATGCTGCTGTACCTCACCTACTGGGTGCCGCTGAATCGCCGCGCGCGCTTCAATGCCCTGTTCACCGCCTCGATCCCGCTGGCCGGCATGATCGGCGGCCCGCTGTCGGGCGCCATCATGCATTCCTTCGACGGCGTCTCCGGCATGCACGGCTGGCAGTGGATGTTCATCATCGAAGGCTTGCCGGCCTGCGCGCTGGGCGTGTTCGCCTACTTCTACCTGACCGACGGCCCGTCCACCAGCAAATGGCTGACCCCGCGCGAGAAGGAAATCATCGCCGAAGACCTGGCGCAAGGCGGCGCCAAACAGAGCGCCGGCCAGCATTCCTACCTGGGAGCGCTGCGCAACCCCAAGCTGTACTGGCTGTCGGGAATGGGAGTGGCGGTGCTGGTCAGCACCGGCGGCGTGTTCTTCTGGTTGCCCACCATCATTCGCCAGTCGGGCATCGACAATGTGATGACCATCGGCGCACTGTCCGTGATCCCGTTCCTGATCGCGCTGGTGGTGCAGTTCATGAACGCTCGCCATTCCGACCAGACCGGCGAACGACGCTGGCACGTCGCCATCCCCGCCTTCCTGGCCGCCATCGGCTGGGCCGCCCTGCCGTCGGTCCAGGGCAATGTGGTGCTGTCGATGCTGATGCTGACCCTGGCCACCGCCGGCACCCTGGGCCTGACCGGGCCGTTCTGGACCCTGCCGTCGTCTTTCCTGACCGGCAAGGCCGCGGCCGGCGGCATCGCCCTGCTGAGCACCTTCGCCGGCGTCGGCAGCGTGTTCAGCCCGATGCTGGTCGGCTGGTTGTCGGCCAACACCGGCAGCCTGGCGATGGGCCAGTATTATTTCGCCGCCCTGATGCTGTTCGGCGCCATCACCCTGCTGGTGGGTGTCAAGCCTGAAGAACTGGCCGAAGTGCGCGCCGCCAAATGAATACCGTGAATCGAGAGCAAACCACCATGCAGGCATTGACACCACAAGACCTGGTCGCCGTGATCGGCGCCGGCGCCATGGGCAGCGGCATCGTCCAGGTCTCGCTGAATGCGGGCCACCGCGTCGCGCTGTACGACGCCAACCCGGGCGCTTTGGCGCGCGGCATCGCGTCCATCGACACCACCTACCGGCGCCTGCTCGAGAAGGGCAAGATCGACGCCGCTACCCACGCTGACCGCATGGGCCGCCTGCTGCGCGCTGACCTGCTCGCCGACCTGGCCGGCGCCAGGCTGGTGATCGAGGCCATCGTCGAGAACCTCGACATCAAGGCCGGCGTGCTGGCCGAGGTCGAGGCGCTGCTCGGCGAAGACGCGATCATCGCCACCAACACCTCGTCGCTGTCGGTGACCGCCATCGGCGCCCGCCTGCGCCGTCCGCAGCAGGTCGCCGGCCTGCACTTCTTCAATCCTGCGCCGCTGTTGCCGCTGGTCGAGATCGTGAGCGGCAAGGCGACCTCGCCGCAGGTGGCCGATACGCTGTTCGCCACCGCCCTGGCCTGGCGCAAGGTGCCGGTGCGCTGCGCCTCGACCCCGGGCTTCATCGTCAACCGGGTGGCGCGGCCGTTCTACGGTGAAGCGCTGCGCCTGCTGGCCGACCGCGCGGCCAATGCCGCCACGCTGGACGCCATCCTGCGCGACGCCGGCGGCTTCCGGATGGGCGCGTTCGAACTGATGGACCTGATCGGCCATGACGTCAACTACGCCGTCACCAGCACGGTGTATCAGGCGATGTCGCAGGACCCGCGCTACAAGCCGTCGCTGCTGCAAAAAGAGCTGGTCGATGCCGGTTGGCTGGGCCGCAAGAGTGGCCAGGGCTTCTATGCCCATGGCGCCGATGCGGTGCGCCCGGCGCCCGTCATCGCCGTGCCAGGCCCGCGTCCGGTCAGCGTGGTAGTCGAGGGCGACCTCGGCGTGGCCGCGCCGCTGATCGAACTGGCGCGTGCCGCCGGCCTCGAGGTCAGGCAGGTGCCGGCGCAAGGCGCTGGTGCCCTGCTGTGGATCGACAATGTCGCTATCGCCCTGACCGATGGCCGCAGCGCCCTGCAACGCCAGAGCGATGGCGAGCAGGTAAGCGTGGTGTTCGACCTGGCCGAGGATTACGCCGCCTGCAGCCTGATCGCGATCGCCGCCTCCGACCTCGCTCCTGATGGCGCCCTGGCCACGGCCGCCGGTTTCTTCCAGGCGCTGGGCAAGCAGGTCGCAATGATCGACGACGTACCCGGCCTGGTGGTCATGCGCACCGTGGCGATGCTGGCCAACGAGGCCGCCGATGTGGTGCAGCAAGGCGTTGCAAGCGCCGCCGACACCGATCTTGCCATGGTCAATGGCGTCAATTATCCGCGCGGCCCTCTGGCCTGGGCCGACCGCATCGGCGCCGCCAGGGTGCAGCGCGTACTGGCCAACCTGGCCGCCGCTTATGGCGAAGACCGCTACCGCAGCGCGCCGCTGCTGCTGCGCCATGCATTGAATGGACGTCCGTTCCATGCGGCGCAGCCGGAGGCGGCCCAATGAGCGCCGTCGAAGCTGCTCCAGAACCAAGCCCGGTCCGCACCGACGTGGGCGACGACGGCGTGGCCGTCATCACCATCGACCGCCCGCGCCGCCGCAACGCCGTGAACCTGGATGTCAAGCGGCGCCTGGTCGAGGCCATCGAGACGCTCGGCGCCGATGACCGCGTCAGCGTGATCGTACTGACTGGCGCCGGCGGCTACTTCGTGGCCGGTACCGATATCGACGAGATGGCCGCGATGACGCCCACCAGCCACACGCTGCAAGCCACCGACCGGGTGTTCACCACTCTGCGCCACAGCGCCAAGCCGGTGATTGCCGCGGTCGAGGGCTATGCCCTGGGCGGCGGCTGCGAGCTGGCCCTGGCCTGCGACCTGATCGTGGCGGCCGAAGGCGCGCGCTTCGGCCAGCCCGAGATCCGGGTCGGCATCATGCCCGGCGCCGGCGGCACACAACGCCTGCTGCGCACCATCGGCAAGTACCAGGCGCTGCGCATGATGCTCACTGGTGAGCCGATCGGCGCGCGTGAGGCCTTCGCCAACGGCATGGTGTCCGAGCTGTGCGCCGATGGCGCGGCGCTTGAACGGGCGCAAGCGACTGCGCGCACGATCGCCGCCATGCCCCCGCTGGCGGTGCGCGCGATCCGCGAAGTGGTGCAGCAGGGCCAGGACGCGCCTCTGGAAAGCGCGCTGCTGCTCGAGCGCAAGGCCTTCCAGCTGCTGTTCGACAGCGCCGATCAGAAGGAAGGCATGGCCGCCTTCCTTGAAAAACGCGCGCCGCGTTACGAGGGACGATAAAAAATCCGGCGCCGGCGGGCTGCGTCGGCTCGAATAAGTCAAAAAGCTGGTTCATCAACTTATTCGGTGGATAATACCGCTTTCGGTATGAATCCATAGAGGGAGGAAGGTTGATGAAAAACGCAGGAGCGCCCGCCACGACAGCGATCGATTTCAGCCGCAGTGCGGCCTCGCGCTATGTGCAACTGGCCAGCCTGTTCCGGCGCCGGGTCGAATCGGGCCAGTGGCCGGTCGGGCAGCAGATACCGACGGTGGACGAACTGGCCGCCGAATGCCAGGTCGCGCGCGCCACGGTGCGCCAGGCGCTCGACCTGCTGGAAGAAGAACAGCTGATCGCGCGCTACCGCGCCAAGGGCACGTTCGTGATCGGCAAGCCGCAGGAGCAGTTCTGGTGCGAAGTGGCGTCCGACTGGTCGGGGCAGCTGATCGCGCCAGATGGGGTGACGATCGAGATCATGAGCCGCGGCGAGCAGTTGACGCCACCGGCGCCCGATCCGATGGTGGGCAGCATGGCGCCGAGTTACCAGCATTGGCGGCGCCGCCACTGGCGCGCCGGCAAGCCGTATTACCTGGGCGACGTCTTCATCGACGCCCGACTGTGCGAGCGGATCGCGCCGGAATCGTTCGAGACCAAGACCTCGATGCGGATCCTGCGCGAACTGCCGGGACTCGAGATCATCGAGGCCCACCAGACGCTGACGCTCGGCTCGGCCGATCCGGCGCTGGCCGAACTGCTGCAACTGCCGCTGAACGCGCCGGTCGCGCATGTGGCCCGCTCGGCGGTCGATGCGAATGGCTGCCTGGTGTTCGTGGGACAAGGGACTTACCGGGGCGACGTGGTTCGCCTCGACATTAAATTGAAGTGACGGTCAAGGCCGTTACTTTTCAACCGCAGAAAAGGAATGGCATGAAACTTCACTGGTCCCCCCGCTCGCCCTTCGTGCGCAAGGTCTCGATCCTGCTGCATGAGACGGGTCTCGACAGCCAGGTGACCCTGGTGCGTTCGGTCGCCGCGATCGCGACCCCGAACCCGGCGCTGATGGTCGACAATCCGCTGAGCCAGATCCCGGCCCTGGTGCTGGACCACGGCCAGGCCCTGTATGACTCGCCCGTGATCTGCGAATACCTCGACGGCCTGCACGACGGCGCGCGCTACTTCCCCGCCGCCGGCCCGGCGCGCTGGGTGGCCCTGCAACGCCAGGCGCTGGCCGACGGCATGCTGGCCATCCTGCTGCTGTGGCGCCAGGAACGCATGAAGGACCCGGCCAAGCAACTACCCGACTGGCTGGCGGCCTTCGCCACCAAGATCGGCGCCTCGCTGGCGCGCCTGGAACAGCAGGCCGACGCCCTGGCCACCGACGGCCACGACATCGGCCACATCAGCGTCGGCTGCATGCTGTCCTATCTCGACTACCGTTTCCCCGATCTCGACTGGCGCGCTGGCCACCCGCAGCTTGCCGCCTGGCACATTGGCTTCGAGGCGCGTCCCGCAGTCATCGCCACCCGGCCGGACGACGCCCAGGCCTGAATCCACGGCTTCATTGCGCCGCCGGCCCGCGCCGGCGGCCACCTGCCCCAAATACACGCATACAGGAGACATCCATGGCTGGTCCGCTTTCCCACATCAAGGTGCTCGATCTGAGCCGCATCCTGGCCGGCCCGTGGTCGGGCCAGGTGCTGGCCGATCTCGGCGCCGACGTCATCAAGGTCGAACGCCCGAAGGTCGGCGACGACACCCGCAGCTGGGGCCCGCCGTTCCTGAAGGACGCCGATGGCAACGACACCCCCGAATCCGGCTACTACCTGTCGGCCAACCGCGGCAAGCGCTCGGTGACGGTCGACCTCAATACCGAAGAAGGACAGCAGATCGTGCGCGCGCTGGCCGCCGAGTCGGACATCCTGCTCGAGAACTACAAGGTCGGCACCCTGGCGCGCTATGGCCTCGACTACGCCAGCCTGAAGCAGATCAATCCGGGCCTGGTCTATTGCTCGGTGACCGGCTTCGGCCAGGACGGCCCGCGCGCCGAACACGCGGCCTATGATTTCATGATCCAGGCCATGGGCGGCCTGATGAGCGTGACCGGCGAGCGCGACGACCTGCCCGGCGGCGGTCCGCAAAAGGTCGGGGTCCCGATCGTCGACCTGATGACCGGCATGTACACCTCGGTGGCGGTGCTGGCGGCATTGGCGCGCCGCGCCGAGACCGGCCTGGGCGACCATATCGACATCGGCATGCTCGACGTGATGGTGGGCTCGATCGCCAACCAGGGCATGAACTACCTGGTCTCGGGCAAGACGCCCCAGCGCAATGGCAACAAGCACCCCAATATCCAGCCGCAGGACGTATTCGCCTGCGCCGACGGCCACATCGTGCTGGTGGTCGGCAACGACGGCCAGTTCGCCAAGTTCTGCGAAGTGGCCGGACGCCCCGAGTGGGTGCTCGATGAGCGCTTCGTCACCAATGGCGCACGGGTGCGCAACCGCGACGCCCTGCTGCCGCTGATGGTGGCGCTGTTCCGCGAACGGCCGATGGCCGAATGGGCCGCCCTGCTCGATGAAGCCGGGGTGCCGTGCAGCCCGATCAACACCATCGCCCAGGTGTTCGAGGACGAGCAGGTCAAGCACCGCAAGATGCTGATCGAGCTGCCGCATCCGAGCGCCGGCTCGGTGCCGCAGATCCGCAGCCCGATGCGCTTCGCCGAGGCGGAGCTGGCCTTCGACCGCGCCCCGCCGCTGCTGGGCCAGCACACCCACGAGGTACTCGCCGGCCTGGGCTTCGACCAGGAGCGCATCGCCGCGCTGGCGCGCGACAGCGTGATCTAGTTTCTTGACTCTGTTATCGCACATGACCACCCCACCCATCACGCCACGTATTTCCCTGCCCGCGCCCGAGACCATGAACCCGGAGCAGCGCGCCGTCTACGACGACATCGTCGGCGGTCCGCGTGCGCGCCTGGTCGGCCCGCTGCGCGCGGCCCTGCACAATCCGGCGCTGGCCGATCGCTGGCAAAAGCTGGGCGCGCTGCTGCGCTTCGGTACCAGCGTCGCGCCGCGCTACAGCGAGCTGGCCATCCTGGTCACGGCGCGCCGCTGGAACAGCCAGCTCGAATGGCTGATCCACGCCGCCGACGGCCTGGCGGCCGGCCTGCCGCAAGCCGTGATCGACGCCGTGCTGGTAGCGCAGGCGCCCAGCTTCGACGATCCGCGCGACGCTGCCGTCTATGAATACACGCGCCAGTTGCTGCAGCACGGCGTGGTCGACGACGCCGCTTATGCGCAGGCTTTGTCCCTGTTCGGCGAGGCCGGGACGGTGGAACTGACCGCCATCGTCGGCTACTACTCGATGGTGGCGCTGACCCTGAACGCCCACCAGATCCCGTTGCCGGACGACGGCATCAAACCGCCGCTGCAGCCGGTGGGCGCCAACGGTGCGCGCCAGTTGACCGAGATGCCGGCGGTGGCGTCATGAGCACCCCGATCGTCCCCCTCGACACCGTCGATCCGCGCATGCCGCAGGCGCCGCGCCACGCGCTGCCGGCAGGCGCCTGCGACAGCCACGCCCACGTGTTCGGCCCGTATGACCGGTATCCGCTGGCGCATGCGTCGAGCTATGCGCCGCCGCTGGCGCCAGCCGCCCTGCACCGGACGATGCTGGGCACCCTGGGCGCCGCGCGCGGGGTGCTGGTGCAGCCGGCGCCGTACGGGTTCGACGCCAGCGCGCTGCTGGGGGCATTGGCCGACAGTGCGGGCCGCCTGCGCGGCGTCGCGGTGGCCGATGCCACTACCTCGGAAGAGGCTTTGCAGGCCCTGTACGACGGCGGCGTGCGCGGCCTGCGCTTCATCGAGATGCGTACGCCGACCGGCGCGCCATACGCCGGCAGCGTCGGCGTCGACCAACTGATGGCGCTGGCGCCGGCCATGCAGCGCATCGGCCTGCATGCCGAGCTGTGGGCGCCGGTCGACGATTACCCACGCCTGCTGCCACAACTGGCCGCGACCGGCATCCAGGTCGTGCTCGACCACATGGCCTGCGCGCGTCCGGAGCGCGGTGTCGGCGACCCTGCCTTCCAGGCAGTGCTGGCTGCACTGCGGGACGGCGCCGTATGGGTCAAGCTGGCGTTGTGCCGGGTCTCGACCCAGGCGCCCGGATATGCCGATGCGCGCCCGCTGCACGACGCCCTGCTGGCCGCCAATCCAGGCCGCCTGGTATGGGGTTCGGACTGGCCTTATGTGCGCATGGGCGAACAGTCGCCCGACGCCGGCGCCCTGCTCGACCTGTTCCACGCCTGGGTGCCGGACGTCGGCATGCAGCGCCAGATCCTGGTCGACAACCCCGCCACCCTGTATGGCTTCACCGCTACCGAGGACAAACAATGAAGGAATTCACCCAGTTGCGCGTCCAGCGCGAAGGCCACGTCGTCGTCTTGAGCCTGGACGCGCCGCCGGTCAACGCCCTGACCCGCATCCTCAACGACGAATTGACCGAGGCGCTCGACATCATCTCCGAGACACCCGACATCCGCGCCGTGGTGCTCACCGGGACCGGCAAGGTGTTCTGCGCCGGCGCCGACCTCAAGGGCCGCGCCGAGAACATCAAGCATCCGGGCGACATGATGGCGCACGCGCGCCGCACCCGCGAATGCTTCCATGCGATCCGCGAATGCGCCAAGCCGGTGGTGGCCGCCATCAACGGCGCCGCGCTGGGTTCGGGCCTGGCAATGGTGGCCTCGAGCGACATCCTGATCGCGTCCGAGCGCGCCACCCTGGGCCTGCCCGAAGTCGATGTCGGCCTGCTGGGCGGCTGCAGCCATGCGATGCGCCTGTTCGGCCACTCGCGCCTGCGCCGCATGGCCCTGACCGGCTACCGGGTCGGCGCGGAAGAACTGTACCGGCTCGGCCTCGTCGAAGCCTGTACCGCGCCGGACGACTTGCTGCCGCGCGCGCTCGAGCTGGCACAGGCGATCGCCGCCAAGAGCCCGGTCTCGACCCGCATGGGCAAGCACACCCTGAATGTGATCGAGGACATGAGCCTGCGCGACGGCTACCGCTACGAGCAGGACATGACGGCGGCGATCGGCCTGACCGAGGATGCGCGCGAAGCGCAGCTGGCGTTCAAGGAGAAACGCGCGCCGGTGTTCCAGGGCCGCTGAAGATCGCGCGCCCCGCTTCCATACCGGCCGGCCGCCATCGCGACCGGCCTTTTTTATTACACGCGTTCCAGCACCACCGCGATGCCCTGGCCGACCCCGATGCACATGGTGCATAGGGCGTAGCGGCCCTGGCGCCGGTGCAGTTCATTCACCGCCGCCATCGCCAGGCGCGCACCCGAGGCCCCCAGCGGATGGCCAAGCGCGATCGCGCCGCCGGTCGGATTCACGCGCGTATCGTCATCGGCCAGGCCCAGTTGGCGCAGCACCGCCAGGCCCTGGGCGGCAAACGCCTCGTTCAATTCGATGACGTCCATATCGTCCAGGCTGAGGCCTGTCTGCGCCAGTAGCTTGCGCGTGGCCGGCACCGGCCCGATGCCCATGATGCGCGGCGCCACGCCGGCAGTGGCCATGCCGACTACGCGTGCACGCGGGCTCAAACCATGGCGCGCGGCCTGGGTTGCATCGGCCAGCAGCAGCGCCGCCGCGCCGTCGTTGATGCCGGAAGCATTGCCGGCGGTGACGCTGCCGTCCGGACGGACCACCGGCTTGAGCCTGGCCAGCGTCTCGAGCGTAGTCGCGCGCGGGTGTTCGTCGCGGTCGACCACGATGACCTCGCCCTTGCGCTGCGCGATCGACACCGGGGCAATCTCGGCGTCGAACAGGCCGGCTGCCTGCGCCGCCAAGGCCCGGTTCTGGCTGGTCACGGCCATCCGGTCCTGGTCTTCGCGGCTGATGCCGAATTTTGCCGCCACGTTCTCGGCTGTCTCTGGCATCGAGTCGACGCCATACCTGGCCTTCATGAGCGCATTGACGAAACGCCAGCCCATGGTCGTGTCTTCCATCTTCATGGCGCGCGAGAAGGCACTGTCGGCCTTGCCCATCACGAACGGCGCGCGGCTCATGCTCTCGACGCCGCCAGCGATGATCAGGCCTGCTTCGCCGCTGCGGATCGCGCGCGCGGCCGTGCCGAGGGCGTCCAGGCCCGAGCCGCACAGGCGGTTCAGGGTCACGCCGGGCACACCCGGCGGCAGTCCCGCCAGCAGCGCCGACATTCGCGCCACGTTGCGGTTGTCTTCGCCGGCCTGGTTGGCGCAGCCGAACATGACGTCGTCGAGCGCTTCCCAGTCCACTTGCGGATTACGCGCCATCAGCGCGCGCAGCGGCACGGCGCCGAGGTCGTCGGCGCGCACTGCGGCCAGGCTGCCGCCGTAGCGGCCAAAAGGGGTACGTTGGGCGTCGCAGATGAATGCGTCGGACATGAAATTCTCCTGTCTGGATAAGTGAATGGTGAAAGCGACACCGCGCGCCGGGGCCAGCAAGGCCGCGGCGCGCGGTGTTGATGCATACTGGTCCCCGGTCAGTGCTTGCCCAGGAAGGTGAGCACGCGGCGATTGAACATCTCGGGCTGTTCCCAGTAGGCCGAATGGCCGGTTTCCGGGAACACCTCGAGCTCGGCGTGCTTGATGCGCTGGCCAAACATGCGCAGCACCGGCGCCGGTGTGTACAGGTCGGCGTCGCCGGTGATCAGGAGCGTGGGCATGCGCAGGGTCTCGAGCCTGGCCCAGGTCACTGCGATGTTCGAGCCGTTGCCCAGGGCCGGGCGTGGCGCAGCGCCAGCGGTCGCAGGCGCGCTCTGCGGCGCCAGCGTCGGTGCGGCCGGCACGAACTGGTATGCCAGCTCATTCCAGCGCTTGGCGCCTTCGGGATTGGCGGCGCGGTAGGCCGGGCCGAGTTCGCGGAACTCGACCGGCATGGCGTTGAAATGCGGCGCCGGGCGGATCCGCTCGCCCATCTTCAGGTACTCGGGATCGGTGACGAAGCCGATGCTGTTGGCAACCACCAGGCTGCGCACCTTGCCTGGATGTTCGAGCGCGTACTGGAACGCAGCGCCGCCACCGGCGGCCGAGCCGACCAGGTGCACCTTGTCCACGCCAAGCTGTTTCAGTACGGCGTCGATCAGGATGGTCGAGGCGGTGCCGGCGCGGTGGCCGGGATTCGGCTGGCGCCAGTCGATCGCGATGAAGCGGTAGCCGGCGGCGGTGAAGGCCGGGATCTGGTGCACCCACATCTGGCTCTTGCCGCTGGCCGCATGCAGGAACACCACCGGCGTGCCGCTACCGCCCGAGTCGCGGTAAGGCACCAGGGTGGCGCCGACCTGCAGGCTGGCGTCCTGCACCGTGACCGGCGCCGCCGTCGCCATCGCCTGGGTACCAGCGACTGGATTCACATGGCCGCAGGCGGCCAGTCCGAATGCCAGCGTGCCCAGGCACGCCAGCCTTGCTGCGAGTTGCGTCATTTGTCTCATTGTTTTGCCTTCTTGTGATGATCATGAAACCTGATTGAAGCGCTTACTTCGGCGGATCGCTGAACAACTCCTTCAGCACCGCGTTCCATCGTGCATTTTGCTCGGCGGCCAGCACCGGCGAAATGAAGCGCACTTTCACATCTGCCAGCTCGGGAAAGCCGCTATCGACCAGGCGATTGGACGGAATGTGGTCGGCTTCCTTCAGCAGTTGCTGACCATCCTTCGACAGGATGAAGTCGACCAGCAGCCGCGCCGCGTTCGGATGCGGGGCGCCGCGCACGATGCCGATCGCGTTGCCGGTGGCGGTAAGCGGCTCCATCCGCACCCAGTTGACATTGTGGCCCTCATGCTGGGCCATCACGGTATGGTGCACCATCACCTGCAGGCCGATCGGATATTCCTGGCGCGCGACCATGCCGACGATGCGGCGCGGATTGATCTGGATATTGGCGATGCGCTGGGCCGACAGGCGGCGCAGATAGTCCATGCCGGCCTCCTGCCCCATCGACAGCAGCACATTGCCGACCAAGCCCTGGGCCGACGTCGGCGCCAGCTCGGCGCTCCACGCCATCTTGCCCTTCCACCGCGGATCAAGCAGGTCTTGCCAGGTACGCGGCGCGGCGGCCGGGTCGATCATGGTCGGGTTGTACCCCAGCGTCATGTAGTACAGGACGGTCGACGTCCAGTGGCCGTCCGGGTCCTTGAACTGGTCCGGGATGGTGGCCGCCGAGGGCGAGATATACGGCTGCACCAGCTGGCGCGCCATCAGCAGGCCGGCGGTCGAACTGCCGTCGAACAGGTCGGCCTGCGCGGCGCCGGCCTGGTGTTCGTCGATGATCTTCTGCGCATTGATAGGCGCCGCGGCGCGCACCACGCGCACCTCGATGCCGGGATGGCGCCGCTCGAAGCCCTCCTTGACCGGGCGCCACGCCTCCTCCAACAGGGTCGTGTACCACAGCAGCTGGCCTTCGCGCTGGGCCGCCGCCAGGCGAGCAGCATCGGTGTCGGCGGCTGAGGCGACAGCCGATGTGGCGCCTGAGGCGGCGAGGCCCATGCCGAGCGCCAGCAGCAGGGCCGCAGCGCGGCGCTTTGGATTGAACATGGTGGGTCTCCGGTCGTGGTGGGCTGGTCGGGAACGAGCGTCAGAACACATGGGTAATGCCGGCGAAGAAGGTCGACGGGCTGTTACCAGGGTTGACCGGTCCATGGGTGGTGTTCGCATCGACCACGGCGAAGGCGCTGTTGGCGCCGTTCGAAACCCGCGAGTAGGCGGTATAGAGTTCGGTGCGCTTCGAGAGGGAATACTTGTAGCCCACCGTGACCTGGTCGGCGTCGAAGTCGCGCCCGGTCTTGTCGTCGTAGCATTTATAGCTGGCGATCCAGCGTCCGCCGGTGCCGCCCGGCTGCACCGTCACGCCGACCATCAGGCTGGCGTAGTCGCGGCTGAAGAAGCTGGCCGGCAGCGATGGCGCGGCCTCGGTGCGCGTGCCTTCCCATTTGCCGACCTGGTACAGGAAGGCCGGTTCGATCCAGCTGAACTTGTAGCTGGCGCCGACCGTCGCCGCCCGGTCGTTGCCGGTATCGACGGCATTGACGTTGGAGCTGAAGCCCGCGCCGGCCAGCAGCTTGCCATCGTTATAGCTGACCAGCATGCCGCGCGCATCGCGCGAGCGCGAGTGCTCGGTAGCCGATTCGCCCAGCGCATAGGTGGCCTTGACGGTGAAGCCGCGCATGATGGGGCTGGTGTAGACGATCGCATTGTCGTTGCGCCCCGAACCGTCGCTGCGGGCGCCGGTCGAGATCATCGACGAGGCCGTGCCCATGCCGAGCTTGAACGGATCGACGGGACGGATCAGGTAGAAGACGGGCGAGTAATCGCGCCCCACATGCAACTGGCCCAGGCTGCCGCTCAGGCCCACCAGGGCCTTGCGGCCGAACAGGCGTCCGCCCTGTCCCAACGCGCCGCTATCGAGGCTGATGCCGCTTTCCAGCGTGAAGTCGGCCTTCAGGCCGCCGCCCAGGTTTTCCTGGCCCTTGAAGCCAAGCCGCGAACCGAAGGCGCAGCCGCTATTGAGTTGGGTGCGCGGGCCCTCGGTACCGTTCGAGATGGCGACGCAGGCGTCCATGATGCCGTACACGACGACATTCGACTGGGCTTGGGCGAACGGGGTGGCGAGCAGGAAGGTAGCTGCCGCAGCGGCCTTGATTGATTTCACGACTGTCTCCTGTGGCGCTGTGGTGCGCCATCGTTGGTGGTATGGATAAGTGAAGCTCGGGAATGTCCGCTGTTGACGTCTTGCGCGCCATCTACCGGTGGTCCGATGAATCAATAGTATGTGTTTATAGCCTTAAGGTCAATAGGTCAGTTATATGGTTTTTTAGTGAGGAAAACGCTGTCCGTGTTGTGCCCGAGCATCCGGCCAAGCCAGCGTCAGGGCCCGATTGGATACCGTGTTGGTGTGTTGTTAGCTGTACATAAATACGGGAATAATGGTTTTTGGATCACAACCTTGCTGTAAAATAAGTAATTCTTGTACATCGCGGACGCGATCCACCTGTCTCGCCCCTTTCTCGAGCCGCTAACGTGTTCCGCTATTTCCTCGGCCTCCTGTTGAGCATCCCTGCCTGCATCGCCGCGGCGGCCACGCCGGTGGCAGCGCCGGGCATCGTCCATGCCGAGCAAGTTGTGTTGCTGGTGCGCGATACCGGCATGTACAACGCGGGGCGCGGTGTGGCGTTGCGCGCCGGCGACCTGCTCGATTCGCGCGATGGCACCGTGCAGCTCGATATCGGCGGCGCGGCCATCTCCCTCGGGCCGGGTACCAGGCTGTTTTTCAGGCAGGCCGCCGAAGTGGTGTTGCTGCAAGGCTGGCTCAAGGTTCGCGGCAGCGCCACGCGCGCCCTTGCCGTGAACGCGACGCTACTGCGCTTCGATGCTGCCGGCGCCACTGCGATCGTGCACGCGACCCCAGGCGCCACCGAGGTGTTCGCCGAAACGGGCGAGCTGGCGCTCCATGAACTCAACGCCGGCAAGCCAGGCCGCAAGCTCAAGCTGCCGGGCGAGCAGTTCGCCGTGCGCAGCGGCGCCCAGCCGCTGCGCGTGCTGGCGCGCCCCGCGGCGCCATTCCTGGCCGCCATGCCGCCGGGATTTCGCGACCTGCTGGTGCCATTGGCCCAGGGACCTGCGGTGCTGCCCAAGCGCGAACGCCGGGCCGAGTATGCCGAACTGGCGCCGTGGCTGGCGCACCAGCCTGCGCTACGCCAGCAGGTCCAGCGCCGCTTCGAGCCGCCACGGCCGAGGCGCGCCGCCGCCAGCCCTTCCCATTCCAATCAACAGCCCTGAGGCTCACCTCCATGAAATTCTCGATCGCGGCGAAGTTCAACGTCGTCTTCCTGTCCATCTTCGCCATCGGTTTCGGCGCCGCCAGCGCCGTCACCAACTACCTGCTGCAGGAGAATGCGCGCGAGGAGACACTCGAGAGTGCGCGCGTGCTGATGCAATCGGCGCTGGCTGCGCGCAGCTATACCTCCAGGCAGATCGTGCCGCTGCTCGATACGCGCCTCAAGTACGAGTTCGTGCCGCAATCGATTCCCTCGTATGCGGCCACCGAGCAGCTCGGCCACCTGCTCAAGCAATACCCCGATTTCAGCTACAAGGAAGCGACCCTGAATCCGACCAATCCGCGCGACCGTGCCAGCGACTGGGAGGCTGACCTGGTCAACACCCTGCGCGCCAAGCCCGAGTTGACCGAACTGGTCGGCGAGCGCCAGACCTCGGTCGGTCCGGCGCTGTATGTCGCCCGGCCGCTGCAGATCAAGGACGCCGCCTGCCTGCGCTGCCACAGCGTGCCGGACGCGGCGCCCAAGACCATGACCGACATCTACGGTCGCAACAACGGTTTCGGCTGGAAGCACATGGAGATCATCGGCGCCCAGGTGGTATCGGTGCCGATGGAAGTGCCGCTGCAACGCGCCAGCGCCATGCTGCAGACATATATGCTGTCGATGCTCGGCATCTTCGTGTTCCTGTTCATCGCCCTCAATATCATGGTGCACTTCTTCGTCACGCGCCGCATCACCCGCATGAGCCGCCTGGCCGACCAGATCAGCCTGGGAGAATTCAACCAGGACGAATTCGACGTGCGCGGCAACGACGAGCTGTCGGCGCTGGCGCGTTCGTTCGCGCGCATGCGTTCGAGCCTGGCCAGCGCCATGAAGATGCTGGATGAATAAGGCGGGTAGCACGACATGATCGAACAGCTCGGCAAATACCGCATCGACGGCATCCTCGGCAAGGGCTCGATGGGCGTCGTCTACAAGGCCTTCGATCCGGGGATCGAGCGGGTGGTGGCGCTCAAGACCATCCGCAAGGAGATGTTCAGCGAGCGCGAACAGGCCGACCTGATCGGCCGCTTCAAGAACGAGGCGCAGGCGGCCGGCCGCCTGGCGCATCCGAATATCGTGACCGTCTTCGATTATGGCGAAGACGCCGAATCGGCGTATATCGCGATGGAGTATGTCGAAGGCACGCCGCTCGACGCGCTGGTGCAGCCCGGCCAGGCCGACAACCTGCCACGCACGCTGGCCTGGATGGGCGACCTGCTGCAGGGCCTGGACTATGCCCACGCGCGCGGCGTGGTGCACCGCGATATCAAGCCGGGCAACCTGCTGGTGACGGTCGGGGCCCAGGTCAAGATCAGCGACTTCGGCGTGGCCCGGATCGAGTCGTCGACGCTCACGCAGGCCGGCTCGATGATCGGCACCCCGAGCTATATGTCGCCCGAGCAGTTCCGGGGCGAGGCGGTCGACGGCCGCGCGGACGTGTTCTCGAGCGGGGTCGTGCTGTACCAGCTGCTGACCGGCGCCCGCCCGTTCTCGGGCACGACCACGATCGTCATGCAGCAGATCCTGAACCAGCATCCGGCCCCGCCATCGGCCGTGCTGCCAGCGCTCGGCACCCGGTTCGATGCCGTGATCGCGCGCGCGCTGGCCAAGTCGCCATCCGACCGGTTTGCCACGGCGCGCGCCTTCCACGACGCGCTGCTGGCGGCGGCTGGCGCCGACGGCCAGGATCCCGACGCTACCCGCCTGGGAGGCGACGACCGCACCCTGCTGGCGGCCGGCCTGCCAGTGTTCGATGCGGCGCGCGCGCACGGGGCGTCGGGCACCCTGCCCGGCGCGACCATGGGCGGCAGCCATATCGTGACCATGACGCCGTGGAAGCGCGAGGCCTTCCCCGAGGTCGAGACCCTGCTGGCGCGCCAGATCGGGCCGATGGCCAGGTATCTGCTCAAGAAGGTGGCCGACAAGGCCGACAGCCTCGATGCGCTGGGCGCCCTGCTGCTGCCACACATTCCGTCCGACCTTGGCCGCGTGCAGTTTCAGGACGCGCTGGTGCTGGTCGGGAAGAAGCTCGAGGCCAGCGGGACCGGCAGCGGGGTGGTGCGCACGCCAACCAGCATGCGCACCGGCGGCGTCACCGCTACGGGCGCTAACCAGCCTGCAGTGCAGGCCGCAACCGGCTTCGACCAGGCGTTCGCCGATGCCAGTGCGCTCAAGCTGGTCAACCTGATCGGGCCGATCGGGCGCGTGGTCGCCAAGCGCGCCATGAAAAGCACCACCGACAGGCACGCGTTCCTGCAACTCCTGGCCAGCCATATCGACAACGCCGGCGAGCGCGCGCGCTTCCTGGCCGAGACCAGCGCCTAATCGCCACCATGAGAGCCGCCGCATGACGATGCCGATCCCACTTTCTCCGCCCCGTGTACACCAGTTGCCCGGGACATTGGTGTGCGGCCTGACCGACGTCGGTCCGGTGCGCCAGTCGAACGAAGACAATTACCTGCTCGACGAGGCGCTGGGACTGGCGATGGTGGCCGACGGCATGGGCGGCCACGCCGCCGGCGAAGTCGCCAGCGCCGGCGTGCTCAATGAGGTGCAGGCCTATCTGCGCACGCACGGCGCCAGCACCGGCGCGACGCACGCGCAGATTGGCCCGGGCGACGATCCGGACGCCACCTGGTCGGATTCGGATTCCGGCGCGGTCAAGCTCCTGCACGCCGCGGTGGCGCACGCCAATGCCAGCCTGTACGCCCAAAACCACCAGCGCAGGCGCGGCGATGGCAACGGCATGGGCACTACCCTCACCGGCTTCTGGCGCCGCGCACCGAAGGCGCCGCTGGTGCTGTTCCACGTGGGCGACAGCCGCCTGTACCGCTTGCGGATGGGGGTGCTGGAGCAGCTCACGCGCGACCAGACCATGTACCAGCAGGCGCTCGAGGCCGGCCTGGTCGACAGTCTGCCGGCGCGTAACCTGCTACTACAGGCGGTAGGGCCGTCGCCGTCGGTCGCGCCCGAGGTGCGTGCACATCTGGTGCTGCCGGGCGATGTACTGATGCTGTGCAGCGATGGCTTGCATGGCAGCGTGCCGCATGCGGAGATCGAGGCGGCGATGGCGCGGGCGCGGGGTGACAGCCTGGATCAGGTGTGCGCGCAGCTGGTCGAGATGGCCAAGCAGTACGGCGGGCGCGACAATATCACGGTGGTGCTGGCAATCTGCGCCACCACCTAGTTGCAAGGCAGCTGTCGGTCAGGACCCCAAATCCACAAGGAATCGAAGCTGCGCAGCCTTTCTGAGGAAGCGGTCAATGTTGCCGATACCCCATTGACTGCTTACGGCAGCGATGCCATCTTGAAGTTGAATCAGATCGCTTGGATCAAGAAAGTGTCGGCGCCGTCCAGACGTCGTGTAGATGTGATTGGCTTCATCTGCGGTGTCGACGACGCCACGCGAACCTTGAATTGATTTTGGAAACACACTTTGCAACTGGGCGAATGTGGTCAAAGGGTTCGCCTCGACATAGCGCTTCACGACGGCCAATACCAGGCGGCCTTTTCCAAGGATCTGCCCTTCAAACAAATACTTCGTCAGGTCCTTGCTTGTAAGAGATTTGAAGTAGGAGTCGGTTGTGACGAGAATGGTACCGTCCGAACCGCGGAAGCGCTGCATCGTCAGTGCTGCGACAGGAATGCCCTCTGTAGTTTGATAACCATTTCTAAGCCGCGCAGCGAGCGTGGCATCAATGTCAGCGCCAACCAGCAAACCGATCCATTTCGGTTCAGGAGCAGAATCTTCAGTACTGTAGACATTCGGCCGCGACAGTAACTGACGTCTCTCTGCAAGATAGCCTTCCAATTGAGTAAGAGCTTTATTATCCAACAGCTCCAGCTTGACCTCGACGATCGCAATATATTCTTCCGAATAGCTTGCTAGAATATCGATTCGACCGTCGGTCTCCTTGATCTTCTGGCCCTGCTTCAGGGGCACTTCGGCGTCGATGATCTGAACGCTACCGAACAAGTCATCATCCAGAGCCAGGACCTTCTCATTATCCAGCAGATAAGCCTGCATCGATAATTCACGCTTGAAAGGGAACGCTTCAAGCTGTACATCATTGGCGGTAAGGTGACGGTATAGACGCATGAATCTTCGTGGTGGGGAGTTAGAAGGTAATGAAGAACAGCCGTGGGCTGGACAAGCATGCATGATTGTAGCAACGCCAGTCGCCAATACTCAAGCTGGCAGGACGACTTCCCAACCATGCCGGCGCCAGGCGCCGTTCAGCAGTGCCGTAGCGCCGGCCGCAGCCGGCAGACCACGGCAGCGCGCTAGCGCGGGTTGAACTTGCTCCGATCCGTGTCCCCACCAGGCGCTATCCCCTGCCAAGTCCTCGAATGCCATCGTGGGCACGCCTACTCGATCGAGCCCCACACAGCGCGGCCAGCCAGCTGACGGCGGTAATTGTCCATGCGCAGGCGTCACCGGCAGTGGGCCAAGCGCCAGCAACGCGGCGTCGAGCGCGTCGAGCGAGGCCTCTGCCTCCAACGCCGAAAGCGCGATGTCTTCAAGCCGAGTAAACCAGTGCATTGCCTGCCCCAGGCAATCGGCGAGTGCCGGCGGCTCCCGAGATGGCGCCGCCAGCACCAGCGGAAAACAGCGCCCTACCCGGTCCATGCTCGGCATCATCACGCCGCTCCATGCCTCCGCTCCGCACAGGCCCGGCGCCAGGATGAAGCGCCATAGTGGGCTACTCGACCAGACTTCGTGCCAAGCCGCGCCGAGCTCGCCCCTGCTGGCAACGATGCCACGCTGCAGCCAGGCGTCGAACGGATCGCGCATCGACGCCGGCAGGCGCCGCCCCACGAAATCGCCATGACTGGGCAGCTTGCCGAAGAACCCCGGGGCCGCCGCGGACGTCGTCACGACCGCATCCCTTACCACCCAGTCGGGCAGCGGAAGCCCTCGAGCGCCTCGCGCCGGAACGGATTGATCACGCTGCTGGCAGTCAGCTGGTAATTCACCTTGCGCCCATCGAGGTCGAAGGCCAGCGCAAAGCGCTCGGCCTGGGCCCCGGATTGCAGCACGCCCTTGTCCAGCATGCGGAACCAGGCCCACGGGCCATCGCTGCGCAGGTCAGCGCGCAGGGCCGGCGTCGCCTCGAAGCGCACCTGGCCACCGCCCTTGCCCGACGGTAGCGTGATCGACACCGGCCGCGGCGCCGCCCCGGCCGCGTACGTCACCGGCTGGCCGTCGATATCGAGCACCACATTGCTCAGGCCCGGATCGGCGCTCACCGGCAGCAAGTCGAAACGCAGCGATGGCTGGCGGCCCCCGCTGGCGAAGAACATCTCGCGCACGCGCGCGGCGCGCTGGAACTGGTTCAGCACATCCTGTGGAATGCCGACCGTGCCGTCGCCGGTATCGCGCCACTTCCACTGGCTGCCGGCCATGTCGACCTGGGCCGCCAGGTTTTTGGTGAAGAAGTCGTCCATCGTGCCGCCAGGGCCGAAGAAGCGGCCAAAATCGTCCGGCGTGGCGTCGCGCGCGGCGCCGCGCGCCATCGGATAGCGGCCAGCGATGGCGTCGCGGCAGAACGCCGCGCCGTTGGCCGCCCACAGCGCACCGAGACGCGCCCGTTCGCTGCCCAGGGTCAGGCCGCTGCCGGCGCTGTCGACATTGCGCAGCATGCCACCCAGCGGCTCGGGCATGCCCTCGGCCGCGCGCTTGACCTTCTGCAGCGCTTCGCCTGACGGCGCCGGAGCACCGGCGCGGCGCGCCTGGTCGGCGGCGTCGAAATAGGCCGACGCGTCCTTGAGCAGCGCCAGTTGGGCGTCGAGCGTACCCGGCGCCTGCGGCGTGCCCACCAGCCGGTGCAGCGGCGCGAAATGCTGGTCGACCGGATTGGCTACCTTCTCGGCCGGCGCCGGATCGTCGCCACCAAGCGCGGCCTCGAGCTTCCTGCGCGCCGCGTCCAGCTTGCCCAGCACCGCCGCATCCATCGTCACCGCGCCCTTGCCGGCGGCGCCGCCCAGCCGGGTCTCGCGCGCCGCCACGCCAAGGAAGGCCTTCAATGGCGAATCGGCGCCGGCCAGCGCATTGGTGATGCGCGCGCCGGCGTCCAGGCTCGAGAACGGCGCGATGCGCACGTCGGCCAGGTAGGCGTCCCAGGCCCGGATGTAGTCGGCGTAGTACAGGCGCAGCACCGCGGCCTGCATCTGGTCCGAGGTGAGCGCGCCCAGCGCGCCTTCGGCTTCGCGGCGGTCGAGCACCCAGCTGTCGCGCGCGATGTCGGTCAGTGCCTGCGGCGCGCCGGAGACGATCGCCTTGTGGCCGGCCACGCTGAACAGGCCCGGCACGCCGCGCGTGAGCGGCTCGCCGCTGGCGCGCGCCAGGGTCGCCGAGACGTCGCGGCCCACCGCGCGGTTGACCGAGGTCTCGGGCAGGCGCTCCTGTGCCACCTGGCGCTTGAGGCGGTTGTACAGGCGCTCGGGCAGCGGCATCATTGCCAGCGTCGAGCGCACCTGGGCCACCAGCGCGCTGTCGAGCGCCGGCGGCGCGCCGCTGTCGGCGCCGTCGAACAAGGCGCCGACGTGGGCCAGCAGCGCGTCGCGCTGTTCCGGCGTGGCGTCCGGCAGGCTGCGGCGCCAGTCGAAATCGAGCCAGGCCTGTACTGACTGCGGATCGAGGTGCAGCGGCTGGCCGAGCATCAGGTAGACGCGCAGCGCTTCATACAGCTGCTCCTGGTTGTTGGCGTCGCCGCGGCGCAGGGTGTCTTCGAGCCGCGTCATCACGCGCGGCAGCAGGGCCGAGCGCAGCAGGCGCTGGTAGGCCAGCTGGGCGCCGGCGCCCAGCTTGTCGGTCTGGTTCAGGCCGAAGCGCTGCGACAGCGGTACGCCAGCTTCGCGCTCCTGGTAGCCGCCGGGCAGCGCGCGCGCCGCGTCCAGCATCGGCAGGATGCCGAGCGCAGAGCCCTGGCCAGGTGCGGCCGCCACCAGCTTTTCCAGTTCCGCGCTGCGCAGCGCCATGTCCTGCACCAGCGCCTTGTTGCGCACATAGCTGGTCGCCAGGCCAAGGCCGAGCAGCACCAGGGCCAGGGCCGCCACGCCGGCGCCGATCCGGCGCAGCAGGCGCTGGCGGCGCTCCCAGGCGGCGTCGACACCGGCCAGTGTCGATTCCTTGAAGACCAGCTCGCGCAGGAAATCGGTCAGGAAGAAGCTGCGTCCACTCACCGCGTTCGGCGGCAGCACCTTGCGGTCCAGGCCGAAGGTGTTGGCCAGCGCGCCCATCACGCGGTCGATCGGGCTGCCTTCTTGCGTGCCGCTGGTGAAGTACACGCCGCGCAGCTGGGCATCGCGCTCGAAGCGGGTCGGCGCGAACACCGCCGACAGGAAGCCCTCGAGCAGCTCGCCGATGGCGCTGAACTGCTGCGGGAAGCGGTACACCAGCGCGCGCCGCTGCAGGTCGCGTTCTTCCTGCAGGCGCTTCATCACGCCACCCTGCAATTGCTGCTCGAGTTCCAGGAAGCGGGCCGGGAACTCGGCCAGCGCATCGGCCGGGCCGCTGCCGACCGGGAAGGTCAACCCCCAGACCTGGGCCCGTTCCTCGCGGCCGAACGCATCGAAATACTCCATGAAACCGGCCAGCAGGTCGCACTTGGTAACGGTGACGTACACCGGGAAGCTGCTGCCCAGCCTTTCATGCAATTCCTTGAGGCGGGCGCGGATCGCCGCGGCCTGGGCCTGGCGCGCCGCGGGCCCCTGCTGCAGCAGGTCGGACACGCTCAGCGCCACGATCACGCCGTCGATCGGCCGCCGCGGGCGGTGTTTTTTCAGGAGCCCCAGGAAACCGTGCCAGCCGGCCTGGTCGACCTCGGCCTCGCTGTCCTGGGTCGTATAGCGCCCGGCGGTATCAAGCAATACTGCCTCGTCGGTGAACCACCAGTCGCACTGGCGGGTGCCGCCCACGCCACCGATCGCGCCCGGGCCGAGCGTCTCGGCCAGCGGGAAGCGCAGGCCGGAATGCAGCAAGGCCGTGGTCTTGCCGCTGCCCGGCGCGCCGACGAACATATACCACGGCAGCTGGTACAGGTACTGGCGGTTCCAGCGCCCGCCCTTGGGCGCCGACTTGCGCAGCGTGGCCAGGGCCTGGTCCATGCGCGTCTTGAGTGCGGCCTGTTCCTGCAGCGCCGCCGGCGGCGCCGTACCCGCGGCCGCGGCCGGCGCTTCGGCGGCGGCCATGCTGGCCATCAGGCGCCGGTTGGCGAGATGGGCCTGCAGGTAGCGCCAGCCGAACCACGCGCCCCAGGCCGCGAACATCAGCAACACCACGATGGCGCGCGAGCGGCGCGAGGCGAATGGTTCCTTGCCGTCGAAGGCCAGCAGCGGCGCCTCGAACCAGAACACCAGCGCCAGCAGCGCCACGCCGATGAAGGACAGCACCGAGCGCTTGAACAGCCAGGAGAACAGACGTTTCATAGTGATCCGCCGCGGCGGCCGATAAAAAGGATGGACAGGATCAGGTTCACGGCGCGTTGGCGGGGGCCAGCACCACCAGGTCGACCCGGCGGTTGCGCGCACGCGCCGCCGGCGAATCGTTCGGCACCGCCGGCTCGGCGTCGCCCCGGCCTTCGGCGCTGTAGCGCGCCTCAGGCCCGGCGCGCGCGGCCAGGGCATTCATCACGCTGCTCGCGCGCGCCTTCGACAGGTCGTAATTCGACGGATAGCGCGCCGACAGGCCCGGTTTGCTGTTGTCGGTATGGCCGACCACGATCACCTTGCCCGGCAAGGTATTGAGGGCGTCGCCGATGCGCTCGAGAAGCGGCACCATGTCGCGATTGACCTCGGCGCTGCCGGAGCCGAACATGCCTTCGCCGCGCAGGGTGATGGTGGTGCGTCCCGGCGTCTCGGTCACCGTCACCAGGCCACGCGCGACTTCGGGCGCCAGGAAGGTGGCGGTGCGCGAGGTTGCCGGCGTGGCCGGCGCCACCGGCGCGGCAGCTGGCTGCGCCTGGCGCAGCGCCGACAGGCGCGCGAATACCGGGTCGGACCCGCGGTTGAGGAAGGTCGAGGCCAGCAGCTGGGCGGCGAGCAGCAGCACGCAGGCCACCGCCACGAACACCCATACCGGCGTGCTGCGCAGCGGCGAGGCCGGCTTGGCCTCGGCCCCGCGCCAGCGCGGCGACAGCGCCGTCTCGCGCGCGCCGCGGTGCTGGTGGATCAGGCCCAGCAGGCGCTCGCGCAGCACGGTCAGTTGCGACTGGCCGCCTTCGGCCACCCGGAACCGCCCTTCCAGGCCGAGCGCCAGACACAGGTACATCAATTCGAGCAGGTCGAGGTGGCGCGCCGGGTCCTGGCTCAGGCGCTGCAGCACCAGGAAGAATTTCTCGCCACCCGAGGCTTCGTTGTGGAACGCCACCAGCAGGCTGCGCGAGCCCCACACGCCGCTGCCCCACGGGGTGCCGGAAATGGTCTCGTCCAGCAAGGTGCACAGTGCGTAGCGGGCGGCGGCGATCGACTCGGTATCGACGCCGGCCGCGCGCGCATCAAGCTCGAACGTGCGGATCGCCATCGCCAGGCGTTCGCGCAGGGCGTTCAGGTCCTGCGGCTGGGCGGACAGGCGCAGCGGCACCACCAGGTCGAGCAGCGGGTTGGCGGCGCGCACCAGCGGGTTCAGGCCGCTGCCGGGCAGCACCGTGTGCACCGCACCCGCGCCGCCGTCGTGCCCCGGGCCGGGAGCGCTCTGCGCAGCAGGCGTCGCCGCGGCCGGGCGCCGTCCGCCCGGGTTCAGCACCAGCATGGTGGCGTCCGGGTCCTGCTGGGGCGGACGTGGGTCCTGTGTGCTCATGGCGGCTTACCTCCGGATGGCCCAGAACTGCATTTGCAGTCCCGGGAAGTCGCCGGCCACGTGCATGGCAAAGCCGGCCGACTGGTGCAGGTGCTGGAAATACTCGCTGCCGCTATCGAGTTCGAAATAGGTGTAGCCGGCATAGAACGGCAGCTGGCGCGGCGCCACCGGCAAGGCGCGCAGGCCGATGCCGGGCAGTTGCAGGTTGACCAGGTCGCGGATCTTCTCGATCGAGCCGATCTTGACCTGGGCCGGGAAGCTGCCGCGCAGCAGTTCCGGCGGCATGTGCGCGTTTACCGCCAGCACGAAGCTGCTCGAACGCAGCAGCTCGCGGTCGGGCACCACCGCGACCCGGATCCCGAACTGGCGCTCGTCGAGCGGGATCGGCACCGCAGCGGTGTCCATCACGGTCGACAGCGCCCGGCGCAGGTCGGCGATCACCGGCGCGAAGCTCTCGGCCAGCGCGTCGTGGCGATAGGTCGGGTAGCTGGCCGCGCGCTTGCCGGCCTCGGTGAAGGTGGCCAGCTCGCCGGCCAGCGCCACCAGGTGCCGGTACAGGGTCTCGGGATGCACGCCGCTGGCGCCGGCCAGGTGGATCGTCAGGGGTTCGGCGCGGTTGAGCAGCTGCAGCAGCAGAAAATCCGCGATCTCGGCGGCGCCGGCGGCGCCCGGCTGCGACAGGCGCGCACCGAGCATGTCGGCGCGCTGGTGCAACAGCCCCACCAGCTCGTCGGCGAACGCCGCCAGCCGCGGCGCGGCGCGAAAATCCAGGCACGGCGGGCTGTAGTCGGGATCGAGCACGACCCGGTTGTCAGCGCGCCGCTCGACGATGCGTGCCACGCCGATGGTGGCGTAGGCATTGACCACCTCGGAGGCCAGCGCCAGCCGCAGCCGCAGCTTGCCGACCTGCATCAGGGCGCTGTTGTCGATGCCGTTGCTGTCCCAGGCTTCGTAGTCGTCGGGACGGTGGCGCGCGAAGTTGTCGACCCCGTCGCCGGCCGCGACTTCGGCCACGCCGTGGCGGCGCAGCGGCAGCGCCAGCACCACCATCACATTGCGCGCCTCAAGCGGGATATCGAGCGGCAGCGGCAATTCGTCGTCGGCTGGCAGCGTGAACGGCGTACCGTCGGGCAGCACTGCGCTGCACGATTGCAGCGCAAGCTTACCCAGCGCGAGCTGGTGTTCGTCGATCTTCAGCTCGGCGAAGCCCCAGCTGTACGGGCGCAGCGCGGCAACCCGGTTCTCGAGCTGGCTTTGCCAGTAGCGGTCGTGCTGCTGCAGGTGCTGCGGCTGCAGCAGCATGCCTTCGGACCAGACCACCTTGTTCTTCCACGCCATAATGCCTCTTCCAGTTTCTTGTTACTCAGTGGCCAGCGCGCTTGGCCTGGCGCAGGCGTTCTACCTGCTCTTCATAGGCGGCCGAGAATTTTTCGCCGAACAGGCGCTGCAGGTCGTCGTCGGCCTCGCGCGCGATCTCGCCGTACAGCTCCACCAGCCGGTCCCACATCTTGGCCTTGCGGCTCGAGGCCAGCATCTTGTCCATCACCGAAGGCACCGCCAGCCGCGCCTCGATCTGGGCCGGATCGAAGCGGTGCAGCACCGCGCCGAGGGCGGCGCGCATGCCGGCGATGACCGCCAGTTCGTGCGCGCGCAGGTCGTCGAAGGCGCCGGCCATGGCGTCCACCGGCGGCATGTAGCCGGCCATCGCGCCGGTCAGCATCTGGGTCAGCGCGCCTTCGGCGTTCGGGAAGAATTTGAGCGGGTTGTTGGCGCGCACCGACAGCATCGTCATGTCGATCCGGCTCTCTTTCTTGGTCATGGCGCGCGCCATCAGCACGTCCATGGTGCCGGCGGTGGCTTCGCGCAGCATGGCGCCGACCATCTCGGCCACTTCGACTGGCGGACGCTGCAGCTTGAGCTCGGGCAGGCCGAGGCCGCGCAGCAGCGCCTGCAAGACCGCGTCGTCGCCACCGCTTGTGGCAGGCGACGGAGGCACGGTTGGCGCGAAGGCAGGCGGCGCCGCTGTCGGCATTGGCGCCGCCGGAATTGGCGCTGGCGCCGCCGGAATTGGCGCTGGCGGCGGCGGGGCGGCGCTCGGCGCAGGGATCGCAACGGGGGCGAAAACAGGTGCCGGCGCCGCAGTCGGGAACAGGTCGGCCAGCGGATCGTAGTCGGCCGGAATCGAGAAGCCGCCGCCGGGTGGCGCGAACGCCGGCGTGGGCGTCGCGAACGACGGCCCCGGCTGGGCCACGGTGCGCGGGAAGGCCGCCAGTTCGGGCGACACATGGTCGCTTTCGGCGGCGCGCGCCGGCGCCGCCGGCGCGAACAGGTTCAGTCCAAGCGGATCGTCCCCGCCCAGGCCAGCAATGGGTGCCGATCCCACATCGAGG
>Ga0265797_10002687_pt1 | contig 29548 bp, 29 predicted proteins | sample P2T30metagenome_FD_192433 | JGI IMG/M metagenome (GOLD analysis project Ga0265797, IMG submission 192433) | Plant litter microbial communities from East Loma Ridge, Irvine, California - P2 T30 | ecosystem: Environmental > Terrestrial > Plant litter > Unclassified | place: USA: California...
CAGCATCCATCTCTCAAAGTAAGAAAAGAAAGCCAAGCTCACATACCCAATCCAGGAAACAACCCTCCCTCCAACGCTCCCAACAAGATCCGGCAAGCAACCAACCCCTTGAACCCCTGCGTAATCCCCGTCAAAGTCGCCACGATCCCCCATCCCGTCGTGATGAAAGACAGCCACCGCGATGGGGTAAACTTCTTAATCACAAGATTAGACGGGAGTTCAGAGGCGATGTACGTCACGAACAACAGCGAGACGGCGATCTGGAACTGGTCGTCGCCGAGGCCCAGGTCGTCCTCCATGCCGTAGAGTCTGGCGTTGCCAATGTTGACTCTTTCATTGTGTTGTTAGTGCGAGCTTGTGTAGGTGTAGGGTCTGGAATACCAACCTGTCGAGAAAGCTGGGGGTTGGTTTGTATGTTAGAGACTGAATTTACTGAGAGGGACTCGATCTGGTATTCTTCTCTTTTTTTTGGACCTGTTACTAACCTGAAGAGGTAGAGGAGCATCACAGGTGGCACGATCCATCGGTCGAGTTTGCGCAGGAGGGCCTTTTCTTCTTTGGGGTCGATGTAGACATCGTCGCGGACTGTGTGATGTTGTTTCTTGTCGTCTGCCGCGTCGCGCACGTCGAGTGAAGCCGGTGGGTCTGTTGTAGGATCCATGGCCGCTTGGAGGAGAGAGAGAGTAGTTAGGTTTTTGATGAAGAAAGGCAACGAGGCCTAGAGTGGTAATGGAAGAAGCAGGAAGTAGTAGCAAACGCCGCGATGGCCTCTAGAAAGGTATATATGGGTCTGTCTTCTACACGTAATGAAACGGTATTATCGAAGGAAGGCCTCTTATCTGGGGACCCGGCAACTCAACGATCAAGACGCGGGGAAGTGATGTCTGAAGACTTGGATTATCTTCGGAATGGTAGATAGAGGTGCAGCGAGAACAAGGGCCGGCGATGATAATAATGCCAAAGCTCGTCACTGCTACGACTTTTGAGATACCAAGCACGGCAAGACTGCTAGTCTCCGGCATAAGGACTACTTGCCTTGCGGAGAGGCTGAGCAGAGGGATCGACGTCCCTTAGTCGTCGGGTAAAGGGAGTCCTCGGTTCCGGCATCTTTGGAGTTGCCGATTTGGATAGATAGGGTGGATATATCTCGATCTGGATCTGTAGTGTTGCGCTTTTGCGGTCAACAAACCTCAAAGGATACATGTGTTCCCTGCGTGATTGATCGTCGGCTCTCGACATCATTCTCACGTTACCCTTGAGTCTTTGATTGACGATACAGTATCGTTGGTGGTTGGGGATCATCAAGTTGGCGTCATGATCTTTGGCTAGTGTCAGGAGAAGGCTGGACTTGCCGTTCCAGGAAGGCGTGATATTGGAGCGCAAAGGAGAGGGTTAGGGTTAAGGTCGAGACGTATATGAGTTCCTTTCAGAGGAGAATCTAAATTGTAGTGGTATATCAATAGGTCGAAAGACCGAACAAGCGTTTGAGTACTGGATTTGGAAGGCTTGAATCTTTGACTTGATTGAATAAGTGGCTGAGATCAACAACCTATCTTCAAGGTGTGATTGGAGGATTTGTGGAATCGCGTGCTCCACTGAATTGGTCATATCATCAGCTTTATTACCAAATCGTGAGGAAAATCTCACAAGAGCTGCTTAAGAGTGGAATACAGCAATCGGACTTTCATGATCATTGCTCTACAGTGAGCGATCCCCAGGAATCATATTCGTTACCAAGATCCAAAGAGAAGCTGCTCGTCGAGATCCGACGTAAAGTCGCTCGGGATCCCACCCTCGGGCAAAAACGCGTCCAACAGCTGCATTTGGTTACCATCCAAGAAGTTCCCCATGACGGGATCACCGAGAACGTCGATGTCCGCGTGATGGAACACGCCCGTATCGTCGCCGTGTGCACCGCCGTGCATGGAAGTCGGCGTATCAAGCGGCCGTTGTTGGACAGCGCTGTCAGCAGGCGAAGCTCTTCGCGAGGAACGAGCTGTTCGCCGAGCACGTGCAGATAGCTCGCACTCATGACTCTCGAGTCTGCCATCCGCTCGCAACTTCGAGACGCGGGCCTGGAGTTGAGAAAGTCTCTCGCAAAAGTCGACTGCTGGTATGTTGCCATTGCTTTTCAGCGACCGCAGTACGCTTAGCAAAGTCTCAAGAAGGTCCGAATTCATAGCTGTAGGCTTCATGATAGCCGACATGATCAAGATCATAGCCGCTGAAAAAATGTGGTGGGCATCCCAGAAACCGAACGTCGCGATGGAGCCGTCGAGGAACAGACTTTCGACGAGTCGGCTCGATGCTTGTGCTGCGTTTATACAGCTCTCGGCCAGGGCGAGGGTGATAGATGAGACTTCCTGCTGCGGCGTTGATTCTCTTGCCTTGGAAGAGCCGAGCTGAAATTGCATCTTGAAGAGATGGAGGAGCACTGGGCGGGTTGTTTGTACGATGCACTGGTTGTAGGCAAGATGGAGGCTGGCAACGGGGCGTGGCGTACTCTGCTCTATCACTCGCATGTCGGAGGGGAGTTCATCCTGCCACGCACGGAGCTGGTTTAGGATACTGTGCACTTGGTGTATGTAAAGACCCTTTGTGGCCTTGGGTATGCCGTATATCTGTGTCACTAGCGGACGAAGTGCTGTTAGTAAGGTATAATATGCCTGGGCCAAAAAGCTTGTTGACTTACGTATGTTACCAATGATCCTCGCGAGCTTAATATTGATGACCAGGTTCCGAGGGTCTAAGAACTCTTTCATCTCATCGCGCGTCAGACCATCCATACTCGGCAACTCCACGTCAATGTCCTCATCTCTGACAGTGATAGGTTGCCCAATCTTCGAAGCGGAGAATCTGTCAAAGAAGTACAGAACCCACCATGTTCGCCGTCGACTCTCTCGCTCAACCGGGCTGAGAGTGGTGTGTCTCGCCGCAGATCGATGCATGCCCAGGCTGAGAGCTACTCTCGTGGCAATACCGCTGTAGCAGTATGCAGTTCGGATGCGGCCAAGGACATTCGACGCCCATGCCTGTAGTGATCATCAGTTGTCTGAAATGTGTATGGAATTGAGATCTGCCAGCCTTACAAGTAATGTCAAGACTTCCACTTGCATCAGAGATGGCTCTTCATAAGCATCCTGATCTTTTTGAAGCAAGTTGACCGCCCTCACGTAATAATTGGTGCCAGGAACCCTGTTGCTGTCCCCGACACCCCTTCTGTGTGTGTATATCTCCCCGAGAGCCATCAACGCGTAGAACTTACAGAGCCACAACGTTGAGGGCGTCACGTCACCTCGGTATACTGCGTCGATCTCCCGCATGAAGCTGACTTCTAGAAAGAGAGGGTGATAGTTGCCAATGAAGCGGCGAGCGACGTTCAGCAACAGTTTGACGTGCATTCGTTCGGGGAACTCGGGGATTTGATCTGGGGATGAACTTTCGTAGTCATCGAGTCTGTGGTAGTTTGACAATCCTGCTGTCAGTGGTGGGCATGTGCTGTCCAGACATGAGAGTAAGCGGTTGGAGAAAGCGGCGCAAGAAGCCTCGCCGATGAATCCGGGCTCTGAAGATCGCTCTTGAACAGGACGCTCTTGCTGCTTGTCGAACAGTGGATTGAAGAGATTGCTCTCCTCTGATGGCAGAGATGGCGCGTGGTATTCACCGCCATCGTTGTGCGCGGAAGCTTTTGCTTGTTCGTTGACTGAAGTCGGTGTTTCGGCAGTCAACGATCTCAGGCGCCTGCTATCCGCCTCGAGTCTTTTCAGATAGCTAGAGCCCGGAGCAAAATTAGATAGTGCTCAAAAGTACGTCCAAAGTGGTGCTTACCTCTCAGATATTGGTATCTTCCGTTCTTTGGCGGGAAGTTGGCATTCATCGGCTCGTCCAGCGGCCAAACATGAACGACATGGCTGCTCTCCGGAGCACTTTATTTTTTGCGAATGACATCTATAACAACTGACGTGCGAATTGTCAGATTCGTGATCTACGAGAGGTAGGTCCGTCGTCTCGATCGCTCACGCTGCTAGCAGTCTCTTTGGTCTTCTCGTGCCGGAGGCGCTCATCCTGGAACTTGGAAGAGCCCTTGGACAATGTAAGACATGTATACAATGTGGCAGATGAGCAAGTGCCTGGCAGCATGCCGAGAGCGAGCTGATATGGGCTCTGAAGGAGGATGGTTTGATCGTGTGAGATTGATCGATCGAAAGTGGTTATCTTGCAACCGGCAAGGCTGACTGTTGCCGATATCTCGGCCATCATAGCCGGCTTACGTAACGCCAAGATATCGAACCCGACCCGAATGCAGGATACCAACAGTACATGCAACTGAACATGACCTCGTCAACCATATCATTTCACTACTGTCGTAGCGAACTTCCATCCCCATGTCGACTAGAAGAAGATCAGGTGAATGGTATTCGAGTCACGTACCATCATCTGCCAAGACATGTATCTTGCACTTAGCGGTCAACAACACCAGAGCATAGACGAGAAAATTGAGTAGTGGTTCGTCCAGGTTCTGTGCACGAGGCCGCAATACCCGTAGCCCGATGTATGACTTAAAAAAAATCAGAAATGGAAGACATGGCTGGTGGGATATCGTGTCCGCCAACAGGCCACAGGCGTAAGTTTCAACAACCAACTCAGATTACACTCTTGAGCAATGAAGAAGGACTTCCCCATACACCGATACAAGGCAGGCGGTGGCCATCCGAGCGGCGAGCGTACAGGCGTGCAGGAAAAGCTACATGAGTCTCTCATACGCCACTTCGCCGAATTGTTCAGCAAATATGCCGGCTCAAGGGAAACATGGTCTCGGGATCAGATCAGCCTCTTCATGCACCACGTGCAAAACGAGGACCCCAACGGACCCGCCGCGTACCTCGTGGACAAAGAAGAATTGGGGATGCTGGAGATGATTCAGTATCTCACCTCACCATGCGGAAACATCCTCGAGATGGCGGCCCCTCAAGACCTGACACTGCCGCTGAGCAGCTACTTCATCAGCTCGAGCCACAACACCTATCTCACCGGCAATCAGCTCTCCAGCGACTCTAGCGCCGAAGCCTACAAAGATGTGCTTCTACGTGGCTGTCGATGTATCGAGATTGACGTCTGGGATGGCGAGGAACGATACAGACCCGGCGTTAACCTGGAAGAAGGCGAAGCAGACTCCAAGCCTTTGACATCTCCAGAAATAATCAGTCGGAGAGACCGGATTGTAATGAAGGTCGGCCGCTGGGTGATGAACAAGCTCGAGCCAACCGACTCCGACGGCAGGACAATCGACGAGCGGCTCTCAGATATAATCCAAGCAGAACCGCGGGTGCTCCATGGCTTCACGCTTACCAAAGAAATCAGCTTCCGCGAAGTTTGTCAGACTGTCAAAGAACATGCTTTCGTCGCATCGGACCTGCCACTTATTGTAAGCCTCGAAGTGCACTGCAACCCATTACAGCAAAACTCCATGGTCGAAATCATGGAGGAAACGTGGAGCGAAGAACTCCTCTCAGCGTCCGAGATCGAATCTGCCGGCCTTCCTTCGCCAAGCGAGCTGCGCAACAAGATCCTGATCAAGGTCAAACATGTTCCCGACAACCAGACTGGTACTGGAAGCGGCGAATCTGAAGCCGCCGATGACCCTGACGGCGATACCGTCCATGAGATCGTGACGGAAGGAAATGAGAAGAAGACAATTGAAGTCAAAGCGCCGAAAATAACATCCCGACTAAGCCGTCTGGGAATCCACACGCGCGGCATAAGCTTCAAATCTCTCGAGCAGCCAGAGGCGTCGATGCCTAACCACATCTTCTCATTGTCCGAAAAGGCCGCAATGGCCCTCCAGAGGAAGATGCCAAAGGCGTTATTCGCCCACAATCGAGACTTCCTCATGCGAATCTACCCGCACGGCATGCGAGTGGATTCATCCAACTTCGACCCCGTCACTTTCTGGCGGGCGGGCGTACAAGTAGTTGCGCTGAACTGGCAGTCTTGGGACGTGGGAATGATTCTCAACGAGGCCATGTTCGCAGGCTCCGACGGATTCGTCCTCAAGCCACCGGGCTATCGAAGCGACAAACGACCGGACGCCACTCGTGCAAACAATGCAGAAGGAACTGTTGAACACTCTACCTCCAGCAAGACGCTGGACAGAGTCGCTGTAACGGTACTGGCCGCCCAGAATATACCGCTGCTGGAGAAAGGGGACGACTCCAACGACTTCAATCCCTACGTCAAAGTCAGGCTCCACACGGAGCCGGATGCGTTGGCGGCCATGACACGCGAGACCACTGGCGGCGAACAGGCCAAGCTTGTTGGCTATGCAGGCCAAACAGCCACCAGCAAGGGCTCCAGTCCAGATTTCGGCGGCGAAGTCATTGAGTTCCTCAACATCGAGGGCGTTGTTCCGGAGCTGACGTTCTTGTCGTTTGTCATCATGAAGGAGAGCTCGATTGGCCCGGATGTCATGACTGCATGGGCGTGTGTCAGACTAGACAGGACAAGGCTTGGATACCGCTTTGTCAGATTGTTCGACAGGTACGGCATGCCAGGCAGTGGTATTCTCTTGATCAAAACTGAGCTGGCAGAAGCTGCGCCATGAGTGTGATGGGAAATGGTGAGGTCCCCCGTAGGATCGAATGTTTCGACAGATCTGTGTCGTCGGTAAGTCGTTGCTACGGCCTTGGCCGCAGGGAGTTGTGATCGTGTAGTGCGGCCAGGTTTTGTCTGGTTGCCCTTTCCTAAGCCTGATCAACCTGATTTCTACCCTACAACTTATATACTATATTGTTGCATCGATTGAACCAAGTGAGCCTTGGTCATTTCAGACCCAAGAGTTCTAATCCCACGCAAACATCTCCCATAAGTCGAGGTGTACCGCTCATACCCACGTGAGCCAGCCAGTCAAGCCGAGACATATGTCGATTGCCTAAGAAGGGGCAGAAGGAGGCTCTTTCGGCTTCCGATCCAGTGCGGTCCGGCCACCTTCCAATCATTCAGCCAATACTCTCCAAGTCCAAACCCAGTGATTCAAAGCGATCGAAGGTGCACGTGGTCTTCGCCAGCAACACCCAAGTCTCATCTCAACTCAAGTGGACCAAATGTAACAATTGCTCCGTCATCCAACAAGAACATGAAATCCAAGAACCTCTCACCTCCCCCCCTTAAGCGCCCTCAACCTCTCCTCCTCCTCACTCCTCACTTTTTTCTCGCCACCAACATTACCCTCCTCCATCTCCTTCCTCCCAAACAACTCCCTCCCCAACTCGCCCACAGTCCCCGTCTCCCCCTCCCTGCGCCTCCCAACCCCATGCCTCCGCCTGTTCTCCTCCAACAGACTCAAACCCTCCCCGCCCGTATCCCTCTCCCGATAGCGCTTCGCATTTTCCTTCGCCGCCCGAATGGAAGTCGTGCTGTAGACGAACAGGATGCAAGCCATGGTGAAAGCGGCGGCGGGAGCCATTGCCGTACGGGCATTGAAAGGGCGGCGGCGCGTGGTTCCGGGGAGGGATGGGTTGGAAGGAGTTGGAGGTGGAGGGGCGGATGTTGGGTGTGAGGCTTCGGTTGTGCCGGCTGGGCCGCGGGGTTGGGAGAGGCGGGCGCCCATTGTTTGATGGGGGGATGGATGGTTGGAATGGTCAGTGGTATTTTGCACTTTGTTGTGGATTGCAGCTTTGCGTTGCGGCTGTGGGATGTAATGGAGTTCAGTACGTAAAATGGTGTTGGAAATGGGCGATTGATGTTGACTGGAGCTTGAGCTTGGAGGTCTGCGTGTATGACTTCATCTACCTATGATGTAAATTTATTCTTACTGGTTACATGTGATGTGACTATCACGTATCAAGACGTTTACTCCCTCGCAGACATCATTCGAACTATACATATATTTAGCAGAATCTCTTCGGCATGGAAACCCAGCTCCGACCCAAAGGAAAATCGATTCACTCCACCTCTTCGACATAGAATCTACACATAATACCCACACCCACCCATTAACCCTTCATCAGAATCGCATAAAACCAGAACTCGCTGCTCCGATTCGAGCATCAGCAAGTAGCGCATAGGTCGAAGCCTTCTGTCGCCCGATCGGCGCACTCAATCCCAACGCCCGCGTCCTGTCAACGAAAGACATTGACAGCAACAAAAGCACAGCAAAAGACCCAGTTTCTTGCTAAAAACAGTCACTACGCACGCAACGTAGAAAAAGCAAGACTCCAATCAAAAAAAAAGCTGGAAGTGTCATATTTTGCTTTCTTATCCCGCCAATAGCAAATCAAGAGGGAAAAAAGGACGAGGCGAGAAGAAACCACGGCAATGCGATCTATAGGCAGAAAACGTACAAAGAAAGCCGCCTCAAGCTTTCTTTCTCCGAGGAAATGCTGATTACGCCAGTAGTCTCGTGGAAGTTAATCAAGCGTTTCCAGGTTTCTCATCCGTGTCGACATGCCAGACGACATAATTGGGCAGACCGAAGACTTGGTAGCCTGCGCGCTTTGCCATTTTGGCAAAACCCTCGGTCTCGGCTTGGTTTTCGAAAGCGTATGAGGGGAAGTTGATGCCTGTTGAGTGGGATGTTGTTAGTGAAGATGCTCCAAGATCGGAAGTTTACAAAACATGAACGAACCTGCTCGGTGGACGTCTGCCTTTACGATGATGCTGACGCCTCCCACGCCGTCAAGTGGGATCTCAATATCTTTGTTGTCCCGCCAGTTGCCCATGCGGGCCATGTAGACGCGATCTGTGTGGTACTCCTTGTAGCCTGTGGTTGTTAGATTGAGGTTTAAAAAATCAAAAGGGTAGTCATCGCATACCTTCCGCAAGGACAACGTTCTTGTCTAGAGACGCAGCAAGCTTAAGTCCAGTGGAAGATTCTTGCCACGAGTTGTAGTCGAAGCGACCCTCAATGTCGCGGCCGTCCTTGTAGCGGTGGAACCAGATGTCTTGAAAGTCGTCAGCATCCATCCAACAATCTTACAAAGCTCCGTTTTGCAACTTACTCGGCACCAAGATGTCGCGATCGTGTGCGACAAAGTCCTCAATGATCTTGCTCGGGCTGTCCTGGATATCCACATCGCGCCAGTACACCCAGCTATGTTCAGGCTTCAGCGCCGCGCTGAGCAAAAAGTTCCTTGCCTTGCCCATAATCCTTCTTCGCGGACCTTGCGCCGCAAACCCGTGGCGGTCTTCAACATTCTGCGACACCAACTTGGCGTCCGGGTCGTCTTTGAAGTCCTTCTCAACAATCATGACGCTGTGGAAGGGAACGTTGTCGCTTCGGCTTTGGATGCGCTCGAGCTCCATCGAAAGCATGCCCAGAGTATCGTCGTCGCTGTCGCCGACCAGGAATGCGAGGTCGATCAGCTTGTGCGGGTAGCTGAGCTGGCTGACCAGTTCGAAGTACTTGTCGAGATGCTGGGCGGCATTCCGAAGCGGCGTCAGAATGAGCACTCGCTCTTCGTTGAGCATGGCTTGCGTCGTGGACTTGACCTCGTTGAGGTTCACGTGCTGGATGGTGGAGCTGTTGATTTCTATGGGCGCATGGTGGTTGAAGATGACGGGAGTCTGCTGGTGGCCAGCCCATCGCGCTTGTTCAGAGGCCGACATTTGCATGGGAGGTTTTGAAGGTCCAAAGCAGTAGAATCTACGCCGCGAGGACACGTTAGTCTCCATGAGAGCTTCGACAGCAGCCGACTCATCGCCAGTGGTACGTACTTTTGCATCTCCCCTGCCGTCCCGCTCAGGCCATTATACAGCAACACCACAATGCCAAATATTGCCAGCGAAAGCATGACCCGTGTCTGTGTGAGGAACCTCCATATCACGCGAGTTGGCGGGATTCTTGCCTTGGCCGACTTCCATGTCACACCACCTTTTGGCAACAGCATTGTGGGCGAGGTATCCCGCGCCAGGCGGCGCTCTATGTCGTCGTGCGAAGAGTGAGAGGTGATGATGTTTGCGGTATCGGTTGCGCAGCTAATGATTAGCCGGTTGGTAGTAAGTTGGTCGTTGTGATTGTGGTTGGTCGCGCTTTGTTCGATAGGGAGCGTGGGCTGGAAGTGATTGATTGCTTGCTTGCTTGCTCGATTGTTCGGTCGGGATATGGACCAGAGACGGCCGTGGGTGCTGTGCAGATGGACAGTTGAATAGTATGGACAAAGTCTCGACCCGGCGTCTCGTTTACTACTATGGGGCTAGGAGTCGTGGTCAAGCTGGCGTCTCGGTGGTGCGTGTTGCGTGGCCCGGGGCCGTTGGATTGAGTTGAGCGCGGGAAGGAGGGACGGACGGGGAAGACCCTGGTCGAACTCTCCACCGAGTCCATCTCTCCCTCTCTCTCTAGAATCTCTCCTTTGCTGAGCCGTTTCGAAGCTTTCGCCTTGGCCATCTCTCCTGCATGAAAAATACATTGCTAGTGCCATTGGTCAATCGGATCACGAAACGGGAGTCTTGGTCATGACGATAACAACATAACTGCAACCACAACAACAACGTCCCATCGTCGATGCCGAGATACACATGGCCAGGCTAGGCATTAAAGCCACTTCATGCCATCCATCTGCACGAAATCTCACCATCGTCACCATCATGCAAGCAGCAATATGGAAGAGACGGCACGGCGGCAGCATGTTATTCACGCAAAAAACGACAGCTCACTTTTGCGGCAGCAGCATCGAATCCATGCAAACCTGTGCACCGCGGAGACTCCCCCCAAGCGCTTTTCCACGCCACCCGCGCATGCATCTTTCGACCTCAGGACAATGCACACTTGCTCTCAAGCCATCGCAGACAGCACGATCATCGCTTCAGTCTGGACATTGACGCTAATCATCAGCTTGGACATCTGACTAAGTGTTTGTATAGCGAGGATGTATCGATCGATGGGAGGGTCGACTGGGCTGGGTATCTTGAAGGGCAGAGCCATCCGTGAATGTCTAGATGGCACAGTATGTGTGTGTGTCCTTGTTGTAGTTTTCCAGCTTACATTCAAGCAGCTCTACAGTGTCGAAGTCATATGAACAGGAACGATCCTAAGCAACGCAGTTCAAACAATATCACCTCGCGCAGAACTCGGTAAGCACAAAAGAAAAGAAGTTCCATAGATGTGACATAGATGTGATCATGTACTTGTATTCAATTACAAATTATCAATAAACAGCAACAACCACCCTCTCCCAAGTCCGACTCTCGATCCACCCAGCATCATCATCACCATCATCATCACTATCATCACCATATGCACTCCCACCCTCTCCATACCATATATGTCATATGTCCCATGCCAATCAACCAATCAATCAATCGTCGTCACAATCGTCGTAGTCGTTAGAGATAGAAATACAAAAGGCCGGAAAAAAGCGTAAAGATGCAAGCAAAACAAAAAAGTCGCTCAGGAAGCCAAACCGAATCAAAACAAGAACCGAAAGTCGCGAAAGTGACAGTGGTGAGGTCCGCCGAAATTTGGACGGGAGAGAATACGCTCATGCCGCTCCAATGGCTTGCTCAAAACGCGTTTCAAATCGTTCAAAAGGAGGAAAGGGGATTCTTGGCCGTCCCGGTTTGTGGTGGTAACAGAGTCCGAGAAGGGGAGGGGAGCGTTCGAGTAATTGATGCTGTCGTGGTAGTCGTGTGGATGGTCGTCGTTTGCCATCGGTAAGTTCTGAGCGTGCGTGCGCAGCCCAAAGCTCTCCGTGGCTTCTAAATCCATGGTGACATGTCTAGAGGTTCGCACGGGCAGTACGAGCCGCAGAAGCAGAAGCAGATGGACTAGGAGTCGGAGTTTCGGTTGCAGCGTGAGATTCCCTGATACGATCCATGTTGTTTGTGTAGTTCCTAGCATGCCTCGTTTTGCGACACATGATCGGGAACTCGCAATGCTGACCTCGCCTGTCATGCGGGCAAGACTCGTCTCCAGAGGCCGAACCCAACAAGTCACCCTTGTAAGAGCCGCGTTCGGCGCCGCCCTTGGCAGCAACTCGGTCGATGATGGTGCGGTTCACACTGCCAGTGAACTCTTCATAAGCCTCTGGGCCAAGCACCGAGGCGAGCTTGCTCATCAGCCGGTTCAATACAACCAAGACAGCTTCCATGTCTTGCTGCTTGTCCCAGGTCAAGCCAGACTTCTTCTGGTTGCCCGGCATCTGTGATTTCAGGCAGGTCAGGTCGAAGGTGAGTTCGAGAAGATCCTCGGCCTTTTGCAACACCTCGGCCATGTCGCCTCGAGCAGCCTTCTCCTTGTCAATCTTTCTGCTCTTGCGGACGTGCTCTTTCGGGCTCAAGCATTGGTCGAAGGGGCGGTCACAGGCATCACACCAGGAATAAAACTCATCACCGGAATGGTGGCTACCCATGGAAGTGGACGGCCGCTTGCTTCGACGTCCAGAGCCCTGGGATTCGGACCCACGTTTGGCGCGAATTGACCGAGATTTGGAAGATGGTCCGGCTTGGAGCGTGGCTGACGATGATGGAGCCGCAGAGTAGACTGAAGATTCCCGACTGGAGGAGGAAATAGAGCTGGTGTCGAAATGATGGTTGTTGGCCATTATTCGTGGGGACGAGTAGGCCGTGGAAGGGACGGATTCCACGCTGTTATTAATCTGGCCATGAGATGCACGATAGGGTGTGAAGGCCTGGGTGTATCCAGTACCCTGCTGTGGTGGTTGTCCATACTGCAGAGCGTGAGTTGGAGGCGGAGCATGGTAGTCGCCATTTCGGGCGACACGAGAGTCTTCGCCTCTCTCAGCTGTGGCAAGCATGTGTCCAATTGGAGGTAGGCTAACACTGTCAAATGTATTAGTGTGTATTTCGAGTGCTCGAGCACAAATTGGCTCAACTTACTTGTTGCGGGTCTGGCGGTCTTCAAGACTCAACTCATTCATGTTGACGTTGTAACAGAGCATAACGCAGAGGCTGTTGTTGGTGGTTCGTTATACAAGTCAAAGAGACTGAATATCGATTGGATGGTTGTTTGTGGTTGTCTGGGCACGCCGTTGAGCGGTGAGCTGGTGTAATGGAATTGACAAGCACGGACAGATCGCAAAAAGCCAACCGAATGTGACAAAGGCGCCGCACAACAGATTCGAAAGAAGCACAACGGGTGTTTGGTGGAGTCTGATGAGATGAGGAGGAAGAAGACGGTTGGACAGAACGCGAATGAAGGCCGTACTTATGCTTTGCAAACCCCCAGTCGACAGGCTCCATTAAATCTGCCAACAACGGTCGACGGGCATGAAAGCCCTGAAGCATGACCGCAACGTCTGGTTGTACATTAGGCAGCTAAGAGGGGATGGTTGAATAGACCCAAATCTCGGTAACATGGTAAAGCAGGAATCGCGTTCGAGCCCAGTGGCGTCGACCTCTGACAGGAGTCTGGAACTGCTGGGTTTTCCATCGACGCATAGTTTAGTAGGCCTATCCTGGCATTTTAGCTGGTGGGTTTCCGGATGTTCATCCACTCCAATGACTGGACAATGAGAATGAGCAATATCCCTTGCTTGGCATGTATGAACAGCTTGGATTGAGGATCAAGGGTCTCTAGTTCGGCGGTTCCCCATGGGCGCTGCTAATGCCGTACGTTAGTTGGATTGGAGGGGAAACTAGCAAGGACCTGGTGCCTATAGTTATGGCGGAAGGAGACAGCAGTGAACGTCCGGGTAGTTCTGACCGGGATCACGGTGCCAGAGGATCACTCGCGGCATTGCAGGCTCGCAGCTCTTGACGATGAGGGGCGACTCTGCACGCACGGGCGCCTATTCCTACACCGCTCAATGCCAGGGCCACTCTTGTGACCGAAAACGCTCCTGCAGCACGACCAGAAGACACGAGGGTGCCGTTGTGAAGCTTTAGGCAGTCTGGTGGTAGTCGTCACGATTGCATTACTCCCGTTAAAAGAACATCTCAAGCTGACGTTAACAATAACGATGTTGAAGTGAAGCCGTCAACAGCTATCCGCTGTCAGTCACGGATCACGGGTATCGCTTGGGCGCTTGGAAGGTCGGCAAACAAGGCCCAATGCTAGCCCGCATCGCGCTCTTCGCAACCTATCATTCCAGTCAAACGGAGCATTGCGTCAGCTTCAACACTCGGGAGCGCGATATTTGCCGCCTACCTACAAGGCTCCATGTCATGTCTGTGCGACTTGATAGACGTTAGGCGGAAGTACTCCAGGAACCCGGCCACCCCGGCAAAACATAGCAGCGCAGCAGTGCGAAGTAGTGGATCCAGTCGTACCCTGTGGAGTCGAATAATGCGCGCGCAGCGCAGTACCACATTGACAAGCCAAGCAGGGTTGACTCTGGGTCATGCGTTGAGCAGAAGACAGCAACTCGTCTCATCGATAGAGCGACGTCCGAGCAAGGCCGTAAGTGATCCACCGACCGGGTTCGTTGCAATCGGAAGCCGTTAGGCCACAGGTGCGCATGCTCAGCGGTACGGCGTGTATTGAAACAGCCAGTCGAGTTGAAGTGACAGGGGAGCAGACATGTGATGTCGAGATCGAATTGCCGAACGTCAGCAATGATGAAGGCGAACGTATGGGCGAGACCCTGGGAGTGGAGGCCGGCGGGTCGGCAAGATGCGTGACATGCAAGATGTTGAAGACGGCTTGTTCGTGCATGAGGAAGCAACTACGCGAGAGCGGGGAGCAGAGAAGCTGCATCCTGTGAGCAAGGGCGGGTCTAGCGTCACTGTCTGCTCGGCGCACACGATCGCTATAGCGAACATAGGTATTGCGTGCATAAAGCCTTTTGATGCAGGTCCGAGCACGTCCAGAAAGCCCCGATCAAGCCGTATCGTTGTCTACAGTATGTGTGTACCCGCATCTAGGCATGTACGGTGTACCCGGTCACAATCCTATCTGCCGCTCAGCCACCGGAAGATTAGGGATTGTGGGTGAAGGCCATGCTAAGTATGCGCTGGCGACGCAGAAGCGAATGTATGGGATACGGTACCTTCTTGAAATAAAAGCAGCGCACGGAAGCGAGCCGTCAAGGCTGCACTGTGAGGTGTCAAGGGAAGTGCACACCGAGTCATGTCTTTGGATACTGTGCAACAGTAGACGCCGAGTACCTGGAAGAAAATTGTTCGTCGGGCGGAGATGGTGAAGCTGGAGCGAGGTGTAGGAAAAGACAAGAGGAGGATGCCAAGTTTCGAGGATATCGATTCTGATCGGGGAACCGGGAAGACAGCAGTCTTGCATGACCTCAAGAGACACAGCAGATAGCCTCCCGTAGATTGTCCAGATTCTCAAGCAGAATGCAATGAACATGCGAAATGATGTGCATGTGATGATCGAGTCTAACCGAGGAAGCTTACAAGTGTGAAGTACCTAGGTTTCCAACAGGCACTTCCAATGAGCAAGAACCCCCCGTGATCCCCCTGAGAGTAAGTCTTCCAGAGCCGCAAGAGAGACCTCATGGAGAGATTGCAGGTGTCGGAGGTGAAGGAGTCACCGCATTGGGCGTTGGCCTGGCCATTGGGAGTGTCGACAGTGGCATGATCACACAGGAAAAAGAATTGTAGTCACTCGTAGACCGTTAGAGCAAGAAGCAAGCACAATCATGTTACAGTCGAGAGCTGCCCGACGAGAAGCAAGCCAACGGGAAGTTTCCAGACCACTTACCTGAATATTTGTATGCATAAGGCTCTCATGCAGTACCTACCTATTTGGGTATATCATATATGTTAGTACTGACTGCGAATATTAGGTCGAGGTAGACTTGAGCAATGATTCCTAAGGCTTATAGGACGAGGTCACAGAGAGATCGTGTTCTCCATGCAAATCGTTACACAAGTCTCCAATCAATTAAGGAATCCATGTGTACGTTTGTCCACCTTTCATACCAAGTCAAGTTCTACGACTCACTTGCGCAAAGACTATAAAATTATTACTCTATGCACGCGGGAAGACTGAAAAACTTTCCCAATCCCATCAAGAAACACATTCCCGTGTGGCTTTCAACAACAGCAATAACAAAAAGGAGAAACACCAATGGTTATGAGAGAAGCCAAATCCATTTTCGACTGTAGAGAGAGACGAGAGAAACAACGCCATATGCATCAACGAGGAGCTCTTTGGGCCCTCGGTACAGAGAAGGCAAAGACGCCTTTTGCGGAATGTAGCAAAAAGAGACGGTTTAGAACCACGACTTTTCCTGGAGAGGCATGTGGTCCAACGTTCAACCAATATGCAACTGAGTGTAGCTGTGCTGTCGTGCCCACATGGATGGAGCGTAATCAATCCTGTTCAACCATTCAAAGAAGGCCGAAGAGGAGGGCGACGGCACCGAGAATGCCAGTAGCACCGGTGATCTGGAGAGCACCAGCAGCACCCTCAGCGTCATCAGATCCGCTACCGTTGCTGCCACCACCAGAGCTGCCCTTGGTGTTGCCCTCGGGCTTGTCAGAGCCAGTGCCCTCAGGGTCAGACTCCTCACCACGGCAAGTGTAGACACCCTTGATGACGGAGTCGTCGCTGTACTTCTGGAAAGCCTCGCAGGCATCGTCGATGTTCTGCTCGGACTGGAGGTTGAAGGCACCCTTGACGTCCTTGAGGGCAGGGAAGTCGGCACTGCACAGAATGTTAGCTAGAGCTCGTGGGAGCAGAAAACGCGGTTGGGAAACTTACGTGTCGATCTCGTTGCCGTACATGTCGAGAGCACCACCAACGGTCTCGAGAACGGGGAAGCCGGAGACATCGGAAAGCTCAGTGTTGTTCTGAACGGAGAGACCACCACCGACGGTCGTGAGCTGGGGGAACGAGATGTTGGTGACCTTCTCGTTGCTGACAATGGCAAGAGTGCCACCGACGTCGGTGAGGTTAGGGGCCTGGAGGCTCTCAAAGAAGTTGCTGTAGAATCCGAGGGTGCCGTTGACGGAGGCGAGCGAAGGAATGCTGATGGTGGAGGCGTTGGCAATGGAGATGCGGGCGGCCCACTCAAGGTTGGGGAGGGTGACAGAGACGTTGCGACCGTTGGCGTACACGTTCAGCTCGGTGCTAACGTTGCCGAGCTGCATGGTGATGTCGTCCAGGTAGTTGTTGTTCTGAATGTCCATGGTGTCAACCATTGCGAGGTTGATACCGTCGAGCGAGTTCAGCTGGGTGTTGCGAATGCTGACACTGTTGGCCTTCTGGACCATGTTGGTGAAGGAAAGACCCTGGAGGGCAGCGAGAGCCACCCACTGGATGGTGTCGACCTCGTTGAGCTGGGGGAAGTTGAGGGTGGAGAGAATCTGGCAGTCCTGGAGGTCGAAGGCGCCGTCAATTCTCCTCAGGCTGTCGGCGGACAGAGAAGTGAGCTGGGAGACGTTGTTGGCGGTCAGGTCGCCAGTGATGACTTCGATGTTGTTGAGCTCGATGTTGTCGGTGGTGCCGGTGGCGATGGCGATGCTGCCAGAGAAGGTGGTGCATGATGCGAGGCCAGATGCATCACCCTGGTTCTGGATGGTGGTGGTTGCGGCGCTGCAGGAAGACTGAGCTGGATGATTGTCAGCCAGAGGCTCGTAGGGACAGCTTGTTGTTCGCGAATCTTCTCTTACCGGCGACACGTCCAGCGGCAATGGCCACAACGGGCGCGAGGTACTTGAAAGACATCTTTGGGATTATGGGTCGTGGATAACTGGATGGAGGGTCAGTTTGAGGCCTGCAGGGCAGTTTTGTAGCCGTGTTGTTTGCGATAGGGGCTGGCTGGGTGGTGCTGCGTTTGACACGCGCAGGAGGCCGTGTTTCGGAGGTGATTGGGAAAGTGTCACAGAAGCGGGTGATGACAGTGGCGGCGTGTTCTCGGTGGTCCTGATGGAGAGATGGATGGATGGTGGATGTGCTGTTTGTTGACACTGACCTTGGTATTATTAAAGCTGCTGTGGGACTGGCGAGACTCGTGTGATAGCCAATGGATGTGTGTTTGGTGGTGGGTATGAAGAGGTGAGTGCACAGCGAGTGTAGGAGCCAGAGGCGTTCGAGAGAGTGCAGTGGGTAACGAAGGAAGAAGAGAAAGAAGGAAGTGAACACCAAAGAGCCAAGTAACTGTACGTGGAGCAAGAGAAGGTGGTGCCTGTGGCTTGCTACAGGAACGGGCGCGACTTTTGGGGGAGGAGGCCGGGAAAGAAGGGGCGAGCTGCGATGGGTTGGGCTGGTGCATTGGCCGCCGCGCGTCGTGCGCAACACCAAATCTCTAGCGTTGCCGCGACGCCGCTTTGAAACGGTGCAGAGATAGTCGTATAGCCCTCGAGGGAGCTGTTGTTTGTTTGTGGCGAATATGGTTATCCATGTTATGTAGAATGCGTCACTGTCTCGACGGAATCAAGCAGTATTAATCATGGTAGCTGACAGTCCTCATAGCAATACCAACTTTATCAATCAATCCATTCACTCACAACAATCATGTGAAAGCATATACAGACTACAGGCCAGGCCACAGCTAAAATGAGAACCCGCTCGCTCCATGTGGGTAGATTGGATTGACGGCCGCACTGACTGTCCGATCCTTCAGCGACCACTCACACAAAGTTCCCATCCACGGCTCACCCCAAAACAGGCATGATGAGGTGCTCGAGTCGAATCAAGCAACGACCGTCTCCTTTGCCCGAGACGCCGTCGACGAGCCGTCGCTCTGCAATCATCGCCTCCCCTGCAGCCACCAATCTCGCATGTCCTATACTCGAATCCCATCATTCCCGCTATCTATCTGTGTATCATCAGTTTCATCAGAGATCCTCCATGTCCGCTCCTCCTACTTACATATCCTCGAGACACTCATCATGCACACACCTCCCCGCGTTCATCTCGCCAACTGCCCATCATCATTGCCATATATCCACTATGAAAATGGCACAACCCCATCAAATCCATCCGCTAAACAACGGCATGCCGAGCTGGATGTTCGGGGTGGCGAGTGGAGTCTAGTCTTGTCCAAACTCTGCCGGGGAAGCTGTTGGCAAAGCTGTTGTCACAAAGTAGTCGATCTGGAACGAGAGCTTGGGGTGAACCACGCCACACATAGCTCCAGGTAGGTTGCTTACAAGCTACATGGCAGTTGAATATCACTGGATAAGGCACAGAGGTACCTATGTAAATTGGTAGACTGTTCCCTGCCCAGACAAAAGAGTAGACCGCAGGCCTCGAGGCCTCGGCCATACCACGTCGGCACATCTCAAACAATACCGATCTATCCGTGATTCGTACCGCGTAGTTTCCTTCCTTCTGTGCAACACTACCTACTGTTGCTAAGAACAACCCGTCCCTTCTACAACAATTCAACAACCTCTCAACAATCATTCCATCCCATCACCCGAGCAGCCCTCTCTCCTTGTCCACCTCCCCGAGTCATCCACCGGATTGGAGGATGCAGATCTCGATATGCCAGCTGCCAGCCTGATAACTCTCCACTTCGAACAAATAATCAACAGTGGCACCGCGGAGGCATGCGGCGCAACGTTGAGCTTCGCGCCCGGGAAGCGAGCCCAAAGCTTGTCTCGTCCCACACACTGCCACGACAGGGGTCCGCCTTCTTGCTGCTAGCCGCGCGGAGGTGGGAGTTGTTTTGTGTGATGATGAGCAAGCCGTTTTTTATTCGCAGCAGGTGGAAGGCACTGTAAGCCTGTGGGCCCTGCATTATTTCGCCAGGAGTTTGGTAAACAAATCACTATTGGTAGCGTTGTTATGAACTCATGATGTGCGTACCCGAAACGATGATGGAGTAGGGCAGGCCTGATTCTCGAAAAATCATCGATTTTAGAGAATCAACAGTCCTCGACTTCACGGCTTTCTTTCTGCTGCTTACTAGCCACACTCGCCTCGCGCTGCCGTAGGTGCATGTACCTATCTGCGTATGTATCTCCTTAGCACATCTCGGCACCCGTGGCAAACAGCAACACTAGGAGATCATGCCGGGGAGGATTGTTCCCAACATCATCCAACAACCACACACCAAGCATCCAAGATCTATTTCTTCACCACTCGGCATACTAAAGTAGATCACGCGCCACGATCTGCAAACGTCAGCATCAGCAACACAAGGCAAGGCGACAACACGATGTTTCCCCCGCCTGTCACCTGTTGCCACCCCACCACCGTCGTACAATTGCTTGTCCATTCCGCCAACTCCGGATTTAGAGTTCTTCTGTGCCGCAAAAAACTGGGTAGGCATTTTTTAATCACTTGGTTCTTGGGGTCTGAGAAGGCAGGATGGGCCGCGTGAGCTGCAGAAGTACATGCACATGTGGCTAGGACATGTAGTAGTCCTTGGGTTTTTCCAATCAAGTGGCAGTTTGCCATCTCTTGGAGTAGTCGGCGCTAAGTGTTGCATCTTGCTGGCTTGGTTTTGGCGAGACATCACGGGTGTGTGCTATGAGCTGGGGTTGGTGGAAGAGCGCTCGATGTGGATCTGAAGAGGTCGCAGGTGGCATGGCCTTCTCACCTCTGATCATCGTCCTATTGCTTTATCAACTGCGTCTACTCGTGTGTTGCTGCGAAACTTCGTAAAATTGAAGTGGTCGCGGTAAAAGGCAACTTGATGTCTTCCAGGCACCACGGTAACTCGAACTTCTGTACCCCGATGGCGTGAAGAACATCTCCAACAAGATACGAACAAACACATCATTATTCATCGTATTTGAACCACAGCGGTACATAGCAATTGTAGACAGTCGTGACTCCGTGAGTGAGTTCTCTCTCTTGAAGTCCACCAATCAACCTCCCAAAGTTCGAGCTTGCCCAATCAGCGTTCAGCAAAGCCCCAATCCAACCTCACTTCCACAACCGCAAATCCACCACCACTAGAACCCAAATGCCGCTCTGCATCTCCCGACATGTGAGGCCAGCAGCAGTGCTAGCACAAACCTCAAGATTCACATCACTTCGATGGTCAAGTACAGCATCGTCCAAACACCATGAACCTCTACGCGTACTTTTCTGCGGCGCAGACGCTTTCAGCATCTACTCCCTCCGCGCCCTGCATAAACTCCAACAAAAACGACCAGACAAGATCGCCAGCATAGATGTGGTCTGCCGACCAGACAAGCGCGTTGGCCGCGGATTGAAGAAAGTCCAAGAAGGTCAGTCAGAAAAAGGAAATGCATCAACTATCTCGCAATCCCTCAAATCGCCATATAGAACATCAAACTAACGAACAGAAAAATCAGTCCCCATCAAACCCATCGCAACCTCCCTCTCCCTTCCCCTCCACCAAATCGACACCTTCACTTCCTGGACCCCACCACCCTCCACAAACCTAATAATCACAGTCTCCTTCGGCCTGCTCGTCCCCGCCCGCATCCTCAAATCCGCCACCCACGGCGGCCTCAACGTCCACCCCTCTCTATTGCCCGATCTCCGCGGCCCAGCACCGCTCCAACATGCCCTGCTGCGCCGCCGCTCCCATACGGGCGTCAGTCTGCAGACCATGCACCCGACGAAATTCGACCACGGCCTTGTGCTGGCGCAGACTCTCGCTCCTGGGATTGAAATCGCAGACGACGCAACGCCGGAGTCTTTGCTGGAAGTCCTGGGCCCGATGGGAGCGGAGTTACTTGTAAAGGGAATTGAGGATGGGCTTTTCGTTGCGCCGCTTAGGGATGTGAGTGGCGGGACTGAAACTGGGACTGCAGACTCCCAGCTTCTACAGCTAGCCCACGCGCCGAAAATCTCGCCTGCGGACCGCGAAATCGACTGGGCTTCTTGGACCGCCGAGGAAATTCTGCTGCGCGACAGAGCGCTGGGCGGTAGACTGTGGGACGGCGGATTGTGGGCTCGTGCTGGGTTGGATGATGGGCAGTGGAACGAAGGCAAGCAGCAGAAGCATTTTTTGCGGGCGACGTTTGCGGGTCCGTGGCGGATTGCTGCTGGTCCTGCTGCTGGAGCATTAGGGCAGCAGGTCGGGGCGGGAAAGCCGTTCCTGGCGCTAGATCCGGTGACTGGAAGTGAAGAAGTGCGGCTTGCGACGGTGGATGGCAAAGCTGTGGTTCCCGCTTCTATCACGCAGGAGAGTGGGAGGAAAGGGCAGGGAGCGGGACTCCTCGCTGAGAGGCTGCGTGGTGGTGGCTATTGAGTGTCACTGAGGCTGATGGCTCAAAACCACTTTGCCTACGCCGATTCGGGCAATAGACATCCAGAATCAAGAGACGCACGAATCTTGTATAACACACATGTATCTGTATCATATGCCTACTGTACCAGCCACAATTACAAGAGCAGAAACACAGACTTCCAAACCTGTAACAACAGCAAAAAAGCGAAAGGTAAAGCAGTGTAGAGGTTAAAGATTTCCTATGTCATCATACCATACAGCCATAGTTTACATTTGCAAACACTATATCTCATACTCCCACTTATGCAAGAGCAATCCGGCCAGCCACCCCAACAATGTTTGAAAAGTCCTATGTCTTCAGAAAGCCGCACCACGTCAAATCCCGATGCAAAAAAGAGGAAAGGAAGAGGGTATATCGTTCGTGCGCGTCCGTCTGTTTTCCGCTCCATAGACCGAAGCCAAGCGCATGCCATCCAACAAGCGAAAAAAACAAAGACGAAGAAAAACAAGAAAAACCAAGAAGCATAACTCCACCATTCAAACCCCCCACCAAACCAAAAAGTCATACAATCCCAAAAACACCCTCTTCCTCACCACGGGCACATTGTAAACCGTACACCCCAACAGCACCAGCACGCCCGTGGCCAGGATAGTCCACAGAGTGCCCGGCGGCAGCGAGCGCAGCGCCCTCCTATTCCCGTTCCTGTCACGGTCCTGCTGCTCATCTCTAGAGACGAGCTCGGGCGATTCCGATATCCGGAAACTGTTGCCGCCGAACAAGTCTTCCAGCCCCGTGGCAGCGGCCGCGGCGTCAGAAGCCAGTTGCCAGTCTGAGGGGCGGAGATCGAGGTTTCCGCGCGTGCGGGCGGCGGCTGGCGAGTGGTCTTCGGTGGTGGAGAGGATGTCGGAGGCGTCGTCGTCGTAGTCGACATGCATGCCTCGGGAGCGGTTCTTTTGCGGGGTGGTGAGGTGGGAGTGGCGGTTGAAGGGCTTGCCCTTGTCTATGCCTGCGCGCATTTGATCGAGGAAGTTTTTCTGCTGGGTTACGGGCGGTTCTTTGAACTGGGGAACTTGGCTGACTGGGTTGCGGAGGCGGCGTTCCATGCTCATCGGGGCTTGGGGGAGGCGGCCGCGGAAAGGAGATTGGTCCACGGGCGGCCTGTAGCTGAGTTTGTGGGCGTTTTGCGCTGCTTGGAATTTTTGGCGCTCGTTATTGTTGCGGAGGTCGTCTTCGATTGAGAAGAGGTTGCTGCGCATGTCTTCCCAGCCTTGTTGTGAGGGTGCGCCGAAACGCTGTGATTCGGTTGTGGGTCGTACTTGACGGCCGGTGGCGGTTGCAGCGTAAGGGTTGTATGTGCGGGTGTCTGGGACGCCGGGCATGCGAGATTCTGCGGGAGGGACAGAGTCCAGATCCATCGGATCTTCTATTGTCGAGTCCGAGCCTTGAGGTGAAGGCGGTGGGCCTCCCGCAAAGCGGTTCCAGACGTTGCTGCCATATGTAGAGCGCTGAGGTGCAAGTGCCTGTATCGACAACGGCTCCTTGTGTTTCTTTGCGTGGATGTCGAACGGTAGTCGCGAAGACGCTTGCGGGATGTGTTTCTCCGCCGCTGGACCAGCATACTGACCGAGCACATCCTGATCTTCCGGTCTGGGCATCATCTTGTTATTGAGACGCCATTTGTGGATTTGGATGGCACCCCTACTAAGAGCACGACCTCCGATCACCACAACGATGGTGGCGCTATGTACCGCAGCAACATGCGACCATTTCATCTCGCTGAGTCTGGACTCATCTGACAATCCAAGATACGCTCCCGTGCGGATGACCATAACGATCAGCTGAATCCAGAAGTGCTGCTTTTGTCCGGTGATGTGATCGTAGCGAACGTTGGGATTGTAGTAAGCCCTCAGCCCATGGTTGTACCAGATGAGGCAGAGGTTCGCCAGGAGAAACTGCGGTATGTAGCTGCCAAAAAGCTTGTGGCAAGACTTGTCGGTATGAAAGCGGTACGCGCCGGCAAGACAAGTCCTCAGCGTCGTCTCTGATCCGAGTTTATCCTCCCGAAACCCATCTTCTTCAAATGCACCCTCAGTTCGCCCAAACACCACATTCCACGCTCCGTACGCGTGCCAGAAGACCTGCGCGATCACGCTCGCCCACATGATCAATCCCAGCAGGCCCAGGAGCGCCCTCATGCTCATCTTGTGTCCATCATCCCTCGATTCCGCGACCAAGCCCGGACTCGCGCCTCGCCTGCGACTCGCTTTCATCTGCGTCTTGTTCAGATTGTCCGTGACGCTGTAGTAATCCGCGCGATTGATCTTCAACTGCGCCCTCGGCGCGCAAGCAACGCAGATCTGTGGATACCGCTCTTCCAAAGCCTTCCTCCATGTCGGCAGCGCTGCTTCATACTCTCTGTACCGCGGATGGTCCTCGTCCGGAAGGTAGTTGGCTAGGGATTCGTTGTAGACTTGCTGGTTGTGCAGGCAGGTGTTGCAGAAGACCTGCTGTGCTTGATGACCCCGCGCAGGGTCGCTAGCAGGATCGCGGGTGAAGCTCTCGAAGGGTTTATGGGCTCTTTCGGCGCTGGCGGCAGCGGTGTATGGAGTGTCGATAATGTTCCCTTGAGGGTCGAGGAAGTTGTAGGCTTCGCAGGAGGCGCATTGGAAGTTTGATATGCCGCTACCTTTCGCGTGTGATGAGCGGGCACCGCAGAAGTGGCAGTGTATTCGGCGGAAGAAGAAGAAGACCATCTCCACAGCTAATGGTGGAGGATCGGGGGGAGGTTCCAGTCGCGAGGCTTTATAGGCGTGTCTTGGGTAGGGTAGACGAAGGCTGTTGAGGCTATTGCATGCAGTGTTGCAGATGAGAGCAGGGTGGAGTCCAGTCGATGCACCTGGCCGAGCGACGTGCAGGATGAAACACGATGTCTTTGTATTTGACTTGGAATACCTAGGTACTTTAATGTTGATCCCGACGGAAATACCGGCGTTTCGAAAGCGTCGACTACCACGTGAAGGGTTAGGGTTGGTGTCGGAGTCCTTCCCTTGTCACATGCAGTGACGGAAAGACGTTGTGAAAAGATGATGAACGATGAGACTTCCCTTGATCCCAAAGTGCTTTTTCAACTGCTTTGGCATCAGTGAATATGGGCTCACGAAATGTGGTTGTACAGCTGCGTCCTTGATCCATATCGTCGAAATTTCGACTTCAGCGGCATCCAGGCAAAACACTGCCCAGCACACTTCAACAGCCGATGTGCAAGACGAAAGACACATGGAAACTTGACATACCAATCAATCATATGTAGACAAATTTTCGCGAGAATTGGCAAGTCTAGTAGTCACAGTCTTTGATACAAGCGAGTAATTAAAATTGGTTCGAATCGATTCATCGGCCTGTAGCCAGCCGGATAGACAAAAGAAAGTCTCTATTCAAGAGCATTTCCGTTTCATGTTTGCCCTTTCTGGTGCAAAACAGTGCGCCTCCCAAAAGTAGTAGTGATCAATCGATCTATCCACCAACGCCAACGCTTAAAAGTCACGAAACAAGTCACGCGTTATCCCCTCTATCAATGCTCTGTGGCATGGCCTTTTCTCTGGTCCACCCAATGGCATGATTCTTTCTTGATGAACTATGCCGTGGGTAGCATTTCGCCGTTAACTGCAGCAGTGTCTGCATCCGTCGCGCCGTCACTAGTACTATCCAAGATAGCACATCCTCTCATTGCCATCCGTGGTCGGCGGCGACATCGGACCGCACTCCTCGACCGAGATCTCCGACTCGCGCGGGTCGATTTGCATGCCCTTTGCAGCGAGCATTGCCGGGTCGAGGGACGCGCTAGAGAGATCGACGCCGCTGTCAGGCTTGCTGATGTCGGACTTCAGGCTTGCGTTCGAGGGTGCAATGCCGTCGGTCGAGCCCATGACGCGAACGAACTTCTCGACATCCAGTAATCCGGCGTGCAACAGAGACATGAGGGAAGGACGGCGCTCGAATTGGCCGTTCTGCTTTGCGTATTCGAGGATCGACTCAGGCTGGAAGACGTTTCTGATGAATTCCAGATCTCCGTCGCGAGTCTTCGGATTGGAGTAAGCCTCGTACTCCGCGACGATCGCCTCGATAGGCCAGCCCTGTACCTTGCGCATGCAGGCGATCACGCAGCCCGTGCGGTGGCGTCCCTGGTTGCAGTGAATGTGTAGTGGATAGTTTGTGGCGTCCAGGACGATCAGAAGTGCCTCACAGATGGAATCGACTGTAGTCTTGACTTTGCCCTCTTTGTTGGGCGAAATATCAATGCGGAAGCGGGTCACGTCGTTCAGACGTACGAACTCGGAGTATCCCTCGCTGGGATCAGTGGCGACGAAGCACAGCAGGGTCTTGACGCCCAGTGCCTCCAGAAACTCCACATTGCGGTCCTGGGGGAATGCCGAGCGGAAGACCTTGTGATCAATGACCGCGCCAAAGTTCGGTGGAGGCAGAAGTGGCTGCAGCCTTGACGGATATGCAGCGTAAGGCGAATCGGGGCGCGTGGGAGGAGAAGGCGGCCGTGACTTGAAGTCGACGTTTTCTGTGGGTCCGTCGTTTGCAGGATCTTGTGCCGTGATGAGCGTCAGGTCTTCGGTCGCCTGTGTTGCGTCATTTGTGCTGCTGTGTGCGTCGGTCATGATCACGTCGTCTTGCGACGGTGATTCGAGGACGATCTCGATGTGTGGGGTGGCCATTGTAGGCGAAGACATGTTGGTGTAGCTGTATTATGACCCGGAGATAGACCGAGGTGTCGCGTGATGTTGGAATATGTGAGGTAGCCGCCGAGGAGTCCAGCCGCCCAGTGTAAGAGATGTGTTCTAGTCTTCTAGCTTGTAGAAGTTGTTCGCTGGTAGCACAATTCTTCCCTCACAGTGCGCAAGACCGTCGCAGAAGTCTTGAGCTTTTTGAGTCCTCGAGGATCAAGACTGCATGGCTGAAGAAGTTGGTGTGAGAATACTAGCTATTCAGGCAAGGCGCTCGAGGGTCGGCAGATCTGACGACGGTGCTGTATCTCTAATGTTCAATCAAAGAGTCGGCAGACGCGCACAAGACGGCTCTTGCGGGATGATTGATGTGAGCAGAGACATGGTGGTTGTTGGCGGGGTTGTGTTGGTGGGTGGAGGTGAGCGAGTGGGTGGTGGGCGGTGCGCGGATGTCGATGTATATGAGGGAGAAGCGGATTGAGTGAGTGAGAGAGCAAAGTAGTAGTTTGTAATAGTAGTGTGCGTGCAGAAAGCGGGAGTCGGCGGGAAGTTGAAGTGTAATAATATGGAATACAAGTGAATTGAGTGGGCGTGGGCGGGAGAGCGAGGTCAGGAAGGCGCGGGCACTTTTGCAAGCTAAAAACGCCGAATTGCGCGCGCCGAATGAGGATTGCCGTTCACAGCTGGTAGTATATAATGACTGTAGTCATCTATTCGGCGCTTGGTCCGGTGTCGTATATTATTATTATTGTTGTTGTTGTGTGTGGATGCCTATTTCTTCATCTTCCAACATCCTTTCATCAAATGATCATCGCAGCAAAGCAGGTCTCACGCAATTCGTAAAGTAAACCCTGATCTTCACCCGTCCGCCACGCATGCGCTTCTATCTGCTTGCGCACTCCTGCACTCTGGATGTTGGAAAGGGAAAGCCGCTGAGAGAGCGCGGGATGACGCGAGTGCGGGAATGATAGCACCAACTGAATCCATTCAACTGGTCCTCGCCGTCCTTTAGCCTTTCACAACGACGTCAATTCTTTCCCTTTGTCTTAGGGTGCCACGGTGCTTCTCGTCGTCTTGTCTCACCCAAAGCAAAGGAGCACAGAGGAAAGCAAAGGCCCTTTGATCCGTGCAAGCAGCAGCAGCAGCATCCCTTTTCCCTCCCAAGCCCTGTGCCGGTCTAGCCTTCCCAGCTGATGAGGTTCGCTTGTCGGATTGTCGGATGTAGACCTGGAGTGGAAGTCCCATCCCATCTCCGACGGCCGTCTCCGTTCTCATAAGCAAACTCGGCCTTTCAGCATGGAACTCTCGTCAAGCTGGAACTGCCATCACAAGATCGATCGAGATCAGGATGACATACACACGCACGCAGAGCCTCCGTTGCATTGCCGCAACAACAGCCCAAACAAGATCATGCTCTCCCGAATCTGCATGCGTGTCTCAAACAAAACCGTAAAACCCCCACGCTCGGCAGTAGTAGCACATGTAGTGGTACCTGAACCGCAATACAGTACATGAGTAGTGTAAGTGTGAATAGGCGTCGTTGGCGTGGCAGGATTTCCGAAACAACAGCAACAAACAACAACAAAAACGAAAGCTAATGCATGCACATGCACATGCACCGCGCCTTCCTCGTCCTGACGCCCGAGCCGCGTGTCTGTTGTGTGGCACATCTAGGTTTTAAGAGTTGGCAGGATCAGCTACAGAGATCTCGATGGATAGATGCTTGCGGCTGGAGAAAGCGTGCGGGAAGCGAAAGCGATCCGGCTACAGTAGCTACATGTATGTACCTACAGTATGTAAGATGATCGTGCGCTTTTTGGCTGGCCTGGCCTGGCCTGGCCTTGTTATCTTGTTATGTCTCCGATGTTCTCACTGTCACTGTAGACATGGACGGTCGCTAGTGAACCAGTGACTACATGTACTCAGTATGGCTTAAGTATCGTTTATGCGTTACTGTTCAACCTGTACATGCACCTTACTACCTTACTAGATCCAAGGCTTATTAGGTACAACTGCAGTAGTAAAACGACAGCTAATAACATTGCTTCCGAATTCTTTGCGATGTTGCTTCCAGTCCACGCTTCTTTCCATCCATGAAGAAGTATGTCTCGGGGCTGTCGACCCGTGAGAAATCACAAGTACTATGATTTCTGCCAACGTTAGGTGTGTCACATGTCCATCTTCTTCAGCATCACTGAGAAGTCACCCACGTTGCGCTTTGATTTCACATGGCAATGGCAATGTGCTATGTGTACAAGTGGTAGAAAGGCAAGACGAGCCGAGTTAAATTTCCCCGTTTCAATCAACTACTGACAGTATCGGTAGCAGTACCTTCAAGAAAGTGTCACGAGTCTTGTTCCCTCACACCTTCTCTCTCTAGTCAACAAACAGAACAAAAAACGCCTGGACTGGGGAGGTTAAAAGGAAGGAAAAGAGAAAAAAAAGGGAATTCACTATTGCAAATGCAGACAAATGGAAGAAAGTAAACCCCAGATAGCCCATCGAGAAGCAGTCTGCATGCATGCTTCCTAAGGTGTGCCTCATTGCGTCTGTCCGGCCGCTTGCTCGCACACTCCTTGTGAACCGTCGGTCTTTCCGTCTTCGCCACGCATCATTAATGCCTTGCTTTTTTTTCTTTCGTTTTCGGGTATTTGTGGACCTTTCGCCTTGCGTATATGGAACCGCTCCTGACGATCCTTAACACAGCCCATCATAGAGAGTGGATTCTGCGCCCAAGCAAGGCAGCAAGATCGCGAGTGTGCATGTCGAGATCAGCGAGTAGACAGGCTGAGAAGGGA
>Ga0265797_10002688_pt1 | contig 29527 bp, 32 predicted proteins | sample P2T30metagenome_FD_192433 | JGI IMG/M metagenome (GOLD analysis project Ga0265797, IMG submission 192433) | Plant litter microbial communities from East Loma Ridge, Irvine, California - P2 T30 | ecosystem: Environmental > Terrestrial > Plant litter > Unclassified | place: USA: California...
ATCGCCGACGAGGTAGATCCTATTTTCTCTCGTAAGCCGTGAGCTTACCGCATCAGCTTCCGACCAAGCGGGACCTGGTCGTGTTCTGTCCTCTGGCCCTCCGCCAAATCGAGGCATATCGGGCTTTTGTGGCGTCGGTGGACGTTCAATTCATCGTGCGCAGAGATGACCCTTGCGAATGTAACTCGAATAAAACGTGAGTAAATCCGGAGGTAATCGATCTGACCTGAAAGACGCAAACGTTGCTGTCACCAAACAAATGATGATGGTGAATTGATTCAAGAGGTCCTGCTGCGATGGCAAGTCATCGACTTTGTAGTCAACGAATTCTGACTATCAGTATCTCCTCTGCAACGAAGATTGCCAATGTGGGTTCCCATCATGTCCACGACGCTGCAGCTGATGAACAGCATTTCGGTCTACTATATCCAGGTATGACTACAAGCTGGCAAGGGTCCTGTGGCTGACGATCCCAGCAATGGACGACTCTCAGAAGACAGTAAGTCCGTGAAGAAAGCAACCTGACATGAGTAGCTACAAATCAATCGTAAACTGTTCCGCGTTTGCGTAAGTTGCCAATCTGCCGACTCAGTCGTGAGCTCATTTTCTAGACCGGCGAAGATTACGGCCAACGAATGGGCAATGCCTACGAAGCAGCTATGTACGCCCGTTTGAGTCGTCCCAGCTGAATTCCAGTGATTCGGAGAATTGTGGTAAATGGACTGTGAGCTGACCGCCAACATGGTAATGCATATGCTGACCCCCTCAGCTACTCCGACAACTTCTGGACGACTGGAAGAATGAGGGAGCTGGCAACAAGGGTGAGCTAAGATCGACCATGCCGGTAACTTGGCTGACGTCTAGTACTGATATTCTCGAATACCGTCCGACTCCTGAAAATGATAGACGAGTTCATCACCGTAACTTGTGAGAGTGTTCACCGAGCTACGGGGGTGTAGTTCTGATGACAGTCTCTGGATTCGACCATAACCTCTTGACTGGCGAGGTCGATGGTGCAAGGAGACAAGAGATGGTCGACGAATTCCAAGATCCAGACGGGAACCACTTCATCCTACTAGTCAGCACATTGGCCGGTGGGACCGGGTTGAATCTCACGGCGGTATGTGCCTTCGATGGTGACGCGACAGAACTGACGATCAAGGCCAATAAAGTCGTAATCTTCGATCCTGCGTGGAGTAAGTCCCGCTTACCTCGAAATGCTGGAGTCTGACGAGCTTCAGATCCTGCCAATGATCTGCAAGCCATGGACAGAGCCTTCAGGATCGGTCAGAAACGTCCGGTGTAAGTTGATACTTCTCGCGGTGCAGCCGTTCCACTCACACATTAGCGACGTTTATCGCTTGATCGGTCAAGGAACAATCGAAGAGAACATATACGAGCGACAGAGTATGGTCTCGCTTTCAGCTCATACGTGAGGCTGAAGATCAGTCCAAAAAGAACAGCGGGCCAGACAGCTCAACGAAGGTACCTTTGAACGACGAATCCACCAAGGTATTGACAAGGGCAAGAATACAAACGAGCAAGGTGAGCTCTTTGGAGCCCACAATCTGTTCCGCTTCAACCCCGCTGGAACCGTCTCCAAGAATGTGAGCAGCATAGCAGCTCTGGACAGATCTTGACGTCCCAGTTGAACCGCGTGCGACTTGCCGAGGACCGATTTCTGCAAGATCTTATAGAAGCCGAATTCAAGGACGATGCTGAGGAGGATGGCCAAGCTGGTAGCGAGGATGAAGCTGGCCAGAAGATGCTACAAGACCGCAAGCTTCAAGCTCGACGTCGAGCTTTAGCCAAGTCGCGAGCTACGAGTGATGATCAGCTTGCCCAGCAAATGCTCGAAGGCCGTGAGAAGCAGGGTGAGCTTTTTCAATGTCGCCCTTAGCTAAAGGACCAGATCCCTTACGAGAAACACTGAGAACACTCAAAATGCAAGGCAGGTCCACCACTGCCTCAACTAGGGGGGAAGCTTGTGCTGATTATTTAGCTCACGATCATGCAGCTGCGTTCAAGGATTCACCGGAGGAGAAAGCGATGTTCGAAATTGGTCTGGAGGTGAGTCTGCCAACAGTGGTAGTCCGGCTGACAGCAGCTTCTTGACAGCAACCCCGAGCTGGCCAAGTCGATCAAGGCTAATGACCTCGGAAGATATGCTGGGAAGCTGAAACCCAGCACCAAATCGAGAGCGCTTCGTACCAAGCTGGTCGATACCGACCCAGATGCGAATCCGTGGGATGCCCGGATAGCGTCACATTCGACCAAGCGCAAGGCGAACCTTGCCATACTAAGTGAAGAGGAGTAGTGAACGGCAGAACCTGCATTGTATTCTATGATGACGACGATCCACGTTATTAGATTCTATGAACAAAACGAAACCTTGTACCCCTATGCAATATGATGACTACGTCCTCTCTTTGAAGACCCTTCTAGGAATATCTTCTCCGTCTATATGTCTCCTAACGTACTCGCTTCGCATCACTCCTCCCGGGTCGACTCGGGCCATGACTTCCCTGAAGTTCTTGAATTCGGGGTACAAGACTTCGAGATCCTTGGGCTTGAGTACGTGCTCTTTGGCCCAATGGGGTCGACCGTTGTAAGTGGCGATGATGGATGCGAATTTGTCGTGGAATTTTCGGTATGGAACGGCAAGTCCGTAGGGTCTGTACCGTCAGCTTGGCGACATATTGTGTTTACGGAGACATACCTGTAGCTGACAATTCCAATCCATGTGGTTTCTCGACCGTAACTCGGGCTCATGTAGATGTCATCGGCACAGGACCAACGGATCTCAAGAGGGAAGTGCGCTCGCAACCCCTTGGGGTCCGCGGCCTCGCCATCTAGCCATTCACGGAGCTCTTGAAGACATGCCTTGGCATCGGCAGAATCGATGGCCCATTCCAAAGCGTATTGAGGATACTGGTTGTCAGCTGCGTGGTCTATTAGCGATGCGAATGACTGACCAGACAGTCAAAGTTGAGAACTTTGTATCCCTCATCCACCACTGCAGTTTCGACATTTGCCAACCACCACGCATATCGACCAACCCAAGGGGTGAACGATGGAAAGAGTCGCGAAACGTAAAGGAAGACCTGAGTGAGGTGATAGCCGAGCAAGTGACCAATCATGGATGATGTTGGTTCCGGACGCTGAACGATCAGCTCCTGGCCAGACACGCAGCTCATTGACCATACCTCATAGACTCTGTTTGCCCTGCCCACGACCATACCCTGTCCATCCGGGTACCACCATAGCCTGACATGCTCGGCGCTTCCTTTGATTTCGTCCAGCTTGTCCAGAGCCTCATCCACGGCACAAGGTGTTTTCGTCTCCCTCAGCCTGAAGGCATCCTCTACCTCGATTTCGACCTCCAAGATCAACCCAGTAGCCCCAAGGCCACAAAGCGTAGACTTGAAGAGCTCTTGGTCCTCCGTTGGCGAGACTCTTACGATTGGCGACCCCGGCAGTGGAAGAGCGAGCTTGAGCGACCTCACATGCTGAGATAAGACTGGGAAAGTCACACCGGATCCGTGAGAAGCGGTGGAGATGAGACCACCGATAGTCTGGTCGGAGATCGAGCCAATGTTGCGTAGCGCAAGGGGCGGATCGCATTTCTGGAGACTACTGTGAACTTCATGAAGCGTTGTACCCCCGAGAAACGTTGCCGTCATCTGCTTTTTGTCCGACTGCAGTGGTAAGCGACTAGCGTTTAGTACTAGAGGAACACCGACAATGATAAAGCCCTTGACTCCTGCCATCCGCAACAGCCATCCATTCGTACAAGCCAGATCGGACGGCGAGTGGCCCACACCGACTGGATGTAGCCTGGCTCCTTCTCTCCTTGCGAGCTCCATGATGGCCCGGCATTGCTCTACGGTAGTGGGTGCAAAGACTCGTTGCGGTTTACAACGAAACGTCTTGGCCCAATTGGTGAATTCAGCTTCAGGCGCATCGGTGGGGATTGATACTGATTCTACCGATGTCCTAAGATCGCTCGTGCTGATGGACTCCAAATCTTGAGGTGCCATGGCTGACGAGACGAATTGACAACGATAGCAACGAAAAGGGGAGTCTATGTACTGATTTGTGATGAAAAGAGCGTGTAGATCGCGAGATTATCAATCGCACGTTATTCGATCTACTTGCGGATATTTCTCGGCGATGACGAATCGAGAAAAGGGGGGAATGCCGAAAGAAGCCGTGTGTACGGACTACGCAACGCGATTGCCAGGAGAGCGAAGGACGAAGTTAGATAGTTGATGCAGTTGAGTCGTTGGGGGTCCAATCGTGAATGAAAAGCATGCATCAGCGTTGGGTATGGTTTGATTTTGAATCAGGCAAGACCGAAGCTAGAAATTGTGTATTATTGTTGATCGGGGGAGATTAGTGAAGGCACAGCTCATGACCCTAGAAGATACCCTTGTTACCCTTAGATTTACCCTGCCCAGCGAGGAACAATCACCGTAGGCCAGACAGAATGATGCCATCAATTCAACGATAATCGAGGCGCACGTGTGGCGGGTGATCAGCTAAGAGGCTCTGCGAGCAATTAAGGTTGCATATGATTGAATAGCAATAGACAAATCGGCACAATCGATCATGTTGGTAAGAATCTCGAACTAAGAACTTCAGCGGATGAATAGTTCTAGACTAAAGATACTCACGCTTCGTCAAACATCTGATCATCGGTTCTCTATCACTGGTCAGCCGAATTTTCAGACATCGCTGAAGACCTACCCGAAAGACGATAATACCCGCAAAGATGGCTGCGGTGAAGACTAAAGCCTCGTAAACGAACCAGAAGATGGCCCAAGCTGTCATCAGCCACTCTGAGTCCGTTTTTAAGGTTCAACTCACCAGCTGTCGGATATCCTAGTAATTCCGAAAATTGGGCGCAATCCGAGGTATTCCGCTTGTCGAATAGTTTTTCATCTATGTAATCCCAGACTAAATAAAACAGATTCATGATGCCGATGAATAACACTGCAAAGTCAGAATATCTAACTCGCTCAACATACCATAGAAGCGTAAAGCCTAGATATCAGCTGTTGTCGGGTGTAGATGGAGGATTTCTACTCACATTGCCGTGATCGCCAAACCATAACCCGATCAAGAGAGCTTCACAGAATATGATGCTAGCGAAAGCACTGCCATCAGGAATCGAAGCGAAAGGTCACTCACATCCAGTGATCCGCTCTAAGCACCGGAACCAGTAGGCCGAAATGTAGTACCAAAGCGCAAACCTTGGAGGCAACGATGTGGACTGTAAGTCAGTCGCTCATCTTATGATCGGTCGCGAAGACTAATACTGACACGAACAGAACTAAAATCAGCTATGAAGACCGTATGGCCACTCACCACCAAGACAAATCCAACGACAGCACTTCCGACGTACCCAGCAGCCAGTGTTGCAACCGCCGAAGGAGACCAGAAGAGCTGTGTGAAGGTAGGCATGGCGTATGGATCATGGTATACCCTAGGGTAGTCCCGCATCAAGCCCAAAACATGTGTCGCCCCTCCATCATTGGGATCGATACATATAGAGACAACTTGACCACCGCAGAGCAGGCCGACGGCAAGATGACAGAGCTCATGAACGCCGACGGTAAAAAGCTGGGTTGTCAGCTGACTGACTGCCGGAGACCACTGCTGTAGCTGACCTTGAGGCCTGCGATGATGTCTCGAAGTATGGGAAGATTCCATGCGATCAGAATCGCTACGAACATGACACATGCTGCAATTATGGTATTAGTCTCTACCGGATTAGCTAGATCGTCCAGGACAAAACTCACGAAACTGATTGGGGGTGACATTCTCACGAGCAGCAAGCAGATGGCGCGTGAAGGCGTTATTTTGAATCGGAACCAGACCATCGGGAATATATGGCGAGGTCATTTTCGCGGCGTGACGAGACTGGGAAACACGATACTACAGCGCACTTTACTAGTGTAAGATATCGATTATGAATGAAACGAGTCAGCGAATTGAAGAGTTGTTGACAGGAAATGGGAGGATGAGTATGTGGGTTGTGCGTGTGTATACTGTTGGTTGACATTCTACACACACTCCTCAAATCCTAGCCACTCAAAGGCATCTCGACCGCTCTCGTTATAGCCAAGCATGTAGTATCGCGAAGAAGTCGGCGAGGCATGCATAGATCAGTCGAATGACATTGAGATGGTATCATCAGTCGAGGATCAATTGGTTGGTGAGAAAAGAGGATAGAGCATCATCGAGCTTTGACGGCTCAACCCGAAAAACACACGTCACGAGGCGTGCTCCTACTCTACCTCCTACCTGACCCGCTCATTACACCGTTCATTACAGCATCCTTTCTACATACGCTAGCCAAAATGTCCACACCACCAGCAACTAAATCCGTTGCTAGCGAGAACCTTATCTCCAAGAAGGTACGTAGAACCATCGAGAGTAGTAGGACGGCGCTGATGACCACATAGTTCGACAACTGCGTATGTTTTACCTCTCCTCCCCGCTCATCAAGCTCTGTGTCCGATACCGCTATCCCCTATCATGTTGATGTCTACATATACCCAAGTCAAAGAACTGACAGTATAGGCAGCTGACTTTCTCGTCAATGCCGGTCTAGGTTTCGGTGTCGGCGTCGTCGCTTCAGTCTTGCTTTTCCGACGTGAGTTCTGAGACCGTCCTGTTGCCTCGAGGAGTCTATACTGACTATCTAGGACGTGGCTGGCCAGTCACTCTATCCACTGGGTAAGATTGAACTCCCCGTGGTGGCTACCTTCGCTGACTGTTGTAGTTTTGGTGCAGGCGTAGCTTACTCGAACGTGAGTGTTCCTGCCTACCCCTGCCTACAATTATGGAATGATCAGCTCAAGCTGACGATACAGTGCAATTACTCTCTGAACCCCTACATTCTACCTGGTACCAAGGTCCTTCCCTCTTCCCAAAAGTCAGCATAACCTCGGCAGAGCAATGAGCATTATCTATTTTAGGGATATGTGTAGCGTCAATCATGGCCATTTCGTTCTGATAATTTCTGCTAGAAGATGACATATATTACAAAGGTCCCTTCTGCTCGTTGTGAGCAGGTCGCATCGCTTCTTGGTCCTTTGAGCCGTGAACCTCCCAGGGCGCGCCACCTATGCCGCCTGCAACCCGCTCCGAGACTTGGGAGACTGGATCCTTTGGTATACGCCGCTGTTCCTCACCAAGATATGCTAGTAGTCAGCTCTTTGTCGACCAATTCAATCGAGCCCATACTGCGACGGTAGAGGATGGCTGATGTAGCTATAAGCACAGGCAGCGAAATGATGATGGTCTTTGCGAAATCAGTCTCGGTGAACTATAGCATTTATGCATGAGAAGACGAGACGCACTCGTAAACGCTTCGCATCTGGGCTAAGCTTTGATGACATTGTTGAGAGCTAAGTGTAAATTGCTAGCTATCTAATGAGTGCGGGTAGTGGTAGGAAGAGAGAGAAGCAGCAAAGGGGGAAAAGTAAAGGAGGGTGAGATTTAAAGGTGAGGAATCAGAAGATAGAAGTTGGGCACAGAATACCAGTGCTTGACTGATACTACTCTTTGTCTGTCGATACTCGTACCCATTGGGACACCCTTTTCTCCTTCTTCTTGTACTTTCTCGCATCCTCTCCTTACTCATCGTCTCACCCATCTCACGCGGGTCAAGCCCGACACATTCCCCCCTGCCTGGACTGCAACTATACTCATCTATCGTCACTCTCCCTCCGCGTTGTTTCAACAAAGATGAACCAATACACTCCCTACAACAACAACAACCGGTATCCGCCACCCCCTCCAAATGGTCATTCAGGAGGCCGTCCTGATGCCAGACTTCCATCGTATCCGTATCCTACTCCTCCGAGCTCGGCTCCTTCATACAGGCCTTACGACCCGTACGCGTCGGATCACGTGTCGCACCAGCAACATCCCTATGAGCAGCCACGACCACCATCGAATAGCGACTCTTACGACCCATACCGTCCATCACCAGGCGCCTACGATCCTGGCCGTCCAGCAATGCAAGCTCCTGCTGTTCATGCCCCATACCGACCGCCGCTTCCGCAAAATCCCTACAGCGCTCCCATACCACGGGCGCGATCTCCCCCAAGAGGCAATATAGGAGGCGTTCCCGCCAACACAGTTGAACTAGCTCTCTTGACTCCTCCCACTTCGGCCAATATTGAAGGCCATTCGACTGTTGTACACACTCTCCCGCCAAGCCATCTACCCGTCTCCAAATACATTGCCGTCAATCGCGATGATGCCATACAATTACAGTCGCACTTGGCCACTCAAAACGCTTCTATATGGTACGCCGAAGGTTCGAATCGTGCTGGAGAAGGCTGGTCAGCAGCTGTCGAGTGGATCTTCGACCCAGGAAGGTCCGGAAGCAAGATGCGCGGATGCGTTGGCGAAGGCGATGCGCTTGATTGCGAACTCGGTGGTATATTCAAAGCCGTGGAAGGATTCCAAGAGCTCTTACGCCTGTCGCTCAAACACTCAACCATCATGCCGAATCATCTCATCATCTTCTCGAGTTCTCAAGCGGCCATCGTCAGTGTCGATACCTCCTCTCGGCCAGAGGCAGTCAAATTCGATGCTTTATGGCGCGACATCTGCTCAGAGTTTCTCACTGCACATCTTACTCTCGTTTGGATCCCACATCACGATGCCATCGAAGGGCAAGTGCTTGCCCAGAAGATTGCTCACGTCGCCGCCAGCAATGCTTATCAGAAAAGGAGAAGAGAAGGCGGACTGCCCGACATCTATCGTCGGCCAGGTGGAGGTGAACCAGCTCCTGTTGGCAGCACCCAGCCCGGAAACTGGCAACGCGGTGATGCCGAACCGTCTTGGCCGAAAATGCCTTTTGACCGACCAGTACCTCAGATCCGTTCTGTTTCGATAGAGCCTCCTGTCAGCGCCGACGCTCCTTTGGCCCAACTGCCTCCGGTTCAGCAGACGACGGCAGCTCCCATTGAGACTGGTCGTCCCGACTTTGCGCCGGATGACGAGATCCCGAAGGAAGGTTCGGTGTTTGTCACCAAGTAAGTCTCCCCACAACCCTCTGACTATCGACTGAGGCTGTACAGCTTCCCGGAGAGCGCGACCGCTAAAGACATTGGTATCTTATTCTCACAGTTTGGCTCAATGTAAGTGTGATTCAACATCCCACAGTCGTGCTGACGCAAACCAGTGAATCCGTGGACATCTATCACGTATCTCCTCTACACCCCCGCTTGGCTTATGTTGCCTTTCTTGATCCCAGTGCTGGCCTATCTGCGACCGAGACTCTGCATCGTCAACCAATTTCGTTAGATATCGCCGCGGTGACCGACAATCCTGACGATTTCGAGATCTGGCGTGATTGGAACGACACTCTGATAGTTGTCAAAGCGGAGCCACCACTGTTGATACCATCCAGTGTTGTTGACAACTTTGCGGATCTGCCCGACTGGGCAAAACGTGGCGGCTCCTCGACAGTCGCCGGGACGAATGCGTCTTCGAATGCTGAACGTAAGAGGGACAGACTGTCTCAGACCCCAGGGCTCGAAGGACCAATCGCGGACTTGTAAGTGCGGCCGTCAGTCTTGACTGATGTCTTACAGTGTCACGAATGCGAATGGGCATTCGTCACCTCGGAAGCGGATCAAGACAAGTCCTTCGCCCGTGGCTGGAGCCGATATCCCTCGCGACCAGGCAAGCCAATTACCGCCATCTAACCTTGAGTCCGGCTTGGGGCTAGCAGCAATAAACGCCTCTGCAAGAAGTCCGACTATCGAGCCACACACTCTCGCTCCCGCTTCTGCTGCTTCCGCAGTTGCCGAGGATGCCAAGGCGTCATTCGCTCTCCCACCACAAGCCGATATATCAGCACAACTACCGCGACTACCACCTACTCCAGACTCCGTCTTACGTGTGGCGCCCGGCATTAGTGAAACTCTGGAGTCTCATACCACTCTGGCAAGCCAAGGTGAGACGGACGGCAAGCCGGCTCTCACCAACTCTGCGGCAGAACCCCAAGAGCATCCAATCAAGTTGAGCGCCAAGACGCTACGCGGACTGATCGATTTGACCCATGACGTTTTCCCCAAACACGAAGTAAACAATTGGATCGCTCACTCTTGCCTGATTGCCTTCGAGCTAGATCAAGCGCGGAGAGCTCTACAAGGCGACCTATTTGCCACGGATGAAGCATTCCTGACTGGTCGGGATCACGAACAAGTCTTGTTTAGCCGTGGCTTTGCTTCGCCGCGAGTTGACGCATTCATAAAAAAGGTGCTCAAAGTGCTTGACGGTATCGCCGCTGCCGAGGACGAAGTACCAGGTGAAGACAATTCACTTCAAAACATTGCCGACCTGCAAAAAGAATTGGAAACCGAATTGTCAAAATATCCAAACGAGACCAAGGAAGCGGTGATGGCTGCTGGCAAGGTGATGGAATATCTGCTTAGAGGGAAGGATCTGCAAGAAAAGAAGAGGCTGGATATCGAACGGCGAGTGAAGGTACTGGAGGGCATGGTCAAGATTGGAGAGGTCGTAGGGGGGGTAGTGAGATTCTTACTAACAGAGGGCGAGTAACCTTAGCCTTAACACGGTAGATAGTTGATAGGCACGTGTCACTTGTTATTATGTAATCAACGCGCTTGATTCGAACACTACAACATCGGCCCCCTTGCTTCGGCCTCCGTCACTGTAGCTTTGTCATTTCATACATTCACACTGTACCATCGTCTGGTCCAACACTTCTGTTACTTGTTCAGCAAAGATATCAAGAAAGGACAGACGTCTAGTCGCTCGGACACTCGCCGCAATCATGGCTCTATTCAACAGGAAAAACAAAAACAAGGATTCACACGATGAGCCCGAACCTACGCAGAAGGAGAAGGTCAAATTCTCAAAGCGTCCGGCCAGCATGTCGCATCTTCAGTCATAAGGTACTTGTGCTTACCATCAGACACCGCGTTCAAGCAGCAGAGACTGAAGGCTTGGCAACCAATTTTGACGCCAAAGGCAGTGCTCCCGACTTTGTTCATTATCGGTCTCATCTTTGCCCCTATCGGAGCTTTGATCGTTTGGGGAAGCGGAAAGGTCACGACAATCACTTTAGACTACACCCAATGCGATGTCGACGCGCCCACTGGCACCGACTCTGACGCTATGCCAAATGGCAAATACAGCTGTGAGTCTGTCTTGTTACCTAAGCGTGTAAAACCTGACAGCCACAGACGATCTCGCTACTGGCTCCTCGGCCTCGGCTTCGTCTATCAACCCACCGGTATGGTCGTTCACAAATGAGTCGTCTCGGGAAGTCGGCCAGCGCGCGCAATGCGTGATCGATTTCCAGGTGCCATACGATCTAGGTTAGTAACCATCTAGTCTGTGTAGACATCATGCTGACTCTCCCAGGACCCGGAGTATTCCTGTACTACAAGCTCACGAACTAGTCAGTCAACATAAGTGGTATTGCTGCTCGGTGTCTTGCTGACTCTGCAGCTATCAGAACCATCGTAGATACGTACAGAGCTTTGATGCCGATCAGCTCAAAGGAGATGCCAAATCTGCGTAAGCCCTAGGACTTTTTGTGACAACGCCTGTGGCTTACCGGTACAGCAACGATATCAACGACGGGAATTGCAAGCCGGTCACGTCGCAAGATGGAAGGCCCTACTATCCTTGTGGACTAATCGCCAATAGTGTCTTTAATGGTGCGTCTTCCCAGAAGCTCGGTTGCTCTGGCTGATGATTAGACACATTCCCTTCGATCGTTATGCTCAACCCAACCAGTGCGTATATATAAGCCGTTGTTGGCTGATCATTAGATGGGGAGCAGAACCAGACATACGCATTGTCTGAGCGAAACATCGCCTGGAGCGGACTGGCCAAACAATACGTCAACACCCCCGACTACGCCTCCCCATCTGACGTTCTACCCCCACCCAACTGGGCTGAGCGATATCCCGATGGCTACACAGACTCTACTGGCTTTCCAAATCTGGCCGAGGACGAGCATTTCCAGGTCTGGATGCGAGTAGCTGCTCTGCCTACATTCCGTAAGCTTTGGGGCAGGAATGACAACGATGTAATGGCAGCCGGAACATACCGTCTCTTGATCAACATGAGTGAGCCATTTCTCCTTCTGGTCCGGGATCGTCTGACTCCGTAAGACTACCCAGTCAAATCATTCGACGGCACAAAGTCTGTCGTGATATCCACAGTCTCTTGGATTGGTGGCAAACAGCCATTCCTTGGCTGGGCCTACATCGCCGCCGCCATTCTATGTGTGACCTTAGCTATCGCCGGCCTGGTACGACATCTTGTTCGACCCCGTAAACTAGGAGATATGAACCGTACGTCCGACGCATCTCCTCTTGGGTTCGTGCTGACCTGTTTAGTCCTATCGTGGAACCAGCCACAGGGTCGCTGAAAGAGAGATGGAGCTGACGCGGTTCATAGGAATATGCAGGGTCTTGCTATTAGATGATATGTACGAGTACTGCCTTGATTAATCCTGCTCAATACCACATGGAGACACTCCAACCCGGACCTGACCCTTCGCCACGCATGGCATGCCACCAACCTGGTGGCATCACAAAGAGATCGCCGGGCTCCAGGACTATCTCCATACATTGCGGCCAGACATGCTGCTTGAACATAGGGAACTCCACTTCTATATCGTCTAACGTGATGTCGGAGCGGAGGATTGGGATCGTGGAGGTGTTCTTCATGTATTGGGAGGCGATGTTGTTTTCGGAAGCTTCGAGCGGTTCTTCACCATGGCAAGCCATATACGAGCTACAAGCGGGTGGAGCGATCCAGACCCGTTTTTGACCAAGAACTTGAGCATAGCAGTTGTAGTACGGATCCTGTACATGAGCATCAGCGAGCAGGAAGTTCGCTCACCGTATGCGCAGGGCTCACTATCTCGCCCGAGCCACTGCCTACCCAAACATTTACGATGACACCACTTTCTGAATCTGGGGCACGGTAAGATGGAAATTCTGCCGTAGGTGGGGGTCCAGACCCTACGTAAATGGGAAGACTCATGTCACTCTCCAATTCCGGAAACTGTCGGAGCAGGGAGTGCTGGGCCAGATACATGGGACGCCCGGTCGGCGCATCCGGTGTGTTATCGAATCCCAGAAATCCAGCTCTAGCCAAAAAGTCTTCGAATGGCACTATCCTCTGACCCCAATCGGTATCATTGTACGAGTTCCCTTCTTCGACCGGAACGCACCGTCCTCCACCGACCAGGGATAACAGGTATTGGGGGTCGCTCCATCTGGCGAATGCCGACCAGGAGGTTGACTCGCTCGTTTGGTCAAGATATCCTCGAAGCACAAAAGGAGCATTGTAGTGACTAATCAGATAGCGTTGGATGTCGGGCGGACGAGAAAGCGTAGGAATGGCCGTTGGGGCGAAAAGCAGCTCTTGAGCACATGCGACACGCCGACGCTTGCGAGGTATCTCGTTACTAGTTGTGACCGAACTTTTGAGTTGCATCTCATCGAGGTTGACCTGGGCGAGCTTGATGGCTCGCTGAATCCACTCCATCCTTTGCGGCATGGCAGCACCTCCTATGATGATTGCCATATCAAGCTTTCGGACACAGCGATCTCGGCAGTCAATATCGATCCCAGTGCGACGTCTTGCTACTGATAAGTCGAAGAGGGCGCTGAGAAGGTTCGTGTCGACGTAAAGGCCCAACCACTCTTGGGAGACAGAGTGGTACGCGACATTGTTGATATGTTCGTCTGCCAGGGCTACAAGCGTCTCGAAACATGTCGTGGCAAGCTCAGAGCTATGGGTCGCGGCACAAGTGGTCGAGGCTCGCACAGTCTTTTCAGAGACGTTGAGAAGCAATCGCGAGACAATGTCTAGTCCTAACAGTGAGTCATGATCACTCCTATGCTATAGCTGCAGTGGAGTACACTCACCATGTCCACGCTCTCTTACAAGAGATTGGTGTATCTCCTTCACCAGCTGGGAGATTTTATCTAGTCCATCGATCATGCAGAATGCCTCACACTGTATAGGATCGCGTTCATCCACGCCGCGGTGAAGGAACCGAGTGTGGCAGCTTCTGAATAGTCATATGCATATGTGTCTCAAGCCCCGAACAGACGCATGATAAGGTACAATGTAGAACATATAAATTTGAAGAGAGCCATCCCTGCAACGAAGACTGCTTTGTGAGCCAGTGGCTTGAGTGACATCAGGATGACTTACTCAAAATCACCAGCATGTAAACTGCTGTTCTGTTGCCATTACCGCCTTCGCTGAAAGCTTCGGATGATCCACCACCCGACAGAATTACGCTGGCCAGCACTGCGTTTGACAGAGACCAGAACAGAAGTAGCTAGTCATTAACATCATTCGGAGGAGATAGACTGCGAGCTCACGTTTGTACGGAAATTGGCCTCGCAAGTCAGCTTGATCCGTGCTGTTATTGGCGAGACTCACGTAAGAATCCTTCTGTTCCTGCTCCGTAGCATCTCGCTTCGGTGGCAGCTCGTCGGCATCGACACGGCCCCGCTTCAGCCTAATATTGTCAAGAGCATCTTGGTATGCAATATCGATATCCTGTTGGGCTGATACGAGTTCTACTTGCACATGTCGACCGACACCTTGGATTGCGCCAAGATCGACGGCTTGTACGGTATCGGATCCCTTGGTACCCCAAGACAAATCGTGTCTGCCCGTCAGTACATAGCTAGCACTGCTCGAGGCACTTACAGATTGGAATAGGCATACTACATTATATTAGCGGAAATATCACAACGCGGTCGGAGTGACTTACGGCGTTGAGCTATAGTAACAAACCATGTCAGACATGCGTCCTTCAGACGAAACAAGCAAGCGGACTTACAACATTGACATAAGCTGGGTCATCAGCGACAGTATCGGATGAAGACGAGGAATCACTCACTAGGAGAGAAGAGGATGTACTGGAGGAAACATGTCAGGAGGTGCCTGATACTCCTCAGCGCATTCCAAGGATCGTCGGCCGAGCCAGTGACTCACCAAGGTTCCAGGGCCAAAAGGCTCGATACGATAAAGACCCCGTACGTCGAAGCTATCGACACAATCATTTTGGCAAAGATGGGCTGGTCGAAATTCTGTACAGCTTTGACAGCACATAGCACAGCGCACACGAGCATGCTGCGCCGTCAGTGCATTCCACGACGATCCTGCACGCAACAAACTATGTCGTCAGGAGCGCAAAGAAGTAGATCGTAAGCTTGTATTTCCAAGGTGATCTGGCGTAAGCGTCGTCGCAGTGCGAGCGAGGGTATTGCTGAGCTTACCCCTGGGGACGATTGCCCATGCCGAAGATGAAGCAAGCCACCAACGCGCCAAGATACCCATACTTCAAGATCAGCAATGCCCTTCGATCCGTGTCACCTACCTGTGCCAAAGTGTTCAGGATGTTGATATGCGGAATGTCGAAGTTGGATCCCTCCAGCGCACTGGTCAAAATGACCTGAGAGCGTAAGCTTACGAGAGGTGAAGTAGAGGCATACTTACAAAGAAGATGTAGAAATTTGCCAGCGCAAACCAAGTGAAGACTAGGTTGAGCGCATTGTACACAGACTCCACCATGAGTGCAAGCTTGCGCATCCCGGAGTGGTCAGAACGCCATATTTGAGATACATGTATGAGCGCATACACCTGACAATCAGCCTGCGAACGACATTGCTCCGTCATCGAACGTACTGCGGCGAATAGCGAGCCATTGAGCCACCTGTCTTTGTTAGTCAACCTGCCACCAGTGATCGGACAAACCTACCTCCGCCGTTGAGCAATAAATTCGGGAATCGTATCGGGGCAGTCTGTCTCCCCGACGGCCGATTTCACATACTTGAGGACCCAATTGGCTTTCGATTTCGCACTGCTCGTCAGCGCACCCCCAGCGGAACATACATGATCTCGAAACACAGAATCCGGTCCTCGGCAAGATACTGACAAATGTCAGTGATTTGAAACAAAAGTCGCTAAACTTGTCCTACCCTGGGCAATCGTAAGCGATGAGACTTTGTTTGGCGGAGACCAAACTTACATGTTTGCCGTGAACGTGTCTGCTTTCCCGGAGTTGAGCTCTTCGCCCTGAAAGTAAGACGCCAGCGGACCTGTGCCATCTGAGTTGTTCTGGAGCGCTATATACTGACGGATGAGCGAGTGACAATGTGTAACGCTTACTCTATAGGCAGAGAATGCTCCAGGTAGCACAGTGCAATAGCCAAAGAGACTCTCCATTGGTTTATCGAGGATGTTGGACATCTTGTACTCAAAACATTGAGCAGCGACTATCGATCAGCGACTCGACGGGTCGTGAGGATACGGACGACGAACCTAACGGATTCAGCAGACCTCTCCAGGTCTTGCCTTTGAAAGTTGCGATCTCTCCGCAGGCTCCACCCACATTCGAATTGAGGTCGAACGCTTTCCACAAGTGATACAGGGATTTAGCCTCTGGGCGGGTTCCAACATCTAGCAAGACGCATATGTTTGGCTGACATGAGCGACATGTCCGATACAAAACGTGGAGGAATAGCTTACCGCCAGCAAGGGTGCAAACGCGTTGAAAAACCATCGATGAGAATTGATCTTACGAGCCTACCTCATTAACTAATTCGAGTGGCAGGGTCTCTGCAGAACTCACATTGTTCTCTTTCATACAGAATATGATTTGACATGGCACGATACCCTTGTCTGGGTACTTGAAATGCAGATCCGCGTCCAAAGCAAAGCTTGTCGTGTACTCAAAGACGTGAGCGGTGACCGGACGGTCCTTGACCATGTTGGTCATCGCTCCTGCTTGTCAGCCCTCTAATTATTCGGACAGGAGCAATACGTGCCTTCTTGATATACCCCCAAGGCCGCCAAGCAATCTAGGACTCGTGGATTGACGGCTTTACGACCATCGGCGACGATGCAGATCACTACCTGTCGTTTGAGTTGATTTCGCTGAAGACGCTCACCTTTTGCCAGCCGTCTTTGCCCCAGACTCTCGAATTTTTTCGTCCACACAAATGTGCGATGTTCTTCATCACACCATATAGTGTACGACAGAATAGCTCGGCGTCCTCGTTGTACATGGTGATCACGACAAATAGCTCAGTTTGTCGAGGAGGATCACACAAATTCTGTCGTAGCCTGAGTCCCGAGGTTGGGAATCCATCTGGATCAGTAGTCACCGCCGTATACCTGGCACATCAGCTCAACCGATGAGTGAGAAGCGTCAGGCTCACCGGGTACTCTTCTGCTCTTCTACACCCTTGAAAGGTAGGAATTGCGCAAGCCTTGTGGGTATAGGCATATCCACCGCAAAGAAACCGTGCTCGTCAAGCGTCGCCGTATGCTTAATCCGGCGATGCCCAGCTGCATTATGTTCTCTACGCCCGACACGTCCCGAGGGAGCTGGCCCAAAATGTTGAGTTGACGATGCGGGCATTCCAGCGGTTCCTAATTCGCCTTGAGCCTCTTGTATCGTCGAGTCTGTTGGGGCCCGAACATGGATGGCCGGTCCGCTTAGATCGGATCCCCTGAATGGAGGCAGTGACAGGTCTCCTTCATCGATACCCAAGGAAACTCCGTATGCAGCCTTTTCATCCCAATACTGGTCGCCCGCTTGACTTGACCAGTCGACTTGACTCGGCACTGTGGTTTGAATGTTGTCGATAGAGTGGTGTAGAAGACCCTGTGAGTCGCCATTGGGGGCGTAGGACGGCCTTTCGTATGGGCTGAGGGCGCTTGGAGAGGGCGAGCGCGAGACATTCCGGTTGCTGGCCTCGCGAGATAGCGCAAATCGCACTGTATTGGATTGAGAGAATCCGACCGACAGATCAGGATGGTTGGGATCCGGTGGTGATATGTAAGATGGTAGAGGTTGTGTCGGTTGACTGTATTGTCTGTCATTGTCAGGATTTCCTCTCGACCGCGCCAAGGCTGCTTCGAAAAGAGGTAGTCGGGGCTGCAGGCTGCCGACAAGCTGGTTTTGATGGGGGTACAGCTGGTTAGGGGCCAGTGAATGGTCTGGAGAAGGGTTGGGATCCCAGCTCGGCGGCGGTCGAGAATCGCCCAACAAGGGAGCGGAAGGGTGAATCTCATAAGGCGGGGCGGAGTGATCAGCGGAAAGAGCGTCGTAGCGATGTTGCGCCTGTCCTGAATACTCGAAGCGGTGATACTGATGGCTATCGACCGAGGGGGCCGGTCTACGTGACGAAGGCATGACGATTTATGGTATTACTTGATTACTTTCAGAGCGATTAAATGTACCTGGAGCACACACACTGCTTGTTTACCCGATATCCTTATACAGCAAAAACAGTCGCGTCTTAGATCCCACGTGTCGAGACAACAAATGTTAGCACCTCCCCTTTAATCCGTAACTCTCTAGCCTCCACCTCCACCGTCCATGTCGCGCACAGACCATTTAGATATATACCTCTCGTTATCTCACACCTACTCCTCATTTACCATTCTCCCCGTTCGTACCAGCTGGTGACCATCTACTGCCATGTTCAACCTCAACGTCGAACAAGATGTACCAGACTTCGCCATGTTGTGGCTGCCTCCCTTCCCTGCAAGATCCGCTACTCGCGCTCTCGTGCCATTCAATCAGTGGAGTCAACCTGGGATACTTATCGTCAGTAGCCATGAAATTTGCTGGACCCTGAGCATCAAAGCTCATATAGGCCAGATGAAACGAAGCTGCGAAGTCGATGCTTCGAGTGCATTTCCATCCCAATCCCATGGATATGATGGCAGTCTCCAACCATTGGTGGACATCACTCAAAGCCATACTTCGGAAGCGAAGGCCACAAGACAGAAAGAGCGCCTGCTCAAAAGGCTGGCAGAAGGGGGTGCACTCGTCCGTATCCGAGCGGAAGATTGTTTAAAAATTGGTGAAGAGGATAGTGGCTGGGAAGAACCGGAAGGGACCGCCAATGAAGGTCAATATCAAGTGTGAGTGACCCTTGCTTCATCTTCGGAGTTGAGTGCTCATGCTGTCTTAGAGACAGTTCACCATTTGACAGATGTAAGTAAGGTGACTTTGTTGTGAACGTTGCTGATCAGAACAGTGATCTCCGCAACTCGAGACTTTCTCTACTCCAGAGACGAAGAGTTCCAATATCACCGAAGTCGACGATTGTTCAACACTGTATGCAGTGTAATAATTGAGTCTTCCCACATTATATACTGATCTGCTAGATGAGAGACTCCTTTGGTCTGAGGACCGACCGAAAGGGCAGCCACTGGCAATCCGGTGGAACGGTGTGTGAGATCTCTCCAGTATAGGGCACCGCTGACGCACGAAGACGGAAAATCTCGCACCTGAAAACGAGACCTGCAGCCTTCTCAGAGACACCAACAGTGCTGTGAGAGGATTTCTAGCTCTTGCAAGGACAGAAGCAGAAGCAGGGTGGTGAGAGGATAGCACAATATCTCGCGTCGTCCGCTGACCCAGCAGGAATAGCGAGCCTTCACTGAAGTTATGCCGTAAGTCCTAAATGAGGCAGATCCTTCACCTGCTGACGAGCAGAAATCGTTGCGGCTTTCCTGTCTTATGTTGTGCACCACAGGGTCTTTTCAGAAGAGCCTTTCGCGTCGAGATTTGAACAAGCGGCCAACCTCGCCCGAACAGCTCCAAGACGTCTGAAAGACTCACTTCGCGTCGAAGACGCTTTGGCACAGAGCAGGGGCTGGAACGCAGCTAGCTGGGCTCTCTGGGGAGGGCAGTACGGGGACGCTGGACGTGGGGACCTACGAGCGGGCTCGTGGCCGGTCGATGGCGGATCCGTTGTCGACGCAGATGGAGGATGGGGACTGAACTCTAGTAAGTATATTTAGCGTTACGCTAGTCTCATAAGCTTATACCTTCGAGGAGGGTTAGAAGACATGACGTTAGATCAAGGTCCCGGTATGTGATATCGCTCTTTGCATATCTTATAGTCAAGGCTGATCTCGTTTCAGTCGGGCCCCATATCGAGCCATTGCTCCAACCGATCGCGATCGACGAAGTGAAGTTGCTCGACCATATCCCTTACGCCCGACGACGCATCACCGAAGTAGTGGTCCCAGGGCCCAGTGTCGACAAGCCAGCATATCTTTCGCAGCTATGCTGCATCTTAACGGTCCCTTCACCATGGACAGAAGCCGAAGGATGGCGAAGATCTCCTCGAGCAGATCACCCCACCGACGACGAGGGATTGTCTGATGCAGGTGATGGGCCACTCGAGCTCGAATTGGCGACTGTCGAGGAGCCTGAGCAATTGGCTATCTGGGTCGAGCGATCTGTACTTGTAGACGATCCGAGTGGTCAGTGTCTGATAGGTATGGCTTTGAGGGGGCGATGGGGCCTGTTTGGTGACCCTTCCAACGGTGAGGGCAACAAATGGTGGGCCTTCAAGTCAAAGAATTGTAAGTTGCTGCTACCAGGCTTTGGAATCTCGCGAATTGACGCTGTCTGTAGATATTCTGCCAGCGTTGTGGTCCGAAGTCAGGGAAGATGACAAGGGGGTCGCTGAACGAACGGTTGGATAGGTGGAAGAGCTACAGTCATTTATTCAACGACCCAGACGAGAAAGCAAATGCATATAGTCATGAAAAACAGGCAACGCAAGCTATGTCTGACGCCCGTCAGCTGTCTATTCTCTAGGCGTCGATCAAGGCCCAGCTCATTCACTAAAAGCAGCGATCGTCTTTGTGAGCAGCTGGCACAAGCCGTGTCACACAGATTGCGGCGGGTCAAGAGTTCCTGAATCCGCTGATTGGGGACAAGGAGCTACATTGGTCGGATAGCCCGGCCAGTTACACGGCTTGACACGTATGTATCTACAATTCTGACGACATCGGCCGGCCAAGTACTGCCATTCTTTCTATGGATGAATGATGTACAGGCAAGCGACGCCGTCAGTTCTTGGGGATTTGGTGTTGAATTCTTTCCCCATCACGTCTTCCGATGTCGCCGCACAGTCCTCGGCGGTCCTCTCGGTCTTCAGGCCGCCATCCACATCGTGAACACGATGCGTGATGTCTTGCGCGAAGGCACGTGATGCAAACTGAAAGTGGCTTATATCCTACGATATCGAGGGAAAGTGCGACTGGGCAACAATGGAGTGGGCAGAGCACATACGTCATTTTCCGCCAATCTTGACAAGATTTGCCAGATTTCAGTCGAGTTCTTCCGGTTGCTATGGGCCTGACAGGTACACCGCCTGGGTTTCGATTCTTTTCAATTACGGCCATCCGCACAACGTCATATGCCTCTTCAAGCCAATACCGTAAGATACAGTGCCTCAGGAGAATTGTCACCGAATCACATCGAAGTCAACACATTCTTGCCAACTTTGTTGATGTACCACCAAGTACCGACCATCGAGATACTGTCACTGGGTTACTTCGACCAACGATAGGTGTAGACGTCCAACTTGAGATAATGTGGTCGACTTAGACTACCCTGTAGATACTAGTATTGACTAAATTAAACTTTGACAAGAGTAAGCTAAGAGCGTTTAAATGCCGCGAGCTTGAGTGCTGGTCCAGTGTCACGGACTTATACCGGAGTCCACATATTCTCGCCGACATTTGTCAATATAATACCAAGTACCAAGTGTCGAAACACCAGCACAGTACGACGATAGAATCATCGAGCTCACAGTAACTACTTCCGCTGTCACTAAACTATATTGAAGTGCAGTTGCCAACCGACTTCTTGGCCTATATGTAGACTGAGATCAGATTTTGGGCTGTCTGGTCTATTGAGACCTTTTTATAGTGCAGTGGTAAAGGCTGCATGATGCTCAAGCTATGGTCAGGTTTTAGCATCGTGACATCCGCTTTCGGCCAATCTCGACAAAATTCGCCAAAGTCCTGACAAGTCCTGACTAGTTCTTCCAGTTGCGGCTGGTGCGACTTTCTATATTGTTTGCAACTCAAATACTTCCAACTGCGGTCATCTTACTATGCCTCATACCTCTTGCGGCCGCAACAGTAAGACACGATGTTGAGAGGAAGGATGGACGCTGTCACTAAGCTACGTCGACCAACGATAGGTGTCGACGCCCAACTCGAGAATAGGTGCGGCTCAGATAGATCTGTCTCGTAGAGATTGAAATATCTTCGGCGAACTTCGGCAAGAATGAGCTAAGGGCGTTGAGTTGCTGCTAGTTCAAGTGTCGGTCGAGGTAGCGTTCAAGGAAATGATAGAATGAGAGATAGGTGGGCGATATTGATTGTATAGTGATACTATATGAGGATAGACTTTAGACTAAGAGTAACAACTATAAGTAACTACGGCTGACAACAATCAGAGATCGCTGAGATTCTTTGAGTCTCGGCGAGTCTCTTATATATCTTCAATATTCCATTGGTACCATGCGGTCAATCCCTTGGCCCATATGCTCCATTCTCTGAACAATAAGATGAGAACAATAGGACGGTTGGACTAGGTTTTGCTAAGCATTCATGACCCTGAAGAACAATAGGTGATTTATCAATAAGTTCTTATTGTTCTTGAGAACAATAGGACTTTGTTGAATTCGGCCGGAAGTTGTTGAACTTGGCTGAAAGTAGAATAAAGTCGGCATGAACTAGCTCGGCACGTTATCCGGAGTGATCCGATTGATATGGGTCGATATGTGAACGAAGGTAGCAAAAGTTATTTGAATGTTGCCGAGTGTCGGCAAGAACTAGGTGTGTTTAGATGATGACCGATATGATTCCGTGACATAATCAGAACCAACAACCAACTCCTCTCGCCATTCAACGGCCACAAGAGCCTATGATAAAGGATTCCGAGACCTTTACTGGACAGAGAGATTCTCTTCACTTCTTCATCACCAAATGCAAGCTCGTATTTGAGCTTCAGCCCTCTCGCTTTGGCAATGATCAAACCAAGGTTAGTTATACGATCTCCCTTCTACGAGGTACGCCGCTCTTGGCTGTGCAACCTCTACTATCTTTTGACTCTCAATCTGTTTTCCTCAACAACCATCGACTCTTTATCCAGTACCTACAGACAAACTATGGTGATCCCAATGAGAAGGGTACCGCTCGCAAAAAAACTCAAGAGCCAGAAACCAACTGGCCTAGCTTTAGCGTACTTTGCCAAATTTCCACAGTACATCGCCCTACTTAGCTGGCTAGACCAGGACCCTATTATCGACAAGGCCATTGACGATCTCAAGCCATTCCTCGCCATTCCTCAAGGACAAAGTTGCTTGAGCTGGCGACAGAACCAGCACTCTCTCCGAGCTCATTGCTTTTATAGTACCTCTCGACAGTCAACTGTACGAGCGTGTCACGATGCTAAAACCTAGACCATAGCTTGAGCAGCATGCAGCCTTTACCACTGCACCATAAAAAGGTCACAATAGACCAGACAGCCCAAAATCTGATCTCAGTCTACATATAGACCAAGAAGTCAGTTGGCAACTGCACTTCAATATAGTTTAGTGACAATGTGCGAGCAGGAGAAGAACATCAAATTTGTAACACCAGCGCCAAGCCACCAAACAAACCTAAAGCAAGTCATCCGACAACTACGACTACTTCAGTAACTTCGGCTACCTTTACTCCCAGATTGAATAACTTTGCCAAACAAAAGCCTGCCTATGTAAACCGTAACAGGTCCAACAGTGGTACTGCTCAAGGTCCGCTTACTGATGCCAAGATACAACAACAAAAGAATGCAAAACTTTGTCTTTACTACGGGGAAGGTGAATATATTGCCAACAACTGTCCCCTTGCCCAAGCTTGTAACGCAACCACCCATGTGTCACTGGGCTACTTCGACTAACAATGTATGTTGACGTCCAACTTGAGGTATTGTGGGTTGAGTTAGACTATCTTGTAGGGACTTGTACTAACTTAGTCAAACTTTGGCGAGAATAAGCTAAGAGCGTTGAGTTGCCGCTAGCTCAAGTGTTGGTTGAGGTAGCGTGCAAGATGTGTACAAAGACTGAATAAGGTAGTTGTGCAGTAATGAATGTATAGGGCACTACGGGTACTATGGCTTAACTTATAACGATGACTACGGTTGACAACAATTAGAGATTGCTGAGATTCGACAAATCTCGGCAAATCTTGGCAACAATTCTTATACTAAGTTTCACTTTAGCACCACGCGTCCAAGTTTCACTAATCCCATATGTCCATCCTTCCTACTGAAACATTGTGTTTCATTGTGATGGCCGCAAGAGGTATGAGGCGTAATAAGTTGACCGCAATTGGTAGTGAATTAAGTCGAGAATGATATAGATAATTGTACTGGCCGTAAATGGAAGAACTCGTATGAACTTCGGCAAACTTAGTCGAGATTGACCATCAGTGGAATTAGTGAACAAGGGCTTGAAGATTCCATCGTTGTACGGTGCTGGTGTTTCGATACTCGGTACTTGGTGGTATGTCGAGGAGAATGAGCTACCAACTCGGCCACTAATTACCATTAGTTGATCGACCATTCAAATGTCGACGTATGTCGGCGAAGATACGTGAACTCCAATATAATTCCGTGAAAAAGCCTCGACTATTGCCAAAAATAAGCGAGAAGACCCAACCATCACAGAAACAAAACCAGAGACAACCAAAGTGATCTTGCGCTCTATTCTGGGTGGAACTTTGCCAAACATAGGTAAAAGTGTCTACACCCAGTCTCAATTATCAAAGGACAATCACGCCGAACTTGTTACTGCAAAACCGCAATTTTACAAACCACAGGACAACTCTGAAGACGAGAAAGAAACTCAAGAACTGTTAGTTCGTAAACCTGACTATTGCCATGACTTCCTTGACATTATCAGACAGAAACAAGGAACTCAGAACTCAGACCTTACCACTGCCAAGAGAATACAGTACGCAAAGTGATCTCCCACCTTTGGCAAGTTATCAGCCGCCGAATTATATCAACTAAGTGACAACCAACAGAAGGTCTTGTTGGAGACACTAGTACGAGGAACCGCCGCAGGTTGAATAGGACCCAGTAAGGCGTCCTATGGTTCGCCAATGATCTTTATCCCTGAAAAAGATGGGGGATGGCGTATGATTGTCAATTGTCGGAAAATAGACGAAGAGACAATCCCCGACGCCTACCCACTTCCACTGATCAGCCAAATCACGAATGATCTTAGTAAGGCTATGTTCTTTATTAAGCTTGATCTGATTGGTGCGTACCAATTGCTTCGCATGGCAGAGGGACAGGAACCTCTCACTGCGTTCAGAACTCAGTATGGTATGTCTGAATCATTATTTGTTTGCGGCAGACTACAAAATGCGCCAGCAGTATTCCCACACTTCCTCAACGACGTCTTCAAAGAACCATTAGGTCGTGAATTTACTATCTACATTGACGACATCATCATGTACGCGTCTGAAATTGCCATACATTGCCGAGTCACTCGTAATGTTTTGAAAATCGTCCAAAAAGCTTTGCTCTATCTCAAGGCTTTGCAATACGAATTTGGAATGACTTCAATGACATGAATTGGATATGTAATCTTGGACAAAGACAAGGTTGTAGCTATTCAAAGCTTCCCTGTGCCAACAAACCTCTGCGAACCTTGATCTTTCATCGGGCTTTCAAGGGTTCATTGCTAATCCGTACCAAACCTTTCTGGGATTGCGTATATGTAGACCGAGACTAGACTTTGGGCTGTCTGGTCTATTGGGGCGCTTTTATAGTGCAGTGGTAAAGGCTGCATGATGCTCAAGCTACGGTCTAGGCTCTGGATTAGTGACAGTAGCAAGGCTATAACGATGTAACAATTTCAATGGCAAAACAAAAGCGTTACAGCTGCTTCACTGAAAATAATGTGCCTGAATTCTAGTTAATCCCAGCGGTTTGTAGATCTTAGACGCTGTTACTGGGCAACTGATATGGTTTCGTGACCATTTCTTACTCAGAAGAACAAGGCCTTCGAGTGAGAGATATCTCAGCAACACGCTTTTCAAGAGCTCAAGGATTTTCTTACCAAGGCTCTATTTTACAACACTTCACGTCGGCTGAAAGTACAGTCATCTAGACCAACGCATCACATCTCGACACGGGTTTCATTATCTCTCAGATTGTGCTTGTCAAGCCTTTGAGAGGTCTTCCCATATGTCACTTCAGGTACACAGCACCGAAACACTGAACGTATGAATCTGACCCATTAAATGAGACTCAATTGTCAGCCTCGTGTTCATCATAGCGAATGGGGATGCTTACGGAATTACATTGAAATTCACATATTCTCGCCAACATTCGTCAATCTGCCAGCAACATCCAACAATCAAGACACCAGCATAGGTCAATGATGTGATATCTGAGCTCTGGATGATACCTTCCAGTTCCAACTAGACCAAACAAAGTTTACCGGACATCAAACAACTCCTTCCAATTGCGGTTTCAACTCGACAAATTACACCACTTACGGCTCAACTTGTTCCAATTGCAGCCATCCTTGTATCAATCTAGATTTTCTTTGAGAGATTCACTGAAGTCGATGCGATAGATACATAGAAAGATGAAGTACAAGAGAGAAATGAAGCCAGGAGGAGAACAATGGAAAAGCGGTGTTCAAAGGAAGCAATATGAAACACTACCCCTTGATCACCAAGTGAAGTCGCCACATTCTCACATCCTTTGGCCAACACAGTAGGGCACAAGGTTCCAATTAGAAGGAGTGGAAGCATGTTATCGAAGTAATTTGACGCAAGATGCTGGAGCTTGACAATTTATAAGAAATGCTGCCAAGATTTGTCAAATCTCAGCGATCTCTGGTTGTTGTCAATCATAGCTACCGCTACTCGTAAGCTATAGTCGACCTGTCACAATGCTAGAACCTAGACCAGATCGTAGCTTGAGCATCGTACAGCCTTTATCACTGCACTATGGAAAGATCACAAACAGACCAGACAGCTAAAAGTCTGGTTTCAATATACATATAGGCCGAGCAGTTGGGTGGCAGCCGCACTTCGATATAAGCCAGTGGTACATGACTACATCTCTCGTGCAGGGCCCATGACTGACATTGACCTTGCTCGTCTGACGCGAGTCACCGAATTTGCGTTGACTCTCAGTTCTGCTCTTGAAACATTGCACACTGCATGACTTGGTATACAAGAATCTTGACAAGGCTGCAAAATGGACTAGCTATTATAATTTTTTGGTAATAATTCTTTTGAGTCAAATCAACGTCTACCTAAAACTCACTTTACATCCAAGCTTGCATCTATTCCATTTGTGTACCATATGAGCATTCAATCCAGTACTAAATGGAACTATCTAATTTACTCCTTCAAGCGTTGACCGTCAATTCACCATGGGAGCCGCTTTATGTAACTAGACAGGTGCTCTTGAAGAATCGTGTATGCAAAGACCAAACACCTGGAACTGACTATGTCGCCCACTAATATGCTGTGCTCCTCCATCTGAATCGAGAAGTCGGTATTCAATGCATTCCTGACCATTGTTGCCCTGTCTCACCCTCCAGAGTCTGCTCAGCGCCCACAATACTTTTAGTGTATCTCTGGAGCAGCCGTCTTACATAGTCAGATGCCCACTTTGGTGGTCGCCCCTAGGCTACGCGAAACTCTTGCTGTCTTCGCACCGCCTAGTCCACCCGCAACTGCTCCTTGCCCTTAGACTGTTTGGGACGAAAGTAGCTGAGGAATCAAGAACTGTGTGATTCCTTTTCGTCTTCGTTAACGCTCTATGTGCCCGCTACACGGCTTTGCAGCAGTCACTGTAAATCTAGTTGAAGCGGACGGGCCCTTCATGTATCTACTCCCGAATCACAACGGCAACACACTGACTATATTGGCCTATGTCCGTGAGACTCTTTTCCTCACGAGGACCTATGTAACACTTTGCCATGTCCACTTGCCAGATTCACGGTACTGGGCTCCTGATAGTGACTGCGATGCTCACTAGGCAAGTTTTCAGACACACAAGACTCACGATAGACAAGCCGTCGCTGAGGGAGACTACCAACCGACTCACCGCTAACAGAAGTCGGGCGATGGACCATTGACGCCTTATGAAATCCAGTGAATCTGGGTGGCCTGAAGCATTACTCCCAGGTACCAACTATCGATATGCAGGACTTATTGATCAGTTTTCGGTGAACTTTGTGTCTCAGAACCCTGTGACGGACATTTGATCGCCCGCCACCCAAGTGAGAATGTTTAGATCAGACTCAGGTCAAGGTGCTAGTGAGGACTGACTTCGAAAACGCCTTGGGCATCACGTTGTGGCCGGAAAATCATTGCGAACGTATCGGGCTTACCAATGTCCTGTCGCTCATATCCCATCGGAGCTCCACCTTATATGCCGCTATACCAGGCGATATCAGGCCTCAATTTGCGCGTCGACATAGCGGCATGAGGGTGGCGGTCTGCTCGTTACCATTGAGATGCCCCAGGACCGGGTTGTTGATGACTGGTGAGCTCCGGAGATCGTCGGTCATCGATAGAAGTTTATTTGTACTGGCAGTTCCAGTAACAAAGTTAGTAGCTTTACTGTATATTGTAGCAATAGATCACGAGACATCCACGAAATCCGTGAGACCCATGGCGTCACATATCGTCGGGATCAGGCCAATGGGATCCTCTGCCCTGTGATGACTTGACAAGATGGCAGTGGCAGCAGTGCGATCTCGCAGACATGTCCGACTTCCCGATGATGGACTGTCGCCGATCGACCTAGTTGGAAGCATGGCGCAGTCCGACCCTCTCAATAGCACTGACGAAGAAAGACACTGCCTCATATCCGTCTACATAGATTCCCTTGTGTCAATACGCTACAACTTCTACATGCACTCGTACAACATAATCACATCCAGCCTACAAGACTGTTCTGACTGCAAGCCCACAACGGCATCCTGTTTAGATTGTTTACTACTGTAGGGGGGCGGCAGGAAACGGTGGACTGTTCAACGTCATTCCTCAAAGTCGAAGGACTGATTTGCCCTTGATCAGGCGTCGTCTGCGCGTCGATCGTTCTTTCGCATGACGGGACTTTCCTCGTTGGTGATGTGTACCGGTGGTGGTGGTAATGCCTCGCGGACGCTGTGCAAGAGCACGCTTCTGTGGTTCGATAAATCGGACGCAGGAGCTGGCGAGTCCTGTATGCCATCTTGGCCATCTCGATTCTGAGACGCGGCGGGACTCGCGAATGCGTAACCATCCGTAAGACTCGCTGGACTGGGACTGATCGCGGAAGATATCTCGCTCGGCGAACCCGGAACCCGAGCTTGTAGTATAGATAGACGGAGTGTACGGGCGATGGCTATTGGTCAGGTAAGGCGGTAATTCGTGGACTGAAACACCGACCATAAGCAATGATGTCGAGTCCAATGCATAACGCGAAGGGCAGCAATAACAGCAGGGCTGTGATTCGGCAGATGAAAGGAATCTGCATTTCATCAGCCCGTCTGACTGTCTCGGCCTTAATTCGAGGACGCACCGTTACGATTTCCATCCTGTCTAAGCGGCCTGATACAATGATAGATCCGGCGGCCAGATATGATTG
>Ga0265797_10002689_pt1 | contig 29524 bp, 36 predicted proteins | sample P2T30metagenome_FD_192433 | JGI IMG/M metagenome (GOLD analysis project Ga0265797, IMG submission 192433) | Plant litter microbial communities from East Loma Ridge, Irvine, California - P2 T30 | ecosystem: Environmental > Terrestrial > Plant litter > Unclassified | place: USA: California...
CTTGTTGATGAGAGACATAACCGCTCTCGGCACCAAGCGCATCATACCCTCTGGCGAGGTAGCAAAGCGGTTATGCAGCGGCCTGCAAAGCCGTCTAGGTCGGTTCGACTCCGATCCTCGCCTCCAGATCTTCATAGTACGGGCCCCTTTGGGGCCCGTTTGCATTGGGTTCAACACCACACGCCAAGTGTGGTGCACCACACCTGATAACGGCCAAATGGCCGTCGCTTGGCCGTTTACATTTCGGCACCGCGTTCTATGATCTATGCATCATGGCGACCATCATCAAGCGTCCGTACGGGTACCAGCTCCGGGTCACCCACAAGCTTCTGCCGAAGCCGCTTTATCACACTTTCGACGACTACGAGACTGCCGAGCGCTATGGGAAGCAGCTCGAAGGGTTGCTGGCGCAGGGGATAGTTCCAGCATCGCTATTGGAAAGGAAGACATCGAAGGGCGAGACGTGGACCGTCCACAGGTGCGTTGCCGAGTACCTGCGCCATAACTCCGTCCCTCTGTCGGACCGCAAGCTCCTGGACACGCTGCTACCGACCATCGCCATGGTCTCGACTGGCATGCTGAACTACGAGTGGGCCGAAGCATGGGTCAGGCAGATGAAGCGTGACCAGCATCTTGCGCCATCGACGATCAGGCACAGGCACGGTGCGCTTGCCAGGTGCCTGGACTGGATGATACGAAAGCACCCCGACATCATGGCGGCGAATCCGCTTCGCCTGCTGAAACGGGGCTTCTCGTCATACACCGAGGGGGACGCGCAAGTCCTCGCAAAGGCGGGCAAGATGCCGCGCCACGACGAACAGCGCGATCGGCGGCTGCATGAGGGCGAAGAGGAGCGCATCCTGGAAAAACTGGCGGATAAGCCCGACGAGCGAATGCTGTTCCAGCTGGCCTTGAATACCGCAATGCGGCTGAGGGAATGCTACACGCTCGAACTGTCGCAGATCTCCTTGCCAAAGAGGACCATTACGCTGGAGCGAACCAAGAACGGCGATAACAGGCAGGTGCCGTTGCCAAGCACGCTCGTCCCGATTCTGTCGGAATATATATCTGGCCGAGATACCGAGATCCAGGCACGGAATCGCAGACTATTTCCCTATTGGTCCGGCGATCGGGATGAGCGAGTCCTCGATAAGGTCACTGCGGAATTATCGGCTCTATTCGCGGCGATATTCCGTGCTGTTGGAAGTCCTGATCTGCATTTTCACGATTTGCGGCATGAAGCCACCTGCAGGCTGTTCGAAAAGACTAAATTGTCGGATATCCTCATTGCCAGGATAACCGGGCACAGGGATCCTCGCATGCTCAAGCGGTATGCAAGTCTACGGGGCAGCGATCTGGCTTTTCAGCTGTGGTAATGGGCCGGAGATGATAGCTCGGGCAGTGGGGGCGGCGATTTGCGCCGCGTTGCGGGGCGAGGCATGGCAACAGCCACCGGCAGCGCATGGGATTCCTGTGCCGCTTCAGGCTGTTTGCACTCGGCAGCTCTTCGGGCCAGCGTGTCACGCATGATTCGCTCCCGGAGATATTCGAGAATATTTTCACGCAGGAAGATCCATCCTTTTCCAATTTGCGTGCCTGGAATTTCGCCGCGTCGAGCAAGCTGTGCGACCGTTTCGGGCTTCGCGCCTAGCATCAATGCTACGTCGGACAAATCCATGGTTTCGCGAAGGGTCATTTAAAGTCATCCCGGTGGTTGAGTTCAGGGGCGCCATATCAGATGCGCCTCGTGGCGCCGAATTTGGTGGTGTGCCTATTACGCCAAGATAGTTTATTGATAATTCTTCCTCATGTTTACTCTCAAATTTGCGTTTGTTTACGCTCATGACAGTTAGACTCCCGGTAGAGCAGCACGGCGCAATCAGTGACCAGAATGATAACTGTCGCGGCGGCTATCAACTCCAAGTCATCGCCTCCATCTAGGCCCAGTTGGGCGGCCAGGTGATCGTTTATCAAAATCGCCAGGTCAGCACCTATAGATCGGAAGAGGCCGGTTGAACCACGTACTGGCAGGTTGATCTGAATTGATATGCTGTATAAAAAACAGTTCCAGAGGCAAGGATGCAGGTTCAGTTGATTAAGATGAGGCACGCGGGCGTCGAGATCGATAGGCGAATGCTGAGCAAGCCATCGCCCAGCGGGGGAGTGCTGGTAGTTCTCGACGTGACAGACCAAGGATTACGTCGACCATACAAGGTAGCCAGGCTGCTCCAAAGAGATTCATTACGACGCGAGATCTCCGATGTCCATATCTTGTGGCTGAACGAAAGGCGAATGACGCTGACATGATTCGAACGTGGCAAGAACAAGTCAGGAAAGCCTGTTGACTACGCACAATCATGGCTTGTAACGTTTGATGAGTCAGGACTGGCCACCGCTGCGGCCAAGCGATGAGCGGCTGGGCCCTAGTGTCGACATCAGTCTTGAAGTGCAGGCCAGTGTCGGCCCCCGGTCATAACCTACAAGGTTCCGCCTGTGCTCTGCCTACCTGGCGCCGGGAGCGTGTCCGAATATGTCCCAATGAAGGGCGTGACTGGACACCGGTGCTACCTTATCGTTTCTCCTGTACCGATCAACGTATGGAGGAAACCATGACGAAGCAGACGAAGGCAGCTGTAGACGGCAAGACTAAGATGACACAGGAACGCGCCTCGGCCATCCAGAGCCGCACTATGAAAGACAAGGGCACGGTGTCAAAGGACGTTTTCGCGGCCCGCGCTGCACGTGCGGCTGCCCGCAAAGGCAAGGCCGGAGGTAGACGGTGAGGACCGGGAAGAGACGATGGCGAAGGACACTATCCAACTGAATCGCGACAAGGTTCGCCTGCGCATCGCTGTGGCTGGCGGGCCGATCAAGTCTCACGCCAAAGGTCTTAGTGAAAAGACTATTCACAGGATCAAGAATGGGGCACGCACTAGCCTTGCCACGGCACATAGGCTGGCAAAGAACCTCGGCACGACGGTGGAAGACTTGCTGGACGCGCCCGTACGCGAAGATGTGGAATTACAGTTGCCGCGCAACTGGCTATACGAGGGCGTCGCGCCGTCCGGAGAAGTACGACGGCATTTTGAGGCGCAGCTCGCGATCGGCGGCGGTGACGGCGGCTACCTCGTCGACGGGCCGCCGACGGGCTGGCTAGACCCGCTTGATACGTTGCTGAAGTGGCACACTCAGGGCGGCAGGAAGATCGTCTTGCGGCGCACTGCACAGGCGTATGTGATGGAGCTGCACTATTTCGAATACACCCCGGACCATGTGCAGGAACTTGATTACCACGGCGCTAGCGCCTGCCGGTTCTTCGCGCTGGCGCGTACTGGCGACGAGTTCAGGAAAGTGGCTTTGAACGAGTTCAATGCCGACTGGGTTTGGAGCGACCTACGGCGCCTGGCGATGCAGAGGGCGGACATCGTCAACGTGGAGGGAGACGTCGCTCCGGCGCATCCACGCGACTACGTGCCGGTTGCACGCTTTTTCCGTGGCATGGTCTTAAGGCGCAGGATGGAGGGCATGCGCATGTTCGGCCAGTTCCATCGTGACTTCAGGTGGGCGCTGATCCAGTATCTGGATGGACTGGACAAGCGCCGTGTGCATGTTTCGACATACGGCCTGGGTATCCAGATCCGGATCGCCGCAGTGCGGCCGGAGGTATTCGACCCGTATTGGATGGAAGACGAACTGTGCATCGAGATCGACCTAGCTTGGTGGACGGAGGACGGCCGCCTGGCGCGCGCGCCCTGGCGCATGGAGCACCGCGAACGCGTCGTCGCCGCGCTCGCCGAACGCAACTGGGCGGCTGTCCATTCCCCTGGCCTGCCAATGGCCTATCCAACGGACAGCGCTGACGACGACGAGGACCCGCCATTGGCGCCCGACCCGCATGTCCCAGTGCGCGTCGCCAAGGCCGTGATGGCCCTGTACTGCCCGGAGCCGGAGCAGTGCGAGGTTTCGGTCGGTGCCACAGCCTGATGCGTTCCCGCGCACCGGCAGTCGACGTTGTCGCCGTCAGTCCGAGATTCGCTTGGCGATCAGTGCCTGGACTGTCTTGGCCAAGAACGCCGCACGCTTCCTGCCCAGTTCATCGAGATCCAGTGTCCCGCCGGTTGCGAGAATCTCCAGTCCGATGGCAGCGTCCGAAAGATCGCGATCACCACTGGTCCAGGTAAGAGTGTTCAGTGCAAGAGCACCACAGATAAGGCGTGACCGATTATTGACGGGGCGCGCATTGGCCAGATCTTTCAGCACATCGACCGCGTCCTGCAGGCTCATGACATGACTCCGGTCCAACGGTCATGGAGTGGCGTGCGGTTTTCACACGAATGCGTGTCCCTCGGCATCCATGTCGATGCGCCGTCTCGATCGTTGCCGCCGATAGCGATCCAGCTGTTCCCGCTTTCATCCACTGCGATGCAGCCTGGGCGCCAAGTCTCAGGGTTGCGCAGCTCGTTGACCCACCCCTGTGCAATGCAATCAAAAACGACGATGACGCCGCCTCGTCCGATATATCCATTCCGCGCGCGCCACGTCTGTGCAGTTTGTAAGTCATCCATGGAATTACCTCCGGTCGAGTATGTCCGCAGTTGGACAAGTAATCAGCGCATTCGTTTCCTGCGTAATGTCACCAAACCAGCTTCCAGCAGCAGTAGCCTCCAGGCGGAGTAGGTGATCTTCGCGTGCGTGATCGACGATGCAGGAGCAAGCCAGCGTCGGACGGCTCGGCCATCCCGGACGCCCACTAGGTGCGCTACCTGGTCAGCCGTCAGGTGCAGCATGTCGATAACTGCCCTGACGTCCTCCGGGGCCGGAATGCGAAAATCCTTGTCGGTATAAAGGCACAACGTAGCTTGCGCGGGCCAGGTCATGATTTCGGCACTGGCGGTGCGGCATCCAGGAACGTCGGGACGACATACCGCAGGTCCGGACCCCGGGGGCGCACGCGAGGCATGCTGTGAGATCGAGCGGCTTTACGGCCAAACTTCCAGGATGGCTTGGCACGATGGTCCTGCTTGCCGCCATCCTGTGGAGCCAGTGCAGAGTGAGCATGGAGCAGGGGTTCGTTCGCCAGCATGCGGCGGGCCACCATCGTCACGCAGTGGATATCGTGTCCCTGCGCTCCCTGCAGAACACCGTCGCAGTTCAGGCAATAGACGTGCCCTCCAACCACCTCGGCATAGCCTTCGGCGATCTTCTCGACACACTCACGCCAGCCCTCTGGCGCAAGTTCCAGGTGCTGGCCCCGGAGCTCGGAGATCGCTGCTTGAACGGACGGAAAAGCGACCGTAGTCATGATGGAAACCTCCTGTCGTAACCTGGCCGGTGTGGCCTGGCATATAGTCAGGATAGGTCTGGATGACCTAATGCGCATTGAGGAAAATCAGGTCTTATCGACCTATCTTGACAGGTCGTCCGATTTCGCCGGGTCTTGTTCACGGAGGCGTTTCTTCACTTGCTCGACCAGCGCACGCTGTATCTGACGCCGCTCCGAATCGAGGGGAGCCATGTCCCTGGCAAATCGATCCACCTGATCGGCCAACCCGGTATCACCCTCCTGCCGCAACCGGTCCGCATTCTCCATGAGTTCGCGCATCACATCCCTCCGGCGCGCCGCCATCGCAAGCTCCCAACCCTTTGGCTCTGTCCTGCCTTCTCTCAACTCGTCCGCCGCGGCATGGAAGCGGGCCGTCCGGGCCTTCGATGGTTCAGTGGATGCACCGCGCTCCCGGGCCTTCTGATATCGCTTCTGAATGTGCCACTCCGCGCCGCTCACCGCCTTGTGCGACCTTCCACGCTCCGCGCGCGACGTCGCATTCGCCCTAATGCCGCGTGCACGCAGTTCCGCGGCAAACTGCTCGCGCCAGGATCGCAGGTCGGTCTTGCGGATATAAATTCGATTGCCGTCCTCATCCTCGGCCCGTAGGATCAGGTGCACGTGAGGATGTTCCGGGGCATCCTTCGCGGGATCGGTCTCATGCGTATGCAACGCCATCAAATACTGGTGGCCTTGGAAGCGTGCCTGTGCAACTGCCTGTACCGCTTCAAGCATCTTCTGCGGATCGGTCGTTGCCGGCATTGAGAAAATGATGTTGAATGAGGTATGCAGGTACTCGTTCTTCGAACCTCGCATCCGTTGCATGTCGAGGTTCCATGAGCCATGCGTGCCGCGAATTTCTTCGCGCCCCTCGTTTTTGTCGCCACGTTCGTCGAATGTCGGCAGCTGACCATTACGCGAGATGTACATCATGTAGCGCATGACGCCATCTATCGCGGCTTGGTCACCGTCCTGCGATCGGCGGCTGCCCTTGACGTTGATCACGACCTCGGGGACGCGCTGCACGGTAAGGCGCAGCCTATCCTTGATGGAAGACCAGTCCCGCTGGCACCAGGCTTGCCTGGAACCTTGCGGTGAATCGTTCGAGACTTTCTCACCCGACGGGCGGTAGACAAGTCGCCGGATGCCCGACCGGCGTCCTGAAGGAGCCTCCCCCAATGGTTCATGCTTCTGCATCGCACACTCCCCATCCACGTACGTTCGCTCGCATCAGATTCTTGACAGCGTTGGACTCGAGGTCGATGAGCATCTTGATCAGCTCGAAATCAACCGAGGTTACAAGGTGGGCATGTTCGAGCGACACATTCAGTTTCCTTGCAATTTGATTGATGTTCCGCCCCATGTCGGCCAACTGTTTTACCACTTGCCGAACGGCGTTGATCTCCGCCTCGCAAAGTACCGGCGCCCCTGCAACGTGCGCGCGAAAGAGGTTGGCAAGATAGGTTCCCCGATACCACAACCGCTCCTGCGCCAGTCGTCCCAACTCCTCGAAGTAGAAGGGCTCGAGGCGAACAAATACCTGCTCGGTCTTTGCCTCAACCTCCTTCCGTTCAACGGGCGCAGGCGGATTCCATATTGCTTGCAGGGGCGGCCGGATCGTGGCAGCACCTCGCCCGAGGAAGTCAGCAATGATGGCCGCAGCCAGGCGTGAGGAGGTGGTGCCGCGTGACCGTGCCACGTTGTCGAATTCGGTTTTTATCTCTTCGGTGACTATCGTTCCTATTTGTGCCATTGCGTCCTCCACGAATTTTGGATTGGGGCGGATCGACTTCGGATAAGTGCTGGCGTTCCGTGGTTGACGGGTTTTTCTTGCCTTCGGTTTTAGGTCTTGGGCAGGATAGACTGTCGTCTTGAATGCTTAATCTCTCCGAGATCAAGCATTGGTCCTCGCCCTCCGGGCTGCGGGCGCACACCTTACACATCGCGGACCATCACCGTTCCCTCGGGAGCTACGAGGTGCAGTGCCGCGTCGTAAAAGATCGAGGCGATGGTTGCAGCAACCGCCAGTCCAGCACCTGCCCACATCGGTGTTTGCAGATCCGGGCGCAGAGACGCGCAGAACAGGCAAACCACAAGTCCAACAACGATCGCGAGGTTCGCGACCGGAAGAAGTATCCGGCCAACCAGAAGCAGCAGCACATACAAGGCGAACCTCGTCACAGCAAGCACGCCTCTAGCAGTAGCCAGCAACAATGCCTTCGTTGAACTCGTCACGTATCGACTCCCCCTTGGTTAGATAATTCCGCTGCATCGACCGTCACGAACTCCAGATCCGCGAGCCGAACTTCCATGGCACCTTCCTCGCCGTCGACAGTGATCATCACAGTGATGTCCGTCGACACCGCCGCACTTCTTCCCTGGTACCGCACAGGTATCGATTTGTCCGAGGCAGGGCTATGCGGGGACGCGATCCTGGCTGATTCGGGAGCATCAACCGCCCAGCGTGTTGAAGGTGGTTGCGCATTTGGGGAAGAGGGCAGGTCCCGTCGAGTTACGTCATGACGTAATCTGTCGCCAGTTGCGATGGGCTTCGTTGCCTGGTGCTCCCTTTCAGCGTCGGACTGTGTCGCGAGTGCCTCATGATGTGGGGACACGATTACGTCATGACGTAATCCGGTGACCTCTGCCGCCGAAGGATCCAGTGGCTGGACGACTCCACTACCAGGCTCAAGGCAGGCATGCTTGTCCATATCGGGATCACTTCCAGCAGAACTGCCATTGCCATGTAGTGCTGACGTCCGCCCGATTACGTCATGACGTAATTCTTCCAGCAGGTCCCTGATCGCGTCCCTCGTAATCCGGGCGCCGGACCTGCACCACGTGTCCACCTGGTCAGGAAACTCATCATGCGCACGACGCAGGTCATACAATGTCCGCGGTGAGCGAACAGCGCTTGCATATGCCTGATGGACGCACCCGGGAGCATCGACCAGGGCCAGGTGCTCCGTCACATAGTTCAGCCCCTCTTTACCGAGCCGCTGCGCGATCTCGGTCTTCGACTGTCCCTCATCGAGCTTGCGCTTGATGAAACCCGCAATCACCCAGATCGACAGGTCGCTGCGATGCAGGTTCTCCGCAATCTGGTCGTAGCTGTCGAAGTTCGGATCGATGAAGTAGGGGATGGTCGCGAAGCCAGCAGTCTGGGCCGCATCGAAACGGCAATGCCCATGATTGATTACCCAGGTGTCCGGCTCCGTTGGGTGAGCGCGTAGGGATACAGGGGACTTGATCCCTCGATGCCTGACGTTTTCGTCCAGTTCGTGCTGCTGTTGCTGCTCCTCCGGCGTACGAAGGTGCAGGGGCGCGCGAGGATTGTCCGGATCCTTCACGATCTTCGCCAGTGGCATCTCGGGCGGCCGACCGTCGGCGTGCTGCGTGGCCTTGCCGGCCTGCTTCAATGCGGTAAGCGCCCTCATCTCATCACCTCGTGCGCATCCATCAGTTTCTTGAAGTAGGCGAACACGGTCAGGATTTCCTTGCCTGCCTCTCTCGCAGCCGTCTTGATATGGCCACTCTCATCGCTGCGCAGCCTCCAGACCGGCACCCTTGCGCTGACCGCTTCGCGATAAGCTTGGCGATCCGTGATCGCATACGGAACCATCAGGTCACCATGTTCCTCAAGCAGCCGGCCGAACTGCTTGACCTGGAACGGCTGGCGCGGGTCGTACTCGTTCACCAGGATTCCGAGAAAGGTAAGATTTTCATTTCGCATGCGCGAGTCCGGATGGGTGCGTATTCCGCCAATCCGGCCAATCGTTTCAACGGATTCCCGAATGCTGTGTTCGTCGATCTTGGTCGGCACGGTCACAAAGTCGCATGCAATCAAAAACGCATTGGCAATACGGCTGTTCGCCCCAGCAGTATCAAATATCGCATATTGATAATGGGGTGCTAGTTCTGCCAGCCGAGCTCGCAAATTGTCCACCAATTCAAGGTCATCGACACCAGACTCTTCTATTTCGCGAAGCGCCTCCCGATCCGAGGCGATCAGTCCCAACTTGCTCGGGGATTCCATTTTTCCGAGTGGCTTGTGGCTAAATAGATGGTGAGTTCGAATTCCCGCCAATTCATATTCGACCATCATGTCATTAGTGTCTTCCTGCTCATCTCCATTGATAATGAGCGTGGAATTGCCAGCCTCGGCAAGGCAATGTGAAAAATTGCAGTTGGTATTAGTTTTCCCAACGCCACCCTTCTGGTTCACCGCCGCGAATTTTTTCATTTTCGCATCCTCGTCTGTAGCACGTTTGCCAGCTCTTCCACGACCTCTGCATACTCCATGGGCAATACCACTTCCACGGTTCTCCATCCCTCGGGCCGCAAGCCATGTTTGAGATGAGCAGACCAGGCGCGCGCAACCATCGCACTGACAGCTTCCTTACTCAAACCTAATTCCAGGGCGATATCTTTCTGCATGATCCCGTCGACCAATATTTGACGAATTGCTTCAATATTTTTGTTGCTAAATTTATTTAAGTAAAAGCGGATGTATTCGAATTCTCTTTCTGTGAGTTTCTTTTTATTCCTCACGATTCCGCTCCTTCGCGCACGAGTCCGTGCTTTTTCTACTATATATAACTTAAGTGTTAAGTCAACACAGTAGGTTTGCGTTTAATCAAAGCGCAGCATTGGACCGTTGGCTAACTTCCATATGGCTCGTGGAGGATTATTCTCACCTATTTAGTTGATGGCGAAAATAAACATTCGCACACCTGGAAAATAAACGCCAGCCGAAATATATGAAGGGAAATTTATTTATGTCCGTATTTCGTATAGTTATTTTTTTCCTAATTGGATATTCAGCTAGTGCGCTAGCTCAGTCTTCCTATCTCGTCATTGACAAGAAAGTCCAGCAAGCACGCGATGAGGAACGCCACCTGATCCTCAACACGGAACTGCTGGCGGAACATCAAGAATTGGCGAAGGCACGTGCAGAGCTGGCTTCGAACCCGACCAGGGAGTTGCAAGCGAAAACACATCGTCACGACGAGAACATCAAGACCCTGCAGCGCGAGCTCCGTGGGATTGGTCCCGCACCGGCGTCACCCAGCGAGCCCTTGCGCGTGGTCGCCACAGCCAAACGTCCACAAGAGCCGTCGCCGGCCCGCACTGCAACAGCCCTGGCCAGGTACTGGAATCCCTACAACCGTGCCGTGGAAACGCGGCCACCTACCGATTCTTCAACCACCTTGAGGAGGGAAGCACCATGAGTACCAAAGCCAATCGCGCACTCAACGCCGCTGTGCTGGCGGGCTTGTGCGTCGTGCAGGTGTCGCCAGTATTCGCTCAGTTCACCGGAACCGGAACGCAGGCAACGAACTGGGTCGTAGAACTCCTGACACCAATCGTCCCTCTTGCGGTCGCCGTCATCGGCATCCTGGCCTGGACAGGACGCGTCAACTGGGGATGGTTCGTTGGCGCAATCGTCGGCACGATGCTGTTCTTTGGCCGCGACCAGGTCGTCAGCATGCTCCGCGGCTGGGCAGGAGCCTGAGATGGACGTCGAAGACGGCGTCAATGTCGATACGCTCGTGGTGGGGCTCACCAGGCCGTCGACGATCCTGGGCGTGCCCTATGGGGCTGTGATGCTCAACCTGCTGGTATCGGTCGAGGCCCTGTCACTGACCGAGAACCTGCTGTGGTTGCTGATGTGCTTTCCCGTCCATGGCATCTTCTATCTCGTCACGCTGAAGGACCCCCGTACCTTCGAGCTTCTGGCACTGTGGGCGCGGACTACGCTTGGCACGCTCATCTCGTCGAGGTGGTACTGGTCTGCGGCTTCATACAGCCCGCTGACCGTCAGGGATCGTCCAGGCTTCTTCAAACGGTGGCGCCTTCATCGCCGCCAGAAACAGGGGGAACAAGCATGAGTATCTCCGGCAAGCGCCGCGATGCGTCACGGCGCGAGACTCCCGCATCCAGGCACATTCCCTACCAGGGCCACCTGACGCGCAGCATCATCGACACCACGACAGGGGAGTGCCTGTGTGTCGTGCGTCTCGCCGGCGCGGCCTTCGAATGCGCCGACGACGATGTGATCAACAACCGCCACGACCGCCTGAACCGCGTGATGATGAGCCTGGCCGACCCGCGTATCGCAGTCTGGCAGCACATCGTGAGGCGGCAGGAGAACCAGTATCCGGACGGAGAATTTGCACCCGGATATGCAAAGGAGCTCAACGACCGTTTCCGGGCAAAGGTCGGCGCCGAGCGGCTCATGGCCAACGAGCTGTACCTGACGGTCGTGCTGCGTCCGCACGGCTCCAGGACGGAAGGGGTAATGGCGGCGCTCTTCTCGGCACGAAGCACCGAGGAAATTAGCCGGGCGCGATACAGGCAGGTGGCCGAACTGGAACGTATCGTGACGGACCTGGTGGCCGCGCTGGCCTATTACGAAGCCGAATACCTCGAACTGTACGAGCGCAATGGGGTGCTGTTCTCGGAACCCGCCGAGCTCTTCAACTTCCTCCTCGCCGGCAAGTGGGAACGCGTGCCCTACGCGCCCGTCCCACTGAATCGCCTGATCGGCGGCATGCGTCCGGTTTTTGGGGACGAATCCGTCAAGGTGCTCAATCCCGAAGGAACCCACTACGGCGCCATGCTCGGTATCGAGGCCTATCCGTCAGAGACCAATCCGATGTTCCTCGACGACCTCCTCACGCTGCCGTTTGAACTGGTGGTTTCGCAGTCCTTCGAGTTCCAGGCCAGGGATGCAGCCTTGCTCAAGATGGAGATGCGAAGCCGGCGCATGGAAAACGTTGGCGACGCAGCGCAGTCGCAGATCGACGAGATTCCCGATCTCGCCGACGACCTGGTCGCCCGCAAAACGGTCCTCGGCGCACATCACTACAACGTGCTGGTGAAAGCTGCGGCCCTGGACGAACTGCAGCAGAATGTCGCGGATGCCCGCAGCGTGATGATCAACGCGGGCATCAAGCCGGCGCGCGAGGACCTGGTTGTGGAGGCGGCGTACTGGGCGCAACTGCCCGGCAACTTCGCGATGCGCCCCAGGCTATCGCCAATCAACAGCCGGAACATGTGCGGCTTCGTCCCGCTGCACAACTTTCCCACCGGTCGTCGCAGCGGGAATCACTGGGGACCTGCGATCACGATGCTGATGACCGCAGCCGGAACGCCGCACTACTTCAACTTGCACGCCTCCGATCCCAAGGCCAGGAACGGTGGGAACAAGAAGGACGTGGCGAATACCCTCGTGATGGGGCCGACCGGTTCCGGCAAGACCGCGACCGTCACGTTTACGCTGACGATGATGCAGAAGTTCGGGATGACATCGGTCCTGTTCTCGACCGACCGCGATACCGAGATCGCAGTGCGCCGCCTGCGCGGAAAGGTCTACTCGCTCCGGCTCGACGAACCTACCGGACTTGCCCCGTTCTCGCTGGACCCGGACGAGGCTGAGACGCGCCGGCACCTCCAGGTGCTGGTTCGCAAGCTGGCCAGCCGCCCGGTGGTGTCCGAATCCGGCGTCGAAGTCGACAGCAAGCCCCTGACCGTCCAGGAAGGAAAGGACGTCGACAAGGCGATCGACGCGGTGCTCCACATGCAGCCGAGAGAGGTGCGGCGCCTGGGCCGCGTGCTGGACTTCCTGCCGAAAGGGGACATCTATGACCGCCTTGCGCGCTGGTGCCATGCGCGGGAAAAGGGAAGGGAGGATGGCCCGCTTGCATGGGTGTTCGACAACCCGGTCCCGAGGATCGCCAGCGAGCTAGGTACGGCGCCCATCACCGCCTTCGATACCACTGCCTATCTCGACGATCCCGAACTGCGGACGCCAATCAACATGCACCTGCTGCACCTGGCGTCCCGCCTGGTCGATGGCCGCCGGTTCGGGCTTTTCGTCGCCGAATTCTGGAAGCCGCTGGGCGACAGCCACTATGCAGCCTACTTCAAGAAAGCGCTCAAGACGGTGCGCAAGCTGAACGGCTTCGTCGTTCTCGATACCCAGTCGCCCAGCGACGCATTGAGGCTCGAGATCTCGCGCACGCTGGTCGAGCAGTGTCCCACGCTGATCCTGTTCCCGAATCCACAGGCGGACCGGAAGGAGTACCGCGAATACCTTGGCCTGTCCGAACGTGAATTCCGGCTTATCAAGACAGATCTTCCCGAAGGATGCGGCATGTTCCTTCTCAAGCAGGGGAGGCATTCGACCGTCGTCCGCCTCCCCCTGGATGGCATGGATGACGACATGGCGGTGCTGTCGGCACGCGCTACCAACCTGGCGCTCATGGACCGGATGATCGCGCAGCACGGCGAGGACCCCGATGCATGGGTTCCACATTTCAACGAGGAAAGGAAATCATCATGAAGATTCGTACCCTGGTAACCGTGTCGGTCCTGGCCGGGACATCGCTCCATGCCCAGGCCCAATGGGCGGTGATCGATGCGGCCAATCTCGGCCAGGCCACCCAGCAGGTCAAGGCATGGGCCGAGCAGTACAAGCAGATGCGCGCGCAGATCGAGAGCATGGACGCGCAATACAGGTCCATGACCGGCAATCGTGGCATGGCCACGCTGCTTCCCGGGATCGAGCCAGTGCTTCCGTCGGATTGGGCACTGTCGATGAACCGGCTGTCGTCGCTCGCGCAGCAGATTCGCCAGTCGCAGGCGATCCTGACACCACGGCAGGCCGCCCATATGTCGGAACAGCTCCAGCAGTTCCTGTCCCAGGCGCAGGACGTGTCGGCAGCGAACCAGGCGATGGCCCAGGCAGCATTCAACTACGCCGCTGCCAGGCAGTCCCGCCTGCAGACGCTGACCACCGCGCTGGCAGCTACCGAGGACCCGAAGGCTGCATACGACCTGGCCAACCGGATCGCCATCGAGCATGCGGCGCTCATCAAGGACCAGAACCAGCTGGAAGCCGCTGCAGGTGCTGCCACGGCGCAGGACCGGGCACAGCGCCTCATGATCAGCCAGATGCGGGCCGCGTCGGCTGGTACCGATATCCCCAGGTTCGACATGCCGCAACGTTGAGCACCACTTTCCCACCTTTCCTGGAGCCTGCCATGCAACTTTCCGCTGTTTTCCTGCTGGTCCTGGCCGCATCTGCGGCTGGATGCAAGCGCGAAGCCGTCATCGTGCCCGCGGACCGCGTCTACACGGTCGACGAGTATCTCGCCGCCCCCAACCTGCGTCGCAGGATAAGCGCGGCATGCACCAACGACCCTGGACGTACCGGGCACGACCCCAACTGCATCAACGTGCATCGGGCCGACCGCGTGGCCGCCTCGGGCAGCCTGGGCAGCTTGCCGCGCGTCGTTCCCTAGGAGGCGCGATCATGGCGGCGCCGATTACCCTCTATACGGACAGCCTCAACTACATCAACGCGGTATGCGAGAGCTATGTGGGCGAGAACGTGGCGGCGGTCTCCCGCCTTGTCGGTCCATTCGCATTCACGATGCTTACCCTGTACGTCGTGCTGTGGGGGTTCGCCAGCTATCGCGGCATGATCAAGGAACCCGCGAACGAGTTCATCAACCGCGTGATCACGGTCTGCATTGTGTTCGGCATCGGTTTCAACCTGGCGACCTATAACGTGCTGATCACGAACACGTTCCTGCGCGGCCCGGACGAGTTCGTTGCCGGCCTGGCCGGTTCGGGGGGCACCGGCAACGTGGTGAGCGGCCTGGACGCGATGCTGGCCCAGGGCTTCGAGCTCGGGGCACGATTCTGGGCGAAAGCCGGCGTCCTCGATGGCGACTTCGGCATGTACTTCGTTTCGGCCGCGGTATGGGCGATGACGATCATCGTGACTGCCTACGGTTTCTTCCTGATGGCCCTGTCGAAGGTCGCACTGACCGTACTCATCGGGCTGGGAGCGCTCTTTTTCCTTGGCCTCCTGTTCCAGGCAACCGCTGGCTTCTTCAATTCATGGATACGGCAACTGGCCAACTACTTCCTCGTGCCCCTGCTGGTGGTCATGGTGAACCTGCTCGTCATGAAGCTCTTCTCGCGTGCCGGCAGTGGCGCGACCGCCATGGTATCGACGACAGAGGTAGCCCAGGTGTTCCCGTTCTTCGCGATGGGACTCGTATCCCTGCTGGCGCTCGCGTCGGTGCTGTCGATGGCCGCAGGACTTGCAGGCGGGATGTCGCTGTCTTCGTTCGGAATGGGACGCCTGACCTCGGGCCTGCTCCAGCGGTTCGGCCTCAAGCTGGGCAAGAGTGGGGCCCGACTAGGGGCGAATGCTGGCCGGACACTGGGCCAGGGCACGAAGAAAGTCACACGCGGCGCGTGGAACTCCTACCAGGACCGAAAGCGCAACACCATCCAGCCCACCAGGCAGAAGGCCGAAACCAGGCTCCTGGGCTACGAACCATCGCGGGTAGCGAAGACTGACTCAGCGACCAAGCCGAATCACTGAAGCGTGAGGATGACCATGCAAAGAATCCTGATCGTGCTGGCCATGGCCAGCGTCCTTGCGGGGTGCGCGAGCACCACGCCCGCCTGCGATGGTAAGGACCGTCGCCCAATCAACGACCCGGTGAAAGCCGAGGTTATTTATCCAAGTTGCGGCATGGCCGCGTGAGGAGAATGCGATGAAGAGCCAACCCGATGCAGGCAGGCTGGCCACGGAACTGGCCGCCGTACGCAAGCTGATCGAAGGACATGCGAACATGCAGCAATTGCTTGACCTGGCCGCCGACGAGGCCGACCGTCGCGCCGTAGCCGACGAGCGCTCTCGCGGCGTTGCATGGCGCGTGGCCGGAGCGTTCGGCGGACTCGCGGTCGCCGCGTTCGGCGTCGCCTGGGGCGCCGTACACACCGCCATGCGCCCATCGCCGCCACCCGAAGTGCTGGTGGTCGACAAGGCCGGTGGCGTGGTCCATCCATTGATCTCGCTGGCCGACTTCCAGCTGTCGCCTGAGGAGGCGACCATCCGCCGCAATATCGACACGCTCGTGACCGCATGCGAGGGATACACCTTCGAACTTGCAGACGTGCATTACTACCACTGCGCGGCTTTCTTCAGTCCGCAGCTCCAGGCTGGATGGGCCAGGAAATGGGACAAATCGAATCCCGACTCTCCACCAAACAGGTTCAAGAAGGACCGCACGGTACGCGTGAAGGTCGGCGCCATTACCGTCCTGCGCAACGGCATGGGTGCGGCGATCGGGGCCCGGGCCAGCTTCACGCGAACGGCGACCCTGAACGGGATGGACGATGGAACGCCGACCACGTGGGTGGCGAACCTCTCGTTCCGGTGGGTGAACCAGCCGACGAACGAACGCGACCGCCGCGTCAACGACCTCGGGATGGAAGTGACCGACTACACCTCGGACCGCGACCTGACTTCGACCCGCCCTGTTCCGCCTGCCGCACCATTGCGGCAGGCTACCAATACCGCGCAGGCCTCGCAGATGGCCCTGGTAGCGCCTGGGGGCGGTCAAGGAGCGACACCATGAAAGCGCGATTGATTGCGGCGATGGCGGCATTCACGCTTGCCGCCAGTGCGCACGGCGCACAGCTGCCAGCACCCGGGAACAAGGATGCCCGCATCCGCTTCGCGACCTACGACCCCTACGATGTGGTGACCATCCATACCCGGGTCGGACTCCTCACGCAGATCGTCCTCGACAAGGACGAGGAAATCGTGGACATGACCGGCGGCGACGTCGAGGGCTGGGGCGTCGCCACCAAGCAGGCGCGCAACGGCGTGTTCCTCAAGCCTGCGGCGGAGCTGGCGGATGCGAACCTGCACGTGGTGACGAACAAGCGAACCTACAGCTTCGACCTGAAAATGGCCAGGAAGACAAAGGGAGAGATCGGCTTCATGACCGTGTATTTCCGCTACCCGGAGGCCGAGAAAATGGAACAGGCCGTGGTCAGCGAGTCGGAGCAGGTACGCGGTTTGCTGGAGAACGCGGCGCCAGCCGGGAACCGGCGCTACTCCGTGCAGGGATCGAGCGACCTGGCTCCGGTCGAGGCATGGGACGATGGCCGCACGACCTTCCTGCGGTTTCGCGCCCGGTCGACCATCCCGGCGATCTACGAGGCCAGCGAGAAGGGCGCTCCTGCCAGGATCGAGAACATCAACGTCGAGGATGACATCGTGCAGGTGCAGGGCGTTCGACGAAAGATGGTGCTGCAGAGCGGGAAGCAGTCGGCATGCGTGTTCAACGAAGGGTTCGATCCCGATGCGCCACGGCCGCCTACCAGTACGGCATCGCCCCAGGTCAAGCGCACTTTGAAAGGAGCAGCAAAATGAACTTCTTCAAGTCGTTGTTCAGACCGCGCGACCCGGAACCGGATCCCGACGAGGATGGTGCGATCGAGGACGAGCGGGCGCTCGGCTCCGTCAACAAGGGCCTGGCGCGGCAGAACAGGATCATCAACTGGCTCGCCGCTTGCGGCGCCTGCGCACTCGCCGCCGTGTTCCTGTACAAGTACTACGCCAGTATGTATGAGGATCACCAGCGAGCGAAGGTGGCGTCGAAGGACCTGACGCGCACGGTCGCCACGACGACGTTGCCGCCGCTGACGATGCCAGATCCAGGCCTCGAACCGGCTGAACAAAGGCTGAGGAATGCCCCGCCACCCCCCTTGCAGGCGCCTGGAACCGTGGCGGCGGCGCCATCCGCACCGGGCCAGCCTCCAGTGAAGAGCACCAGCCAGCTGGCGCGGGAGCGCCGCCTGAAGCGGGAAGTGCGTTTCAGCCTCGACGGAGCCCTGGCCGGAACCTCAGCGAACGTGGGAATGCATAGCCACGCCACACTCGTGGAGGCAAACGCCAATAACAAGGCGGTTGGCAACGGTGCCGCCGTCCCCGCATCGTCGGGAGCGGTGCCCACGACCGGCATCGATATGGCTCGCGCCTACCTGCTCCCTGACCCGACGTTGATGATGACGCGTGGGAAGCTTGTCCGTTGCACCGTGCTTCCAGCATTCGACACCACGCTGACAGGTCCTGTTACCTGCATTACTGGTGAAGATGCAACTGGCGCCGACAACAAGGTCTCCCTGATGGATCGCGGGACGATCTGCTTCGGCCAGCAAGGCGGCGGGATCACCCGTGGCCAGCGGCGGGTCGGCATTATCTGGCAGCGCTGCGAAACGCCGCAGCATGCACTGGTGCCATTTGATTCTGGCGCCACCGATCCGCTTGGGCGTCCCGGTATTCCGGGAACCGTCGATAACCATTTCTGGGACAGGTTTGGCGGCGCGATCGCACTGAGCCTGATCACCGATGTCGGGCCATACCTGATTGCTACCCGCCAGCGCGGCGACAACAACACGACTATCTCGTTCCCGTCAATGAGCGGACCGAAGGATGTGCTGTCGGAGGTGGTGAAAAGCACGGTCGACATCGCGCCTACGATTATCGCACCGCAGGCGGCAGAGGTACTCATCTACCTGGCGCGCGATATCGATTTCCGTGACATTTACCAGCTTGAGCGAGTGAGGCAGCCATGAACACCAGCGATCTTCACCAAGACATGAACAGGTCGACGCTCGAACTGCACCTGCTACCGATCATTGCCCACCTGGTCGACGACTCGGTTACCGAGATCGTAATCAACCGGCCAGGCGAGGTCATGCTGGAGCGGTGCGACGGTTGGGAGGCCCTGTCGAACGAGGCAATCTCGTACAAGTGGTGCGAAGGCCTGGCCATGCTGCTCAGGAACCAGGCGAACCAGGACCTGACCGAAGGCTGGCCGCTGCTCGGGGCGCAGATACCGGGTGGCCTGCGGGTCCAGGTCATTATTCCGCCGGCGATCGAGGCAGGACAGGTGTCGTTCACGATCCGCCGCCCGATCGGCGAAGTGCTCTCACTGGCCGACATCATCGGCGGAGGCGCCTTCGAGCACGCGCGCTGCGAGCAGTCGCTCCTGCTGGCAGCAGAGGAACGGGCCCGGCTCGAAGCAGCGTTGCCCGCCAGCGAACGCCGGCTGCTGGACCTGTTCCGGCTCAGGGATTGGGGTACCTTCTTCAAGGAGGCGGTAGACGGAAGGAAGAATATCGTCTCCTCTGGCGCCACGGGCTCCGGCAAGACGACGTTCAGCAATGCCCTGGCAGCGATGATTCCACTCGACGAGCGCATCATTACCGTGGAAGACACGCGCGAGATGCGATTGCCGCATGCGAACCAGGTCAACCTGGAATACAAGAAGGGCGAGAATGGCATATCGAAACTGAAGGCGCGCGACCTGCTCGAGGCGACCCTGCGCATGCGTCCAGACCGCGTCCTGCTGGCCGAACTGCGTGGTGACGAAGCATTCTTCTTCATCCAGAACGTGCTCAATTCAGGCCATCCCGGAACCATTACCACTGTCCACGCCACCCGGGCCAAGCTCGCTTTTCGCCGCCTGGCCCTCCTTATCAAGGGCAGCGTGGAAGGCGCCGGACTGGAGCTCGCCGATATCACCGACAACCTGTACACACTTGTCGATATCGTGGTCCAGATGGAGCGCTTGCCGGGAGGACGCCGGGGCGCCACTGAGGTGTACTACGACCCTGCCTTCGCGGCACGTCAGCTTGGTTAGGAGATTCCCATGCTCATTACCCCGATCGACAGTCCGCGCTACAAGGCGCTGGCTTTCAGCGCACTACTGCTGGCAGGCGTGCTTGCCGCCCTCCACGTGGCGAGCTACCTGTTTCTGGTCAAGCTGTCCAGCCCCGAGTTGCCACCTCTGCACGCCACACCGATGACAGTCATCCGGTACTGGGAGCATTACAGCACCGATCCATACACCCGGCACTGGCTCATCGGCTGCCTGGTCGCAGGCACCGCGCCGGCCGTGATGGGAGTGACATGCCTGGCCTGGCCAATCAGCCGCTCCCTGCATGGCGACGCTCGCTTTGCCACGCTGCGCGAGGTTGCCCGCGCCGGCATGTTTGGGGAGCGTGGCATCATTCTCGGACGATGGGCCCGGCGCTACCTGGTCCTGGGCCGGCAGCTGGCAGCGATCATTATTGCTCCGCCGCGATCAGGGAAAGGGGCTGGCCTCGTCCAGCCCAATGCCTTGTCCTGGAGCGGCAGCCTGATCGTGAACGACGTGCGCCGCGAGTGCTACCGGATCACGGCCGGCTACCGCCGGCTGTTCTCCGAGGTCTACCTGTTCGACCCCCTGTCGCCCGACGGTCTCACGGCGCAATGGAATCCGATATCTGTGCACTACGTACCTGATGACCCACCGCTTTGCGTCAGCGCGCTTCAGAAAATCGCCAACCAGCTCTCGCCAGACCCAGCATCCGGCGACCCATTCTGGCCTGCGTCCTGCCGTGACCTGTTCCTGGGCGTGGGCCTGTACGTGGTCGAGACCGTTTCGCTGCCGCGCACGATGGGCGAGATGGTGCGCCAGATCATGCACGGTGCTGATGACTCCGTTAGCGAGCACTGGAGGGAGATCATCAACGAGCGCGACAAGGCTGGAGATCCCCTGTCCCCGACCTGCAAGCGAATGCTGTACGACTTCATAGCACTGAGCCCCCAGACCCAGTCATCCGTGCGCAAGACATTCACCGCCAAGCTTCAACTGTGGACCAACCCGCTCATCGACGCGGCCACGAGCGGCGATTCATTCAATTTCCATGACTTGCGCCGCAAGCGTCTCTCGATCTACCTGGGCGTCAACCCCGGAGACCTGAGCCGCCTATCGCTGCTGATGAACCTGTTCTTCACGCAGTTACTGGATGCAAACATGGACACGATGCCGGAAGACGACCCGACCATCAAGTACGAGCTGCTGCCGATCATGGATGAACTTGCCGCACTCGGACGCATGCCGATCATCGAGAACAGCATCCAGCTGATGGGCGGCTACGGTATCCGCCCGCTCCTGATCGCGCACTCGATCCCCCAGTTGCGCGCCGTGTACGGTCCGGACCAGACCAAGAACATCATCGCCTGCTGTGGAGCGCGTGTCGTATATGCACCGAACGACAGCGAATACGCGATCGATATATCGCGCGAACTCGGCACCTTTACTGCCGAGAGCGTCTCGCATTCGCGTCCAGCGAGGAGCATGCAGTCGGGGAGCGTAACCAAGTCGAAGGTAGCCCGTGCCCTGCTCAATCCCCAAGAGGTAAAGATGATGGGCATAAATAACGAGATCGTCTTCATCGAGCACTGCCCACCAATTTTCTGCAGGAAGATCTGGTACTGGCAGCGGCCGGTCTTTCTGCTTCGAGCCAATCGGCCGCGTCCCGAGATCACGCCGATCGAGATCGTCATGCCACCCGCACCGCCGCCGGCCAGGGAGGCGGGAGCGGCTCCTGGCAAGAGCAGGGCCGCTCGCGACATCACTCCACAAGACGTGTCAAAGGTCGGCAAGTTGAAACTAACGGACTTCGCGGCAAATTTCTCGAACGTCCAGTTACCGAAAGGAGAGCGGCCGACCAGCGAGGACCTGCAAATGACCTTCGAGTCGTTCATGACAGTTATTGAAGCTTGAGGAGAGAGACCATGAGTACACAGAGCGAAGATAGTGGCATCCCGCAGCCTTCGCAGGAGATGGCCACGGAAATTCCGACATCCGGGGGCATCTCGCTGCCTCCAATGGTCACGGCCGGAGTTGTCGAAGAGGCGAGCAAGTCCGAGGGCATCGAGAAAAGCGTAGTCGACGACCTATCCAAGGAGCTGGCCAAACCAATGAAATCCGCGGGCAAGAACTCGAGAAAAGGGCGAAGCGAGCAGGAGCCTGTCGCGTGGGGCGCTACAGCACCTGCGGCCAAGCCGGCTCGGGCAGCGCGTGTCAAGGCAAAGCCAGTGGAGGAAGAGAAAAACCATGCGGAGCCTTCTGGCAAACCGACGCGAATGGCTGCCAGGAGGAAGGCCAAAAAGACCGACGTTCCCGCGCTCACGGCGTCTCGCATCGCTGAAATACCGGAGATCACGCCTGCAGCGATCGAGTTCTTGGGGGCAAAGAACCAAACTGTCGCCGACGTTATCAAACTCGATACTGATAGCCTCGCATTCGTCCGGTACCACCTCAATCGCATGCAGCAAATGGAGGCGGACAGCGTGCTGGTGGATGCCCACCAACCTAATGCATCCCCGCCCGTCAGCCCAGCCCTCCAACGATTGTCCGATGCGCTTGCAAAGGGCCGGGGACTCGATGGCGGCTTAGCTGAACCAGTGATCCCGGCCAAAGTATCCGAATCGGCAAAGGGGCAGTCCGCGGCTGTTGCTATCACCTCATATTCGCAGGGAGGAACTCGCGCTCCAGCTTATGCATCCGCCGTTGTCCAGCTCCGCAAACTTGATTTGCCTTCTGCTATACCAAGTGTTGATGTGCTGGCTGGCGAGACCACCGTGGACGATCACAAGCGCATGCACAAAGTCCTTCGTACTGCGCAAATCCTGATGAGTGCCCCTGTCAACAACCTCACGTTGAACGTGGCCGTCAATTTGGTTGCCAGCGATATCGAGGAAGTGCGCGCAATCAAAAACGATTCGGCACGGCGACTCGCGCTCGATGCGATGTTCGAGATTGGGCTCTCCCACCCCTATTACCATTCAGAACTCACGAAGCAGGCGCCGGACTTGGTTGAACCTGCAAGCAGGGCGCATAAGACCACGACGGCAGATGCAGTTCTGGCGTTTGATGCGAGTACTAGGCTTGGGACATTGCTGGATTCGGCTATGCCGCCGACTGAGGGCGAAGTGAATGCCATCGCAATGAATACCGTCAAAGGGATCCGCGAGATCGAGAGCCCGGCATTTCGCAATGAGTTGCTGGTGGTCAGCCATCAAATCGGTCTATGGCATCCAGTGTACGCGGAGGAGTTTTGGCGTCAGGCGCCAGATCTTTCAGCAGAGGCGGCGACAGCCTATGAGAAAGAAGAGTCGAGGAAGCATCCTGCCGGAATGATGCTCCAATCACTCGAAAACTCGATCGAGCGCGACCCGATACAGCCGGTCAGGGCCACGCAACAAGTTGCCCCCGGACTCGAAGCAGCAGCGAGGCGAGAGGCGTCGACTGGCGAGAGATTCTCCGAGCCCGATGATATCTCGCCGTTGGAAAGTGGAACGGCGCCGGACGCTGTGCGGCGCCCAGGCCTGGGCTGGCGATTGCTGCTCGCGGCGAAAGGCGCGGCAAATTGGATGAGCAGTTCACTGCTGGAACAGCGCATGAAAGGCCAGCGAAATGCGGTAGACACCCAAACATCTCACGACATGCACACGGCAGCGCATACCCCGACTGATGACAAGTCGGCCATCATGCCCGAGTCTGTCGCTCGACGTTTCCTGAAAGTCGAGCATGAGTATTATTTCCAAGACCGGACACTGGCGTTCTCCGACCGGGGCAACAAGCTGGCCATGCGTGGCACGAATCCCGAAGTGATCCGTTCACTCGTCGAGGTCGCGAAGGCGCGCGGATGGGACTCAGTCACCGTGAAAGGCACCGAAGAATTCCGGCGCAGCGCTTGGATGGAGGCTGCACAGAACGGAATGCTTGTGAAAGGCTATAAACCTACAGCTCTCGACTTGGCAGACCTCGCAGGCAGACCGGCGACGAACAGCGTCGAGAAAGAAGCTGCTCAGGACAAGATCATCGTTCCTAATTATTCGACTCGCCAGGCTTCGGCTTTGCAAAAGGATTCTAAGCAGACAACGACTGTTGTGCAGGAAACTCGCGATGACCGAGCGCACAAGACTGAGTACCTCGATCCGGACCTGTCCGTGAAGGTAAAAGCCTTCCAAGAAAACAAGCCAGCCTTCGTCGTCAAGAAATATCCAGAGCTAGCAGCAGCGTATGGAATCATTGCAGCCGCCAGGGTATTCGCTGCCGACAAGCTACCTGAATCCACGCGTGACGAATTCGTCAGCATGGCAGAGCGCCATGTGGTGGACAGAATCATGGGCGGCGGACAGATACACGGGCCGAAGATCTACGTGGCGCCTGCTAGAGCCACGGATGTCGGTGACCATGCTGAGAGCGTCCCGGAGGTACCGGCTCAGGGGAAATCTCGTTAAGCGTCGGCCCAGCGCCGTCTTGAGTAGCATGCCAATTTGATTGATGATGGCGTCACATCGCTGGGAAGCGATGTGTTGATCAAGCAGACTTGATCTGCTGGGGGCAATCCAGAGCAGTAGCTCGTCAACGCGGTTGACGGGATGGTCGGCGATCTGCGTCTGCACATGGCGCAGCCAGGCTTTGGGGGCGACTCCGTTCAGCTTGGCCGTGCCGATCAGAGAGTAGATGGCGGCCGCACGATCGCCGCCGCTGTCGGCGCCAGCGAATAGGTAATTGCGTCGGCCGATGGCGATGCCACGCAGCGCGCGCTCGGCGGCCGAGTTGTCGATCTCGGTGACGCCGGTGTCGCGGCATCGCAGCAGCGCTGGCCATAGGTTCAGGGCGTACAGGATGGCTGCCGATGGGTCGGATTTGCGCGAGTTTTCAAGCGAGGCCCGCAGCCATTGCTCCAGGTCATCAAGCAACGGGCGCGCGCATCTTCCATCCAACTGCTCTCGCGACGGATTGAGAATATCTTTTAATGCAGTAACTGCAACCGCATTCGAAGCCTCTTGCATCAGAGATAAAGAAAACGAACTGCCGATTCCACGCAATTCCATTTGATGGTGACTGTAATCACGAATGATTACTGAATATGCACCTTTTCCACTGTTTGCTTGCTCAGCTCCTACAAACCAGTTAAATACATCAGACACGCCTGCATGACTGAATAGCATATCGGCAATCATATGATACAGGTCGCTGTAATTTCCGTTCACATTTGGAGCGTTCCCGCGCTCACGAATAAGATCGATTTCCCATTTTTCCAGATAAATTGCCATTACTTACTTCCCTTATCAATCAAAAATGAACTAACAACTCGCGAAACCTCTTCATGCACCTCTTTCCACCGTGGCAACAACATGCTGCTGAGATAATATTCCACGTAAAGCCCCTTGGCGTGTTGATACTGAGTGCGGCATCGCTCAGGAGACTGACCAGGCCGGCCAGCACAAAAGTATATTAATGGCCCACCGCTGGGAGTTTTAACCATGACATCGATAGGAACATACGTACGGTAGCCCCAACCGCCGTCATCCTCAAGAGAGACATACTCGCGGAGTTTAATTTCTGGTCGATCCTCTACTGATTTCCAAGGACCATTCGCCACTTTTTCCATTTGCGTCACATTTTCTGCCCGCACTCCATCAATATTAACCCTCACTTCAGCAATGTATTCGGAGTTTGCTGTTGGCTCTGGATTAAACCAAGTTTTCAAGTCGAGAATAACTGAAACACTATCGGTTCCGCCACTTCCGACATTGTCGTTGGTATGTGGGTGCCGGTAGAATTGTGAAGGGATCCGTAGACGAACACTACCGATTCTCACATCATCTTCAGATTGCAAATCCATGCTGTGGGAAAAATTTTTATTTCGCAATGCAGCAAAGCCGACGAAAAAGCAGCAGGATACAAAAATACCTATTGCCAGTAATATTACAACTAGTCTCCGGCGCTTCCTACCTAGCACACTATGTGTGTACTTTTCGTCGCCACTTAGTTTTCGATATTTTTCATCTTTCGACATTTATTGCCTTTTACTCAAAATTAGCATAATTGAAACATTTTATTTTTATAAAGGATATGCAATTATTGAAATGTTTATATTCTTACAATGTAGGCTTCGGCTTCCAATGCTCACATTTTAAGAAGCGTACATGCCCATTCCGGAGAATACAAATATCGCACTTTGAATTTCAGAATTTTCGATTTTATTGTTGTTTTTTTAATTTTCGGCTTCATGCACCACAATGACTGGGAACGCTCCCGAAGAGGGTCGTCTACTGCTGGCTACGACTTGGGCTGGAGTGTTACTTGACCGGAATTGAAAGGCACACAATCTATATGATTGGAACGAAGTTCTCGAGCGTGTGAACGCGTATGTGACGGCGATTTCGCCTGTCACTGCACAGGCATAACAAAACTTACTTTTACCCACGGGTGACCATGCCCGCTGGGGCATGGCTCGTTCTCATTCACGGAAAAAATCATGTCCCTCAAAACCCAACTCACCTACCTCCGCGAAATCAAAGCCGCTGGCTTCAAGCTCGTCGGCAGCAAAAGCATCAACACCCACGACGGCGCGTGCTGGGAAGCGACGCTTGCCTTCGGCACCCAAAAGCTTGTCCGCGTCTCCAACGGGGGCTATGGCGGCCCGGACGAAACCCATGTGCTGGCCACGCCAAAGCTACCGCTCGAGGTGATCCGCAAGCAGATTGCGACCTTCTTCGCGATCCCAGCAGTTCAGCAGCTTCTCAAGGCCAGCCAGATGGAAATGGAAGGCTACTCCCTTGAGTTCAAAACCATCACGCAGGCCGAGTTCGATGCGAAGAAAGCGGCGATCCTCGCAAACGATGTCCCCGTTTCCAACCAAGGTATCGAGCTGGCGGTGCAAGCAATGGCCGACCTGTACCAGTCGCTGGCGAACATCAAACGCAAGCTCAAGACCTCGATCTGCTACGTGAAGAAGGGTGGCGACGAAAAGGGCGAGTGGTACTCGTGCAAAGCAAGCGACACGCCTGACAACCGCGCGTATATCCGAAAGCGCGATGACGTCGACTACTTCCTTGCCGACCTGGTCGCTGGACTGTAGGAGCCGATCATGACTGGACGAGCCAAGCAATACATCGAAGCCCTGCAGGGCCACTACCCGAAGCCGGCTCAAGCGAAAGAGCTATACCGGCTCCGCGATCTCGACGTGGCCGACCTTCAAGCCAAGCCCGTAATCACGCTGACCGATGTGCAAACCCTGGAGCGGCAAGGGCGCTTTCGCATTGCGAACGAAACTTTAGATAAGTGCGACGCCGAAGCACAGGACGCGCTGCGCAACGATCCGGACCACGGCGTCCGCGCTGCTGTTGTGACCTTCGCACGCGCCTTCCCATCCGATAACTACCCCGCAGCCGCGGCGTAACTTTCCACCTGTCCCCCTCGCCAGTCGGTGAGGGGTGGGTCTTTCCAAGCCTACGGCTTACGTCGAACCAGTTCGACGCCAGCTCACGAATTCATCTGCCGACTGCGGCAAATTCCCGATGCTTTCCTACCCAAAAATTACGCGCCGAGCTGGCGCTATGCGACAAGGACGACACATGCTGACAAACGGATTTACTCGCGAAGAAATCGCCACGTGCGTTCCAGGCGCCACCCTCAAGTGCATCGAGGCAGTTGTGATGTATGAGACCAGCGAAGTTACTTTTACCGTAAGCCAGGAATACAAGGTCGAATCGGCCAGTGAGACCCTTATGGTAGTGAAGAGCGACCAGGGCCAAAGCCATATGATCTACGGCGAGTTCTTTCGGCGCCACTTCGCCGTCGGCACCACCACGGTGGCCCGCCAAGTCGTCCACCTCTCCGAAACCGGCATGCATGCTGGCCGCCGATTCTGCGGTGCTTCTCGCGACGACGGCAATCGCAGCGTGCACGCAATCTACGCACCGCTGCATGCTCCCGAGTTCCGCGCGAATGTGTGCCAAGCCTGCCTAACCGCGTGGGCTTTCGAAGCCTACGCCGAAGGCGACCCGATGCCCGAGTACATCGCTGAGGCTCGGCAAGGCCATTTGGCCGCGCCAACTGCAGCCCATGACCAGGCGTCCGCGCCGCAGCTGGCGCTGGATATGCAATGAACGCCCGCATGATGATCGATGACGATACCGTCGCTCGAGCGCTTGCGGCCGATAAGACGTGCGCGCGCTTGCTGGCAAAAGGCCTACGGCCTGTTGCCGGCGACCTTGTCGGTGTCCGGTTGAACCTCAACCTGTTCAAGTCGCAGAAGATCGCGGTCCAGACAATCCACAAAGGCAATCGCTCCGGTCGCTATAAGGATGGGGCAGGGTTTTACAATGGTGAATCGCTCTGGTATCAGAAGGCTGTCGTACTGGCCGGCTGTTACTTCAACGTGTCCCAGGCAGGGCGAAATGCGATTGCCAGCGGTGAGGTTAGCAAGTTCCCGATGGCCTCCTGCGACGGAGCGCTCGTGGAAGACACGGAGCCCTCGCTCACTGGTGTGGAAATCCGATTTGATCCGCGCAGGTGGCACCTGTTCGTAGACGCAGACAACCGGCCAATTCGCTGGGCTGAGACGGTCACCGTTTACGGGCACAGAGCCTATGCCCGCGGCGTCCTGGTTTATTACGACGAGCTGTCCGCGCCGAAGAAATGCGGCGACGCGCCGAGTGAAGTCGTTTTCTGACGGCGACTGCAATATCGCTTTATAGCAACCCCAACGCGACACGTTCATCTCTGGATTGATCGTGTCGCAATCGGTTCCGCGGATGCTATTTTCCGTGCGGAAACTCATGTATTATTGAGGCTCGCTCTCGCGGAAATGTCACCAACTGAACGCTTCTCTGTCCACGATAGATGAGCGCTGCTCAAAGCTTTTCTACGCCGACCTTTCGGCATACATCACGGCTGCTCCTTCGCAGCCCTATCAATAAGCCCACCGGGATTCGCATTCCGGTTGGGGTGCGGGTTCCTCCAATTCCGGAGAGTCGCACTATGAAAACCATTAACGCCGCAATTCGCTCGAACGGTAACCTGGCCCTGGCACTGGCATCGCGCCGTGATAACGGACTGAACACCGGCTCCATCAAGCGCCAGAGTAGCCGCCAGATGCGTCAGCGTCTCAACGCTGAATTGCGCCAGCAAGTCGACGGCATCTTCCTTGAAGCTGCAGAAATGGCTGCCACCCGGCGCATCTACAACCGCTGGAGCGACGAGCTGGCCAAGCAGTTCGGCTATTCGCCAAACGCTCCACAACAAGTCGTCGAAGCTACCCGCGTCGTTCGCGAAGTGCTGGTCGTGCGTAAGCCGGCCGGCAACCCGTTCGCGCGCAAGCAGATCAAGATCCTGGCCCTCGCTGCCTGATTCCCATTAGCTCGCCGGTCCACGACTGGCGCAGCCCCTCATCGAAAAATAATGCCCTACCCAACGGTGGGGCATTTCTCTTTATAGGTACTCCCATGCCACAACGAGCAAGCCTTCCCCTGACTGCCTTCATTCAAGCCAGTACGAAACGCCACTTCGTCCTTCGTGCATCTACCGCGGCCGAATGGTCGCACCAGTGGCCGACTGAGTGTAGTGGTCTAATGTCCCCGGACACCTCGATAGGTGGATAATTCACCTTCGAAGGAGTTTACATGACCAGGCAGCGCCGCAATTTTGACCCCAGCTTCAAGCTCGAGGTCGTTCGTATGATCAC
>Ga0265797_10002690_pt1 | contig 29524 bp, 22 predicted proteins | sample P2T30metagenome_FD_192433 | JGI IMG/M metagenome (GOLD analysis project Ga0265797, IMG submission 192433) | Plant litter microbial communities from East Loma Ridge, Irvine, California - P2 T30 | ecosystem: Environmental > Terrestrial > Plant litter > Unclassified | place: USA: California...
ATGCCTCATTTCAGTCGATGCATCATGTCTGCGAGGTCTCCAGTCGCACATCACCGCTGGCCAGTCTTTCGTGAACACCGCCCACAAACAAAAACATGATTGTTACGTATGGAAGAATAGAAAGTGACCGGGAAGGCTGAAGAGGTCAGAAATCGATGTCGAATTTCTTTCTCTATTCGTACAAACTACAGTAAGGCAAAAGGGTATCTTCCAAGCACGCCAAACGCGTAAACAGATCAAAACCATAGCGGGCATAGCAAACCCTCACCCGAAGGGATTCATCGCGGCGCGCGTACTGCTCACGAGCTGGCGTCGTAGGAGATCCTTCTTGCTCTCACTCTTCTGAACTGAGCCAGCCTTGACCTTAGGTGACAATGTCCTTGCAGGAGCAATTCGCGCAGGCGCCCGGAAGAACGGGCTAGAATCTCGAGAAGAGCTGGGCGCCTCGAAAGACACCAGTTTAGCCCTCTGCGCATCCAGCTCCGTCTCTGGCAAGAGATCAATATCGGTCCCTATTCTCTTCTTGAGGCTCTCCGTAGCATCTTCTTCCCGCTTCAGCAACTTCCTCTCTCGCCGGAAACTCTGACGCAGCTTCTTGTTCACATTACCCGGATCCTCCCAGTCCCGCTCTCGCAAGCGATACAACTCCTCGATCCGCTTCGCATTGTCCTTGACGGCCTCCTTCTCCTCCGCCCTCCCCTCAAGAACCGCAAAAGCATCCTCCCTCCTCTTCTCGCGCTCCAGCGGCGTCAAAATCGGCCTCCCGTCTTCCCCTTCCCGTACCCTATCCTCGCCATAGTCCCGCGCCTTGCCTCCAGATACAACCACATATGCAGTCTCTTTGGGATCCGTCTTGATCTCCAAGAAACCGCCGCAAGCCACGTGCTTGAGTTTAAACTGCCAGATGGGCGTGCTGTGGTAGTAGCCGATCTTCTTCTTCTCGGCGTTGAAGCGTACGCCTTGGCCGATGATGGCGTGTGGTTTGCAGGTGTGGCACCAGACCGCGAAGGGCATTTCGAAGCGCATGGTTTGCGTGCCATCTTTGCGAAGAGCGCCGGGCGGGCGCTTCTTGCTGAGGCGGTTGCCACTGGTCGTACCTTCGAGGTCCGGCGGGACATAGCGTCCCATGTTGAAGCCTTGCATTTTGGCGGCGGTTGTTGCAGGAGAGCTGCTGATTTAGGTTGATGTCGTGTGACGCTCTCCGGATGTCTTGTCTTTTTGTTCTTCTCCGTGCACTCTCAGGGCGCGCTCCGAATGTGTGGTGGACTCATTGCATTAGCATGTGCAATGAGTTGCGTTGTGTGCGTAGGTGACGCGTATGTCTTGGAGTTCCGATGGAGTGCAGAGTGAAGTGTTGGCGTCGGCGTCGGAAAGGGCTTTTGCGCCAGAGGGCTTGAAGTCAGCCAAATGCTCCGAGGAGTTGAAGTTTGTGAGAAAAGACAAAAGACTTCGACATCAAGTCACAAGACTGGCCAAGGCTGACGTAAATGGTATCGTAAGCCTCATGATGAGTACCGAGAGACTGCATACTACCTATTGGACTGCAGTCTGACCTGACTTGCGCTGCACTTACACTCGATCGAGCCTATCTACGCCGTCGACTATACACCCTCACGCCTGCTAACATGACTACACCTCTATAAGGTCTCACTCCACCACCACCTGACCGCCTCGTCCTCGAGATCCTGCAAGGCCACTTGCATGCTGTACGGACTCCGAATGCGTGGGATTCTGACCTTGATCAACACGACCTCGTGCTTTTGCACATGTCGATGTAATCTCGGAGGCCTTGGAATTGTGCAAGCCCATACCGCCACCAAGCATGTTGGTTATCGTGCCAAACTCGGTACTATTGTTTGAGGTTCGGCACCCTAGTCTTGGTGTTGTTCTAAACCAGGAACAAAACTCTCAAGATCCAGGCACCGATGGTTTGAGCCTTCTTCGACGAACGCCTGGATCCAAGTAGATGACGGCTGGCGAATGCTGGTAGCTGGTGCATTGCATGTAGGGATGTAGACTGTGGATTTTACGGAAAACTCTACATACATATGCTCGTGGTGAAGCATCACATAGGAGAGCCGCACTCTTCCGAAGGAGGCGTGTTCGAAAGGCGTTCAGAACGGCACAATCGGAAATTGGATTCAAGCTGCTGTTTTCGTCCAAGCATTGGCATTCATCCCAGACTCAATCACTTGCAGAAGTAGGATTATCAAAGAGTAACTTACACGAGACTTCCAATTTCCGTGCTGACTATAAGCATCATGGCATCTTACACACTCCTATACCCACTGCCAAAGGAGCTGAAAGTCATGATCTTGCTTGCCTCCACAGCAACCAACGCACACTCTGCTTGGCAATTCCTCCGGTCATGGTCGTATTATCAATTCGACCTCATGACTGACGCCTGAAGCGTAGAGATGAAAGCTGAACCAGATCGGCCCGCTATTCTGCCTGTTCCTGTCGAGAAGTTATTAATCCATGGTGTTAATGCTGGCTCGCCAGGCGGATATCGACAGTAGTATTCATGTGCAAGGCTCAGCCGTACGACGCTCTACAACCCTGAGCCCTAGCCACGGCTCATCTTCATTTCATTAGTCGCCTATGATAACCGTAAGACCCTTGGGACAGTGGGACTAAGTGCTGACGGCATGACAGGTCGCATCTTTGCAGGAGTGAGCAAACATGGTCCAGGTATATACTTAGGACGAGTACTTGGCGACATGCAAGCACCGCATGCAAGCCATGCCCAGCCCAACCAGAGGAATGCTTTGCGGCGCCTTGGTAGCAATAGTGCTAGTGCTAAGGCAGGATTGTTATTGCTTGTCAGCTCTGTACGGTACGGGTGGCGGTGTCCATCTCACTGGCCTGGTCTGGATGTCGCTTCCTCTTCTCGCTTCCCTCGGGCATACCGCATACCGCATACAGTGCGAAGAACGAGCATGACTTGGCCGAAACGACGTTGAATGCATGAGCCCTGCGGTGCTCTCTCGCCTAGAGTCCATGAGATTGGCCGTTGTGGCGCAACATCTGCACATTGCCGACACCGACCGCATCCCCGCAGAAAGGCGACGGCTCAGCTGAATAAACGGGAGGCGTATTTCACCTAAGACAATAGCGTCGATCCGGGAGCTTGTCCTTAGAGCTTAACCGCAGTGGTATCGTAGTGTTGCGATACTCTATTGTGACCTCTGGATCCTTGTGGTGGAAGGCCTACGCTGAAAATGACCTTAAAAGATATTAGACGATTGATTTGATCCAAGGCAGCCTCAGCTTTGCATTGCAGCGAGATCTACCAGCATACCTACCTTGGACACGGCAGTAATCTGCAGCATGCAACTTCAGGCATGAAGCATGATTTCGGAGAATTCATGCACTGAACCGGATATTACCGCATTCAGATAGGTAAGAGATCGGCTCAACATGTCGCAGGATGATGATGATGACGGGCCCATCGCTTCGTCTCGACCGACAACACGCGATCCCTGCCTACCGGGGATGGCACCACGATAGTGCACTGTCCACCTAACGATGTGCTGTTGTCTCACTGCCGCCAAACCATACCACATGCAGCAGCTTCATCATCCAGTCCCGACTGCTTTTGGACAATGGAGGCAAGTTGGGTACAGCGGTCTGGTCGAAGGCGTTGCGGACCTTTGTTGCCAATTGCCAAGGGTGGTGAGCCCTCGTGGCCGCCGTATCTTAATCTGCCTTGCCTGGGCGCCAGCTCTGGAAGTGAATAAGTAGCCTGGCTCATGTCCACAGAAAACCCATCCATTCCTACAAGCCTCTCACACCAAACAACCACACCAGCTCTCATCGCTACAATCGTTTGCGTATCCAACACACTCAGCCTACCAGCTTGCTCAGCACTTCAGCCTTACGCACCAAACTTTCCCCGAACATCAACACATTACCGACAACATGCGTTCCGTCTTCGCACTTGCCGCTCTCGCAGCCACTGCCCATGCAGCCGCCTCGCCTTGGGCTTCCTGGGGCACCAAGAAGACCACCTCCGACTGTATGACCGACGCCCAGGCAAAGAAGGTTGCCAACAACTTCAAGACCCTCATCGACGACTACAGCGACAAGCTTGCCAACCAGACCCTCACCGAGGACTTCATCGACTACTCCGACTCCGTCGGCGAGCTGATCAACGGTGGCTGCACCGAAGGCGGCTCTTTCACTGTACGTGCACTTGCTGTGATCACCCTTGCCTGCAGTTTCCTCGCGGCATCCTACCATTACGTGCATTACATGACATGGAATTTGACATGCTGACTTAATTTACTCGCAGCTCGGAGACGCAACCTTCGCTACCCGCGCCGAGTTTGAGGCTGGCCAGGGTGCCCAGCCCGCAATTCCCTTTGAGATCCTGAACCTCTACAACAACTGCAACAGCGTAAGTCTTCCAGCCCTGAGATAAAATCACATCGACCCGAAATTAACATCTACCCAGGTCACCATCCGCTGGCTCTCCAAGGGCGAGGGCCAAGAGCCCCAGCAAGTCACCGGAATCATAATCATGGAGACCGAGAAGAACCCCGACAAGAAGTCTTCCCAAAAGTGGCTCATCAACACCGTCTACTCTGAGTTCAACTCTGGTAAGTCTGTGCCTAACCATACCAACGAAACGTCAATTAACGATGATCACAGGTGCCTGGCTCGTCAACCTGGGCGTCTTCGTCCCTCCTCAATGCCCTCCTCCTCCTCCCCCCAGCAAGATGCTAAAGCGCTCCATCTTCGTCTAAACGACGAAAGCTACTGAGCCATCTCAGCTGTCGAGCCGCCTCCGAATCCTATCTCCGCCATCAACAACGGAGCTGAGCGGTTCCTGACCAACCCATTTCGTACGACTTTTACTTCTAGCAGCGTTTTCAAAACACGATAGTTCCATCGTGTTCGTAGCGCCGTCGCATTTACTATATTGACCTTTTTGAATGGCTATAATATCAAATACCAGGCTACGAATTCACATACCATTAACAGCATTTGTTGATCACCATTTAGACTGTGTTGTCCGCTTCCAGCAATTGCACTTCGTCTTCGCCTTCTAGTTATCACAATCACAGCGTTGCGAAGCCATCACAACGCTCCAATTCCTTTCTTGTCATGTGCACAATCTCACGTTCAACTGCTGTGCCCAAGACAGATCGTTGAGCGACGTTGGCGAGAGAAGAACAACTCCACTTCTTCCCCACACTAATATATCAAGTCTCCACTCAGATCATCATCTGTCTTTGAAAGACGGATGGCCATCTTTCATCTTGCAACCAAGTCACCGACAATCGTCCGCCTTTGCACATTGCAAAAACGAAGAAACTCATCACTACGACAAAACAACCAGACCGAACAAGCAAGAGCGACCGGCAGCTCCATCAGCCATCGCATCGGACTTTCGGCACCATGGCTCCCCACCCCCAGATTACCATTCTCCGCAGGCTGCCCAGTTGCCGGAACCCAATCTGTCGTAGACTCGAACTAGTCCGCATCTGTTCGTTTAGCTGAAGGGCTCATCAGAATAGCTCAGACTTCCAAAAAGACTTGCGGATGCCGCCGGAAACTCCGGTTCATGAATTGCGATGATGGTAGAGATGAGACATTTCTCACGTGTCTGGTTTTTGTTGTTGGCTGACTGACTCGAGTTTGGAGAGACAAGATGAGGAAGAAGGAAAGACATGCACAGAAAGTTATTGTCTCGGAGGCTTTTGATCGTCGAGGTCGGGTTTGGCTTCTTCGCTCTTGGTTTCCCTGTTCTGTTGCCCTTTTTTTGTTTGGTGTTGATAAGGGTTTGAGACATGTGACGTCGTGAGATGGTGTGGGAATCGTCGGTTTTGTTTTTGCACGAGGTTGGGATCGTGGTGCTTGAGTAGGAGAGGAAGGGAGATTTTGGGGAACACAGTGTGATCGATGGTATGCGAGGTCTGACTTGACAACCTCCTGGATTTCGACGGATCGATCAGGAGGGAGTAGGAAGCAGCTGGAAAAGGTAGGAATAGATCGAGTCTCAATAACAGAAAGATAGTTGCGTTTGCCCTCTAATAATTCCCGTGTCTACTAGGACAGCAAAACATGAACAAATGCCACGAGAGTGACTCCACCAGACGACAACGCCGCGATCATAATCATCCTCAATTCTCTCATACACTTCAGAGAAACTCAGTATCCGATATCCACCGTCGTGACATCCTCAACAAAGTGCTTCTCCCTGCTGGTGCGCGAGAACCACAGGTACCAGGGGATGATGTAGGTCTTGATTGTGTGGCCGATGTAGCCGGCGTCGCTGACGGTCGAGACGACGTTTTTGCTCTCTTCGAAAGCGGAGTCGATGCGCGGCCGCCTGAGTGCCTCGTAGGCGTCGAAAGCCTCTTTCATGCTCCCGGGCTTGCCCTTTTCGATCCAGCGGGTCAGGCAGCGCGAGAAGAGGACTGTGTCTTCGAAGACGATGCCTGTGGATTCACCTTGGGGTGGCATGGCGTGCTGGGAAGTGTGCGTTAGTTTTGTTCTTCCCCTCTTCGCTTAAAGTGTTGTATATCAGGAAATATTTACTTACAGCTGCGTCACCGAGCAACATGACGCGGTCGGTGGACCACTTGCCATGCTTCGACAAGGTGAAGACTGGCCAAAGGTAGAAGTCCTCGGTCTTCTCAATCAAAGGCTTGATGCTGGGAATCTTGGCATCGCCGAAACGGTCCATGATGTCTGCACGAATTTTCTTTGCATCCGCGCCAGCTGCTTTCCAACCGTCACGCGACTCCAGCTCAGGCAGCTGCATAAGTGCGCCAACGTAGACGGAGTTTTTCTGCGAGTTGTGGTAGCTGGTGAGCAACATACCGCGGCGGGCAAAGTTGATAGCAGTGCACTCGAAGTGGACAGGGAAGTCGGGCTCGACGGGTGCGAAGCCGAAAGCGTTGCAGAGGCCAGAGTAGGAAGCTTTGCGCTCTGGCTCGATGTGCCTCAGGCGTGTGACTGAGTGAATACCATCACAGCCCATCAACAGGTCTGCGGTAGCGGAGCCACCATCCTCGAATGTGAGAGTGACGCTTTCCTCAGTTTCCTTAATCTCGGTTGTGCGCTTGCCGCAAGTGAGGGAGATGTTCTCTTGTTTCTCCACAGCCGCGAGGACACCCTTAAGGGCATCTCCACGGGTGATGCGCAGCGCCTTGTAGGGTGGGTTTCCAATGCCTTTTCCATCTGGTCCACTGAAATCGGATGTGGCGAGTCTGGTGGAGTAGACGTCAAAGACTTCCAGGTAGTCGATTTCGCGGCCGTAGTCTCTCTCGCGGATGATTGGGAGTGCTCCCAGATCATCAAGAAGCCTCAGAGCGTTGGGTGTGAGGTTGACGGCGCCACCAATGGTTGCCGGTTCAGGGCGGATCTCGAAGATGCGAATTCTAGGGACTTGGCCTTTGGGAGCGTACTTCGTGAGGGCGAGGGCAGTGGTCAGGCCTGCAATGCCACCACCGAGGATGATGATGTCCAGACCATCTTTGGACGGGGGAGCCATGATTGGATCTATCAGGCTAAATTTGAAAGGTAATATGAAAGGTGGTAGTGATGGATTTTCTCCAAAATGGAGTGATGAGGTTCGAGAGTAGAGAGACAGAGGAAAGAAGCAGAAAGAGATAGTATAGAAGCGCGAGAACACTTACCGCGCACTGCATATGGACGAGCTGATGGCGCTGACGTCCACAGTCCGATCGTCCAGCTCACCCAACCGCATGGCAGGTCTGAGTGTGAGCCTTGCCCTGCAGCATGAGCTCGATATGGTTGTTTTGGCGTGGCGGCCATTCGTGGGGCCGGAGGGCACAGCTCTCTGACATGCAGGAGGGCAGGGCGGCGCCGGACGAAGCCGTGGCATTGCATGCTAATCGGTGTAGGAGAGCAGCGAGAGGCCGACGGGCTGCAGCCACATGTAGAGCTTGCACGTATGAGCCTTGGCCGGCACAGCAGATGTTTGTTGGTGTTCAGGACGGGAAGAACGAGAAAGACCCCACCAAAGTCGGCTTTCACGCGTCGGGAATCGCGTTGGCAAACAATAGTGCCATAATAGTCTGCCCTCAGCTAAGGGCCGAACTAGTGAGCGATCATCCTTCGGCAGCCGTCGATTACACCTTAACCTCCGAGCGCTAATGGTATTGCTGCCATTTTTGGAAAATACCAGCTACGTGGCGGAGTGCCGCTGCATGGACGAAGCATGAGCCCGTCAGCCTCCGAATCTTACGGTCAGATCCGCCCCCAACTGATCGCGTAAGTTATAGCAGATAGTTGGACTTTCATTTGCTTTGGTGCTTTTGAAAGTTCAAATATCAGATCACGTCCATATCGTCTTGTTTTGACTCTTGTCGAATCGTCACACGCGGTGGACTGCGACAGCCGTCAAGTTTCATCAACTGTTGAACCGCGTGTTGAGCGGCAAGGCTACCTATTGTTGACCCACAGGCATCGTAAGATGCCGTAAGCTCAGTGCACACCGGGCAGAAATGTGGCCGATGTACCGATGCCGATATGTTATCTGCCATGGTAGTCGTTTGATTGCCGATTTCCCAAGAAAATCCACTGTTCCTTATTCCTATAAGCATCGCTATCCTACATAATCTATCAATCGCTTTCCAACCAATCCGGCTCCGCATCATCGTCCTCTGGGTCGTGCGATATCAAACTATCTCGGTCTGAATTACTTTCAACATCTTCGTTGATACTCGCGTCATTTAAGGATGCTGTTGTTCCGGGCTCAAAAGCTGTCTGCTGCTTCGCTGATGATTGTATAGCCCGTACAGAAGCATCCTGCGTCAGAGAGCGCTCGGCATCTGTAGAATCAATGATCGTGGTAGCGCTCACTTCGTCCTGAGCTGGAACTTGTGTTGTTGTCTCAGGCAACGGCTTCTGGTCATCAGAATCAAGTGGCAAGTCTGGAGTTGTTTCCTTATCGTCTACTGTGATGTTCAACATCGTCGCGTCCCTTGGCGGATTGTCGTCTTCGGCGTGATATCCACCGCCACCCGTTTCGTCGGTAAGGACTTCAGGCACGAAACCACCTCCCAAGTCATCCGGAGCATCGCGTCCGCGCTCAAAACCACCGCTTTGGTCTCCATTGTCGTCTGGAAGGAATCCACCGCCCTGACCTTCGTCAGATGGAAGATTGTCCGCGACAAATCCAACACCTGTCTCTTCATCGTATGCTCCATGTGTAAAGCCGCCGCTGGGCTCCACAACTTCCTGAGCATCCTCTGGCAAGAATCCACCACCATTGTCTCCATCTTCACTGTTGGGCGTATACTCGTTGTCCTCATCGTCGTCAATGACTCGAATGCCACGTCTGTGACCTCTAGCACGACTTGACGACACAGGATTGTCATCAAATTCTGTATCGCTTCCGTAGCCTTTCTTCTTCGCTTTGCGTGCGGGTTTGGAAGGCCTAGTGAGCTCCGCGATTGAGTATTGGCCAGCAGTGGGCATGGTCGGGTCGTGAGCCTCAGGGACAGTACCTGCAGCACTATTGGCAAAGTCAGTCTCCTCAATGTCCTTGCCATCTCCGTCATCCACGGTGCTCCCATCTCCGTATGCAGACACCCGCTCGGCGATACGGAGACCTCGCAAGAAGCGCGACCATAGACGAAGTGCTGCAAGACTGCGAGCTCGGCTTGCTTCTTCCAACGCTTCATGCTCCAATCCAGCGATGACCGCTCGCACCGCATCACTGTACTCTCGAGGTACCACTGCTCCCTCTATTATGGCCGTGCCTTGGCGTCCTTGGAACTTGAATCCCACGACCGCATCGGCAAAATCGATGCTGAGAGCCCGAGCAGCTTGCTGAGTCAATGCATGCCGAATGTGCTCGCCACCAGGCGGTACCATCGACGGCACGTAGACGTCCAGATTGCCAAACGCATTCTTCGTGATCTTGCCGCCTTTGACCGCCGGTGGTACGTAGACATGTGTTTGGTGAATCGAATACAGCCCAGTCATGCTGAGTTCACCTCCATCGCTTTCATCTTCGACATCTTTACGCCGAGAGGCTGGAGCGTGTATATGCTTCAAGGGCTGTTCGCCTTGCTTGACTTGGCGTCCAAGTCGGTACCACTTGACTGCACTCTTGCAAGAGAGGACATCTTGCCGACGGAAGACTGGTTCCATTTTCGGTCTGGCTGCCGTGCCGGCGTTCACTTTCCCTGCTTCACGCCTAGGATGCAGGACTTCATGACGTCGCAAATGTCTTTCCAGGGCATAGTACGGATGCCCTTTAAAGTCGAGCACATTACTGGGTAGACCCTCACGAGCCTCCTTTTGAGCAAGCTCCGAATCCTCCACTTGATCGCGATCGAGTCTCCGCCTACGACGGAAGAGACGAAGAGCCGCCTTCAGCCATTTTGCGCCGTCGTCGCTGTTCTCGACGCGATGCCGGCGAGTCTTGGCGTTGAAGGCCTTCGCATATCGTCTTGTTACGTCGCGGGCAACACCATCCTCTTCGAACGCTACAACATACATCATCTGGTTGAGGTCGTAGGATGCTGGCGGCTCGATTTTGTTGGGTTTATTGATGGTGTTCGTCACCATCGGGTCGACGGGAACCCACTTTTGATGCGCGGTGTTGAAAGCTTCCACCCAATACACTGGGTATGACAGAGTGCGGATGGCCTTTTTCTTCTCTCGTGGTGGCGCGACTTTTGGGGAGGCGGCAAAGCTAGGCTGACCCAACCTCCGCCGAACAGACGGTATCTTGCCGATAGCTGCGGAAGACCCGATACTGCCGTCACTGACGCTTGCGTCGCTTACGTTTGGGTCGGTATCAGACGCGATAGCGAATACAGTAGGCTTCTTCTTTTTCATGGGCGTGCTTGACTTGGCTGGCGGATTCGCATATGGCAACGTCTGCAAGGAACACACAATTCGTGCTTCTACTCCCACAGCCCGTAGCATAGCGCAAAACAGTTGATTCCCCGTGTCTTGTGAGCCTTCGAGGTCTCTTGCCGCCATGGCAAAATCGCTAAGATCCATGGGCTCTCCGCCAAATGATGGGCCCTCATCACCACCGTCCACGGTCCAACGGGGTCTCGACATACCAGACATAGTAATCTTATACTCGGCTTTGAACGCAGCCTTTGCCTGTTCCAGACCATCTATGAAAGAGCGGTTCCGCTGGAATTGAGAGTCATTTGGATTTGGCTTGAGGTAAGATCGCATCCGTTTGTCGACCAGTCTGCGCAGTATTTTTTGCACGGTAGCGTTGTTGCAACGGCTGTTGACGTACATACAATGTCCAAGCAAGGTCAGGAAGTGTATCTTGTGTACGCGCAGACGGAACGCTTTCTCGACGGTAGTAACTGGCTTGCGACGATTCACAACAGTCTTTTTCGATACACTGGAAGGTTCCAGTGATACATGGACGTCTTTGATCTCCTCGTCTGTTTCGGGGGCTGAAGGAGGATTGGAACCTGCCCTTTGACCAAGATCGACATCCTCAAAGGCAAGGTCGCTTTCTTCAGACTCGGACGAATATTCGACCGTCTGTTGTGGCCGGTTGCGAGTAGCATTGTCGCTTTCGTAGGATTCACTGATCGGCCTCGCTGGTGTTGACGCTGAAGTCTTACCATTTGGGCGACTGAGATCTTGCTGTTTTTGAACGGCCTTCGCTGGTGTGACAGGCCCACGAGACATTCTCCGTCGCTTCAGTGGCCGGTCACTGCTTTCGACTGGTTCAGCAGCCACGGCCTCGGCAACCATGTCGCCGTAGACATCTGGTGTGGCGTCGGCAGTGCTCGCATTCTTTCGCGACCTTGTACTGCGTCTGGGGGTAGTCGCAGGCGCTTCACGGGCCTTACCTCTGCTGCCTTTAGGAGCCATGATGGACTTCGAGGTCAAGGTAGCCCAAGAGCTAGGTAACTCGCGCGTGGTCGTCACGTGTTCATGTGATCTGAGAGGCAAGCTCCGGCTGGTGATGAAATGCTTCCGCTGCTGGATGTGCCTTCAAGGCATGTCGTGACGATTGTGAAACCTATAGTGAGGTGAACATCAACGTGACATCAGCCGGCGAGGCAGCGCGCCCACTATACATGTGTACAGAAGAGTAAGTGAAGTGGTGGAGATGGGCAAGAGTGACGTGCGCGATGCGACAGGCAGCACGAGGCCTGAAATGAAGTTGAAACGCGCGACTAGCGTGTTCCGGCGCTAGCTCCCGCGTTTGTTTATCGCGTTGTCTCAGTCTAGTCCCTCTGCTGGTCCCGCCTTGCAAAGCTGCCATCACAAGCGAGCGCTGTCTTGCACCCACCACCCACCACCACGACCTCGACGACCTCGACGACGACCGAAGTGCCTTCTGGATCCCTCCGTCAAACTTGCTCATGGACAATTGAGTACGACGAAGCCAACCGCAGACAGCAGCATCAATTCCACACCGACACCGCTCCCTGCACTTTCATCCCAACCCGACGCCGCGGGAAACTGCTTTGAAAACACCCTACCCGTATCTACACACGCATACTCACGCCGGCAACCATGGAGAACTACCAGAAGATGGAGAAGATCGGAGAGGGTACGCCGGACCTCCTTCAGCGCAAAACACCATCTCAAACCAGTCGCTAACTCTGTCCTTCCTCACAGGTACGTACGGTGTTGTCTACAAGGCTCTCGACCTGAGCACTCCCGACCAGCGCATTGTTGCGCTGAAGAAGATTCGTCTCGAGGCTGAGGACGAGGGTGTCCCGTCCACCGCCATCCGCGAGATTTCTCTGCTCAAGGAAATGAACGACCCGAACATTGTCCGCCTCCTCAACATCGTCCACGCCGACGGCCACAAGCTCTACCTCGTCTTCGAGTACCTGGATTTGGACCTGAAGAAGTACATGGAGGCATTGCCTGTGAGCCAGGGTGGTCGCGGCAAGCCGTTGCCTGAAGGTGTCATGAACGGTCGCCAGGGACACATGGGTCTTGGTCCGGACATGGTAAGCGTGCCCGATAGGAAAGTTCTGGCAATTCCAGCGTGCTGACATGATCTCAGGTCAAGAAGTTCACCCTTCAACTCCTGGAGGGAACCCGCTACTGCCACGCCCACCGCGTCTTGCATCGCGACCTCAAGCCGCAGAACTTGCTCATCAACAAGGAGGGCAACTTGAAGCTGGCTGATTTCGGTCTGGCTCGCGCATTCGGTGTCCCTCTCCGTACCTACACACACGAAGTCGTCACTCTCTGGTACCGCGCACCGGAGATCCTTCTCGGTGGTCGTCAATACTCCACTGGTGTCGACATGTGGTCCGTCGGCTGCATCTTCGCCGAGATGGCGACCCGCAAGCCGCTCTTCCCCGGTGACTCCGAGATCGACGAAATCTTCAAGATCTTCCGCATCCTCGGCACTCCCACTGAGACCGACTGGCCAGGTGTCGAGTCGTTCCCAGACTTCAAGAGCAGTTTCCCCAAGTGGGAGAGGAAGCAGGATGACGAGATGGTCAACGCCGATGGCATCAAGGTTCTTGGCGAAAACGGCTTGGACCTCCTCGAAAGCATGTTGGTGTACGACCCCGCGGGACGTATCAGCGCAAAGCAAGCGATCCACCACCCGTACTTCACGGAGGGCACGAGGTCGAGGCAGAATGGATACCACTGAACGCCTTCAGCGACTCGCGACCACGGTTGCGTAGCAGTTTGAGTATGATCGAGGAAAAAACGACAGGTATGAACATAAGGACCGGGTGGTGTGGAAAGCACAAGGTGCCCCAAACGGAAAAAATGAAGGTGGGCTCGCCCGATGTGAAGGCTGGAGGTAAAGTATGACCTTTCTCAAATTACGGGTTACATTGGGAAACGCGAGGCGCAGTAGCGCGCGCGATGGGATTTCGTATGTCTCTGCATGGCCTTGGACAAGGCATTGGAACCAGGCTCGGGCGTTTTGAGGGTTTCTTGAGTTGGCAGTGCTACCCCTGCTGCGTACTTGTAGTGAATAGCTTCTAGTGTCAATTCCACGGAGCTTTTATATTTCACTATGCCACCCACACAGATCCGCCATGCAGCCATTGGATGATGTTGACGAACATAGATCTCCGACCTTCTCGTCCATAAATTGCAACCTGAGGAGCCAAGCACACCACCTCGACAATTGCTCAAAACTCATGAGACTTATAATACTCCCTCAAAAGCAAATCCGCCACCGCGCCACCAAGAACCAAGTCAACCAAACTCCACCTCGGCCCTAACCCCGCCAGACTCCTGCCAACCATCACAGCGCCGCCCACAAACATGCCCACCTCCACATGCGATCTCGCCTGCTCCTCGTCCCGCGCCCTCTCCCGATCATGCGACCAGCGCGGAATGGCATACCTATACTCCAGACCCACAGCTTGCGCTAGCAGGATTGCTGGAACGCTTACGAGGGCGCTGCGGTGCAGTGCTTGCATTGTGAGGGGGTTTGCTAGGGGTGAGAAGCGTGCTGTGCTGCCTAAGTGAGGCAGTTGGCGGAGGTGGGTTAGGGCGCCGGAGAGGAAGACGAAGGGTGCTGCGTCGACGGCTGTGGCGGGTAGGTCTAGGCGCTTGCTCCACGTCGGGGCGGTGGTGAGGTATTTTGTCGGTGAGGCGCCTGGGTATGGGTGCCAGTTGTTGTCCGTAGGGGTTTTGAGGTTCCAGAAGAAGAGGTAGGCTGTTAGAGGTGGAGAGGATGTCATAGTGATTTTGTTCTATATCTTGCTTCTTGTTTATATCTTTCTTGGTCGCAGTTGGCGAATAACTTTCTTTGATTTGGTGATAGATGACCGTTCAGATCCGAGTGAGGCCTGGATGGGCTCTTGATAGGCAGAAGATGACCTATTCACATGCACCTGCTGTGTTCACGTGAAGGAGCTGATGTTGTGCCAGCGCAAGCAGTAGCAAAATGTATATTAGGTTTGTAGAATGCAGTGTTGTCACTTACATGACAACAACAACGAAGAAATAATACCACCCAGCATCCCCACTCCAGCATCCATACTGCTGCACATACTTCTCCGATCGCCAGCCTTTCAAAGTGTATGATACCATCACCTCCTCCTCAGCCCGAACTTCGGCAAGTTTGAAGTTGCTCCACTGACGCTAGCGCCAAGGCAACAGATCAAGGGACAGCAAAGGACTCCCCAGTCCTGACCCTCTTTCACTCCGTGAGTATACCCGGCGCGTCTTCGTATCGCAAGCAGATTGCAAAACTTCGTGTGAGCAGCTTGTCGGCAATGTACTGATCTGGAACTTTCTTCGTGATGGCAGATCAACTCACTCCAGCGACGCGTCTTCTGTAATGACGGGAAAACGCAAGCGAGGAACAGCTATTAACCCTACCAAGACTCCAAAGCGGAGGAAGACAGGTAAGCCTATCGCTTCCTACTTCCAACAGCGTCAGGAATGGTCTTCAGCCTTGTCATGACCGATCCAAGCAACACGCTCACATTTCCTCCTAGCTTCTGTTGTAGCTTCTTCGCCCCATCCCCACGGCGAATTTGACGAAGAAACGTTTTACAAGGTCCGCACCGTCCTCGCTGAACGCGTTTCTGGACGAAAGATCCAATATCAAATTGATTGGGAAGACGACGAGAAAACGGGCGAGAAGTTTGCTCCGACTTGGGAGCCAAGAGAGAATCTCACAGAAGTTGCTCTTGCCGACTGGGAGGCGCTGAAGCTCTCCAAACAGAACAGTATGTCTCATACCCTGATTTTTATCCATCTGTGTCTCGAAACACACATAGCTCCTCAACATCGCGACTGCAGCTAACAATGACCAGAACAACCAGCATCGTCAAGCAGCAGTCCTCGCAAAGCAACACCTGTCAAGACTCCCGCAAAACGTGGCAGAGCTCGAAGAGTTATACCTAGCTCTCCCTTGACACAGAGCTCCCCCCCTGCAAACGGAGGTCGTGTTGCTACACCAGGCAGTCTCTTTCGGCCCCTCGAAATCGAAGAAAGTCCTGACGAGAGTGCAGAACCTACTTCAGCTGGTGCTCCCAATCCCGGACACACTGGTATCGAAGACTCGCCTCTATTTGTGCCTCAGGACAGCCCATTGGTGATCCCGAGCCAAGATTTAGTGTTTGTTCGACCGTCTGAGCCGCCATCGAGTTACCAAGAATATCTGGGACCATCTCAATCGTTGCCAAACTCTGCATCTACACCTCAACCCGCCGAATATACGACTGACACACCTGTTGTACTTGCCACCAGTCAAAACGAGGTCTCAGCAGATCACACTCCTGGTCAGCCTTCCACTGGTAGAGTCATACCCGACTCTCAGAGCCTGCCTACGTCACTTGACTTTGCCTCACAACCACAAGTCAACCAGGATCCGAGCGATAATCAAGAAATTGGGGCAGCGAGTCAGCTCATCGGAGATTTACAAGGCGCTGCTAAGGACCACACGAAATCTCCACCAAAGACGAAGACAGTCCCTATCCCCGGTCAATCGCGCGATAAGCCGTCAAACCTGCTTCCAAACCACCAGTCGCTTCCTGTCCCGAGACTTACGGACTCTCAAGCAAAGGTTGGCATTGAATCGCGCGCAAATCCTGACTCTCAGCATCTTGCGGATAATCAAAGGCACCCAAGATCAGACCTAGTTGTGGACGACCCGAGTGGACTCAATTACAGAGTCTCCATCGAGAAGCCCGAATCCCCTGTCCCGGCATCTCGCCATATTGCCCAGCAAGAACCGGAAACACAAACTTCATTCCCGTTTGAGACTCAGGTAGCACCCGTTGAGAGTCAGGTTGTGGCGGGTGCCTTTTCACACTTGCCTAACAGCCTGCCACCCGCTGAACGACGTAACACCGCTTCTGTCAAAGACGTTGTATCTTTACCCCGAGCTCACAGCCTTCCTGGACACGTCGAATTGGATTTCAGCTCTTTCGCACCGATTCCATCGCGCACTTTGACAAACATTGGGGACAGCGCACCGTTGCCACCTCACATTCCCTCCACACCTGAGCGGTCCTCCGTCGATCGCACCTGGAACATGGAGGGCAAAAAGCCAACATCGGAACCGAAGATGGGTCTAGCTGCCAGAATCAAGGCCGAGAGAGCTAAGAATGCAGCAAGACGAGGTCCACCGCCTTCGATCACTTCGAGCCAGGTTACACCAATAAAACCGTCCGCTGTACCGCCTAGGATCAATGCAGAGATTGCCGCAGAGAGCCCGTCAAGAGCAGGCACTCCGGAATCTTCCCGGAATGGTGGCCGATCGCCGTCTGCTGTACCTGCAGCCCCTCCTGTCCAATTGGTAACGCAGGAAGAGATGAACACTTCTGAACGATACAAGACCTTGGTGCCACAAGAAAAAGAGAACCCGGCACTCCGAAAGCAGAGCACCGTCACCGGTACTGCATCTAAGGAGGCTTCGAAGATTGGCAACTTTGTCCACTCTGTGCCAATTGCGCTGATGGGTCATCAGCGGGATTCGTACCCGTTGATGATTCAGCATCACAAAGATGTCATCGAGCGGTTCCTTGCAACGAGTCACCCTACTGACGAACTCATTGTGGAAATCGAGACACTGCTCGAACGGTTGCGTCGTATCACCGTACACCCGGACCTCGATAACACCGAGACCTTCACTCAGTATGACGTCCCGCCGGCTACGCATGCGAAATGGGCCATTGCGTGTAGCTCAAAATTCCTCTTCTTGAATCACCTGATTGATGAGCTACGCGAGAAACCTGTTTCAGTTGCCGTCATTTGTCAGTCCGGACAGTTGTCGCAGATTGTTGAAGAATTTCTACGCGGCCTCGAGGTTGCCTACTACAAAGCTGATACAGGCCAACAGACCAAGGAGAATAGCGGTGCACTTTCGTTCACGATCTTATCGCCAAACGACGACATCAGCTCCGAGTCACTTGCCGCTGATGCCATCATTTGCCTAGACAACAGCGTAGAGGCTGGAGGCCCAGCTTTGAAGTTTCTACAAAACAGTTCGTTGATCATGATGGCTCTTGTCGTGCCTGGAACCGTTGAGCACGTGGAACGCTGTATCTCCCCTGGTTTGACCCATCAGCAGAAGCTTCGTGCTCTTGCACATGGTGTATTCGACCTCAGGTATGAGTCTGGGAAACTAGAGCATGGGCAGCTTCCATCGATCGAAACGGCCAAGGTGCTTGCAAGCTTCATCACGAACAAGGATGGCGCGACCAAAGAATGGTCCATACCTGCACTCAGTATGCTTGAGAACCTGGACAGTCAGACTGAGAGTGATATTCAACTCCCACAAAGTAGCGCGGCTGCCCACGGTGCAGAGAAACGACCTTTCGGCACTCTCGATATAGAGATGCCAGCGTCGACTGCCGACAACACGTTCAAGCGTCCACGTCTTGCGTCGAACGGAGTTCAAGCACACGACGAGCCGATCACTATCAACCCCTTAGAACTCGATATATCACACATCAGCGACTCGGTCGACAGACCAAGCGGTAACAATCACATCATCGATTCCTCCGACTTGGCAGTCTCATCCGATCTGAACGAGACCGTCGAACGTCTCCAATCACTGCTGGTCTCAACTCGGACGGAGCTCGCAATCCACAAGCAAGACCTAAGCGATCTCCAATACCGCTACGAAGATCAACGCGCTCAGATCGTGAGCCTCACAAGAAAGAATGACGATGCGATGGACACCGCCCAAAAAGCCGTCACCCGCATGAGCGAAGGCGCAGCTACCGCGAGCGCCCTCCGTATCGAGAACCGCTCCCTCAAAGAACAGCTTAAAGCAGCACAAGAAGCTCTTATAGATCACTCTGTTCCTGAACGTGCGGAGCTCGAGAAACAGCGCATCGCTTTCGCACAGGCACAGCAGGAAAAAGAGGCGCTCGAAAAACGCCTCCAAGTATGTCAAAAGGACCTCGACTACGCGCAAGAGATGTACCAGAACTCGTCTTCGGCCGCGCAGCACTTGGGCACCGCCAACCGAGATCTCGAAAAGGCTCTTTCGCACTCGCAAGTCCTCGCAAGCGGCGAGCAGGCACGTGCGAAGCAGATGACTTTGGACACGCGAGCGCAGAACCTGGCCAGGGAAAATAAGCAGCTGAAAGCGACGGTCCGCGAGCAGACGGAGGCTTTAGGCCGCAAGGACAGGGAGTTGACTCTGATGAAAGAGGCGAGCCGCGGCAGGATGGGCACTAGGGCTTCTAGCCAGCCCAGAAGCCCGAGGGTGACCAGTCCGTTGAAAAACGCTGCGGGTAGTAGGCAGGGTAGTCCCTCTGCTTCGGAGTTGAGAGGGAAGATGCATCCTTTGAGGCAGGGATGAAGAGTGGAATTGGTTATGGTATGTGGACCTTCATCTTCTTGCCGGCGTTTGCAATTGTAGTTTGAGAGTATCATTAGACCTGGTAACAAGGCACAGATCGAATGGAGAAGCGGTCTCTGATCGACCTCACTTCACATGACAGAAATACAGGCCGGAAGCATGTGTCAGTCGCATCACGTGTAGGTGCATTGTCTCTTTACTCGTTGAACGCGTACCACATGATCCATGTGCTCGTGATCGCTTCCTGCTGCCACCTCAGCAAACCCACATAACGACGCTCTTGAATACACCTCCTACAACATCTCCCACCTCAACCACAACATCACCAACAACCTCAACTTTCATCAAACCTTGAATCAAAGGCGCGAAAGAATCCTCCGGCAATAGTCGTGTGACGCCAGCTTCCGGGCGCCGTCAATTTGAACATCAGTCCCGACATTAACCTCGATCTCACTTGATACCAAAGATCAAAACCAGCAAGCTATTCAAGTGCACGCCGCGCGACACACCAAATCATCAAAGCTGATATTCCCTGCTGCTTCTTAACAGCGATTCGCTTTAACAGTGTGCCATAAGCGGCGGTACAATTGGACTTGGTGTGTCGAAAAGACAAAGGTCCCAGTGAGATACGAAGCCAAGCCCCCAGTTGAAAAACGACGATGCCGTTTTCCTGGACGTAAGACTCCCTGCCTTCTATACAACCATCTTACCATGCAGAACTGACCATCGAGATAGCATCCCCGATTTCACCAGGCAGGTCACGATCATCATCAACGAAGACGACCCTGAGCACACTGCTAGCTTCACTGTCGCGGAGTGTCTGCTCACCGAGACGTCGAAGTATTTCATAGAGGTCTGTAGAGATTGGTATGATTCGACCAGCCGCACACTCAGGCTGCTGGATGTCGATGTCGATGCATTCAACTCCTACGTGTGCTGGGCGAACAGGAAGGTGCTCGCCATCGACTGGAGCTTTGTGGATGGCGAAATACCTCCGCAAGCCGCGAGCAAGATGGTAACGCTGTGGCTCCTTGGAGATCGACTGGCCGACGCAAAACTGCGAAACGCCGCCATGGACGCGATTATCGACATAAGAGCAAACTACGGCGACAAGGAGCATAAAGAGCCGATACAAATGTTTCCCCCTCACATGACAGTCCCGATTTGGTCTACTCTTGCGAAGGGTCGAGCACTTCGGCGTCTGCTGATCGACCACTACGTTGAGAATGTTACGGCTGAGGTCATGAAGCCACATTGGAACGAATGCCATCCCGATTTCATCAGAAGCCTTGCGATGGAGGGTCTAGGATGCGGTGCTTTTGAAGGCGAAGCGGAGAATGACCAGGCGGCATGCGACAAGTTCAAGTACCATGAACACGTCCATGCATTCAACACGTACATGTACTGGACATGTAAAGATATGCTCCCGTTCAACGGTAGGGTCGAGTGTGACGGATACATGGACGCCGGCCTGGCGTTCCCTCGACTCGAGTTCCTCTCAAAGCTCTGGCTTCTCGGCGACCGACTGGCGGACTCGCGATTTCGCAACACTGTCATGGACGAAATAATCGACGTGATCGAATGGCTTGACCCGCTATCCAACGACTTCACCGCCGCATTCCCACCCGAGTTGACGACAGCGATCTGGGCAGCGACAACCCAGGGCCAGGCGATTCGGCGACTCGTGATAGACCATTACGCGTACATGGTCTCACCCAAAGGCATGGAGCCGCACTGGGACAGCGTTCATCCAGGCTTCCTCAAATACCTCACGATGTCCTAGGAGTCTGTATTTTAGCCAGAATAGTGGGCAAAACGTCCACACGGCTTTGCGCAAGCTTTGCTTTTACCATGAGCACGATTCGGCCGGTACTGGGTCCGAGTCGGGCAAGAACAGCTGGACGTCGGTTATGTCCACCATGGCTCCGGAAGTTGAGCAGCAGCAAGACACTTGGCGAGAAATGAGATAAACTAAACGAGGCACAAATGATCACAGAAAACAACCGGTCGACCTCATGGTGCCAACACAGAGGATAGTTTATGCCGGCGAAAGAACGACGGTCGAAAGTAATCCTCTCAGTGTTAACATACGAAAGATAATGTACCGAGACCGATGACACCACCCCATGGGATAGTTCGCGCCGGCGAGAGATCAGTCGCGAGTCAAGACAGGAAGACGACACGAACAAACTCAGAAGTTGACGAAGATTAATCGAGCACAAGGGTGCTCAAGCAGATCGCACTGAACGCGATGATAATCTGACGCAGATGTTTGAGATGGGGGAAAGGTCGGGCAACTTGGAGATCGTCTAACAATCAGTGTCTACACTCACCCTGGCCACGCTTGACCGCTTAGCCTCGCAAAGCCGCGGCAGCATCTTTAGGTAGCATTCCCAGCACATTCGTCAGATAGTCGAGCCTGCGAAAGAACTAGTCAGCCAACCGATCAAGCCATATGCAAAAGCGAAACAGAACAAACACTTACTGCACACTCCTCTTCACCCTAGTCCTCGTGCCCTCGAACTCAGCCAAACACTTCTCCCACGCGGGCACTCTCTTCTTCGCATCCACCCTCTTGATCCTCACCTTCAACAGCGCACTAACAGGCCTGTGATCACTGACCCTGACTTCCCAACGCCTATACTCCTCACACTTGACCTTCCCCAAACCCCTGAATAGCACGCGATCGCACCAAGCAGGGGCACGCTTCTTCTCGCTAGTATCGTAATCGTCCGTATTGACGTTGTACTTGTACGTGGGGTCGAATGTGATGGGCGCCTCGGCGAAAGCGCGCAGCCTAAAGCCCGGGTTCTTCTTACGAGAGAGCAGCAGCTGGTCGCGCTCGAGCAGGCGCGGGAGGTTCCGGTCCCTGACGTGTTTGATGACGGTGTCGCGGCCCATGGTGTCGATGCGGTAGTTGAGGTCGCCGTTGAGGATGCAGATCTCGTGGTCCATGATCATGCTGCCGTCGCCGCCAGAAGCGAAGATGTCCGCGTGTGAGACGGCGGAGTCGTGGGAGAGCGGGTTTGCCGGGAAAGGCTCGGCTTCCAGGATGGCTGCAATGTCGTTGTTGCGGTGAATGGTCTGAGTCTGGCCGGCAGCCAAGTGGCAGTTCATGAAACATAAGCTACTGTCGTCAAGGACCATACGGAGGACGAGTGCGCCTTTGTTGCCGTGCAGACCACCCATGCCGCGTTTAACTTCGGAGGTGTGGACGTGTTTGATCCTGCTACGGAGAGAGCTCTTGACGAAGATGCAGGTGAAGAGACCGACCATGCTTGAAGTACTCAAGAGCACGTACGGAGTGTCTGCGGGCATAAAGTCTTCCATGCACCGAGTGAGGTAATCTCGCCATGCGCGGTACTGATGGCTCATGTGCTCCTGTTCAGCCGGATCTTTCCTCTTGCTCTTGAAGAACGACTTGGCGGTGACTTTCTTGTTCTCGAGATCCACCAGTTCCTGGAATCCGAAAACCAGAAAATCGGGGGAGCGTTGTGCCGTCATGTAATCACGTAAGAAGTTGTTGTCTTGACTCATATATTGCGAGTGTACGAGGCTGGGCTTCACGGCGCCTGCGTTCCAGGTCATGACTGCAATACTGAGCTCGCGGAAGGAGCAGAATTCGGAGTCTCGGTCGTGCATTCGAGTGTCAAGCCAGTCTTCCTCGAGCATGCCGTCCCAGATGCGCAGCGTGTTGTCGGTGCCAAGGGTAATGACTTGCAGGCGGTCCAGATGCCAGACACTAGACGGATCGGCCACAATGCTACAGATCTGCTTCTCATGGGCGTGCCAGTCTTTTTTGACCTTCCACGGCGTGCTTGAAGTATCATAAACATACGCCATGCCGGTGTTGTATCCAGCCCAGAGATAGTCGCCAACACCAGCCAAGGAACTAATCTTGTACACGCTGACATTTACCACACCGGCGCAGGAGAAGTCCCGGCGATTATAGATGCTGATCTTGCCGTCTGTGTGTCCGAAGTAGACGAAATCAGGCTGACTGCTAATCGTCGCCCCAGACGAGACATCGCCTGTATTTAATTGAGTCAAAGGGCTTCTCAATACCTGGAATTCTTCGTCAGACCTAGCACTTGGCCGGAATACTCGAATGTCTTTTCCAGTTGCGATCCAGAGCTGTTCACCACATGCTATGCTGAATGTGTGCCCTTTCGGCACGCGGAAACTGTTGGTCTGTTGATCGAGACTTGGCATGCCTGAAGAGCTCTTCTTCCAGATGACAAGTTCGCCACTCTCATCCAGAGACCATAGCTCAGAAGCATACCGAAACATTTTGATCACACTCCGTCGATGCGCACTCTTGCTTTTCAAGATCGACTGCCCTATAATGTCAATCTCATGGATATCACCCGTGCTGGTGCCTAACCATATCTTGGTTCCCTCCTCTTCGACTGTTGACGAAGGCTTGAATACAAGCGAAGTGATCTTCATACCCTCGCTGTGCGCCATTAGAAGAACTCGCTCGCCTGTGCGAATGTTCCATACTTTGGTGATATACCCAGTAGTACACACGTATTCGCCACAGGCTGCGACCAAGCGGGTATCGTATTCTGTGAATATCTGATGGGGTCGTTGTCTGTAACGAGGCGGCCTTCGACTTGCGGTAGACGAATCGGGGAAGTCATTTGGTGTTGACCCTTGCCCTGGAGTAGCCGACGCAGGCGGCACGTCTTCCACGTCATCGTGCGAATGTCCAGCTTTTTGCACCACTGGTGCGATTTGAGGTCTTTTGTCCATGGATCGTCGAGGCGGAGGAACTTCCGGAGCCAGCGCTTTGGCGACTGTGACTGGTTTTGGCATGGGCCGCTCAAAGCTTTGAGACAGAGTGTTATTGAGCGCAGGTTTGACTGCGGGAATGCGCGGCTGCGGTTCTTCACGAAGACTGGTCGTTCGGTGGAGTAAGTCCATAGAGCGTCTCGTGGTGATTGACTGAGAGAGCTTGCTCGGGCTTGTTCGTCCTGAACGCGCTTTTGGGGGACTGTTTCTGCCAGATCGAAGCCTGTTAGGACTGATTCTGTCCGAACGTATCTGTAGCTCTGGTCTGGCAGGGAGTCTAGGCCTATCCGTTTCAAGGTCGCCGGTTGGGGTCGTCTCTCGCTTCGAGAATGGCGAGTAACGGGCAGGCATGGTAGGAGCACGCGATAACCCATTCCTGTTATCGCGTGGGGGTGGAGCAACTTGGCGCAGAGGAGGCATTTCAAAATGACTCTCCGGGAGTGAAAGAGGCTCGATATTTGAGTTTGTCGAACCAGATCGAACACGTTCAGCCATGGAGGACGCGTCAGAATCTCCTCTTAGGCGTTCAACAAACGAAGCATCCGAGCGCGCTCTGGCATGGCCAAGAGGTGTCTTCGCCGGTGAACTGGCTGCACTACTCGGCGGCGTACTGAACGGAGACGCGCTATGATCTGTAAGCTCAATGGGGTTGGGCTCGGGAGCTGTTAGCCCTTGCGATGGCTGAGATAGAGCTGCCGGCTTCACGGGGATTTTTGGCTTTCCAGCACGGTTGACGGGAGGTGGACCATTCGACTTTTGTGTTGTTGAATGACGATTCAAACTGAACGGGGCCTCGCTATTGCCTGTTGGCGTGGACTTCACAGGTTCCGCGTTAACGAGGAAGGCACTCATCCTTTGCTCCATGGCAGGCGTAGCAGACCGACTGGCATTCCGAGAATGAACGGCGTTTACCGATCGTGTAGACGGTGACACGTTGCGCATCGTGCTTGCAAGTCGATTCTCGACAGAGTAATCCACAGGTGGCGATTTCGGCGAATCTACCGTCACCAGAGGAGGGAAAGGCAGCGGAGGGGTGCCCGCAGCCATAGAGACCGGTCTCTGTCTCGGGGGAGTCATACGCCGAGCCCGTGGTACAGAAAGTGTAGGCGCTTCTATGGGCCGCGGAACCGTGGGCGATGCGCTCAGCCTGCCAGCAGACTGTGGACGGCCTTCAGATACAACTCGGTTTCCTAAAGAAGCCTGTCGTTGCCCTGCGACAGGCGTCTTCGGGGCGTCAGGGTCCTTCTTAAGGTTCTCGAACTTGGACAATAGCGACGACACCGGCCGAATGGACGAGTCGTCCGGACCGTTCTCCTGAGTCTCCATGACGGATTGTTGCAATCTTTCGCCTAGGTTCGTCTTGCTCATATGCTATCCGAAATTCCAAGTATGCCTAGCTCATATAACGTGCCATTGAATTCGAGACTGGTTTGTTTACGGGAGTCGTTCATAGCCATGCAGCAGGACTGTCCAGGGACTCGGCGCGCTGAGAGAGGGCGGTAGGTAGCGACAGATGTGAAGTCTTCGTATCCAAGTGAAACGTGGCACAGGAAGTATTGTAGGTCGAGAAAGTCGGGTTTGGTCGCAGCAGAGGGGTGCAATTGTGATCTGTGGCTGACGTACGCTTATGCAGCCAGGGTGCGTCGTGCTGGTCCGTGGTGGCAGCCAAACTCCACTCAGCTCGTCGACCTGTTATTCGCCAATGTGGCAGTTGTGGGTAGTCGAATTGATTGTGTTGTGGTATTATGAGTTGCGGTAAGGGTTTGGCTGAGGCAGACAGCAGACAGTCAGCCAGTGGTAGTTATTGACGAAGGCGCTGCTTCCCCAGGATCGCGTGTGAGACAGCAAAGTGTCCCGGCGGGGCATCAACTTTAATTAACTTCTGCCATGCGCCAGGCCCTGAACCGCTGACTGCTGCTCACTCCGAAACATCCACGAAACATAACACCGCGAACCTATATAGTAGAGCACACCAGGTAACTCTTAAAACACCATGTGGTAATTTCCAGCTCTCATTGGCGATTTACTGCGCCCGGCTAATTCCATTTCCAGCAAACATATTCTCAACGCCCAGGTCTCCATCCGCTCTCCCTGCTGTCGGCAATGGTTCGACTGCGCAGAGTGCCATGCCGAGAAGCAAGACCACGATCTCAAAGGCACGACTGAGATGATCTTCGCATGCAAAAAGTGCAGAAAGGTCTTCCGCAAAGACATGGAACAATTCGACGAGAGCGACGAGTACTGCCCGCATTGCGACAACCACTATCTTCTGGAAGCCAAGGAGCCTCAGGCGCGACTGGAGGTTGAGGGCGAGGATATCAGAAAGGATGCCAGAATGATCAGGGACGACCGTATCAAGCGCAAGGAGGCGCCGACTGTCTGGGACGATGAGGGCGAAGCAGCGAGGCTGGGCTGAGAGAGAGGGCTGTTGAAGGTTCGAACAGAAATTTGCCGGCGCGAAGAGACGAGAGGTATCGACACAGAGATACCTGGGAGAAGGCATTCTGATTGCATGTGGTGACATGCCATCGCTTTTCCAGATAGCGAACGACGATGCCGCTGCTGAGTGTCACCATCCCAGGCACAGCTCGCGCCGCGAGGATGGACGACGCGCGAAAGAGGAACATGGACGAGAGATGATACCAGGAAATCATGGTAGCAGCACAACGAGGTAACGATTAGCACGTGTCAATCACATGCAAGACAAACGAATGAGTATGCCAAGCAAATCAGGTGCTATTCATCCTCAACCTTTCACTTTCAGACCTGCCCACTCATTTGATTTGCATGCTTCAGACAACCACTTCTCAGCCAGCACATTCCTGTTTCCGAATAAATCACTTTGCAATCAAAAGAGCATCACACTGCGTGGACCAATACCCCAACACACACATCGCACATTGTACTTTGGCGACTCGCCACACAACCCCTGCGATGGCCAGCAACCCTATCCTCAAATCCGGCGTTGAAGACCACAACATCCTCAACTCAGCAACTCCAAATCTGGGAGAAATGCCTTCACCTACCGCCTCACCCAAAGACACCCAGGAATCAGCCAGTCCATTGCCCGCCTTGCCGATGTCCGAACTGGTACGTGATTTCGACACCATTCTGCAACCGCCTCCATTCGCTTCTATGCACGAATCGAAGCACAACCCCGACTTCCGCGTCCGCAACCAGGGAAAATGGCTCCAGATATCCACACTCCTCGCGGACATCAACTCGCGTCTGCAAGCTGCGCGCCAGTCTGAGGACCAGTTCGCGTTCGACTCCTTGCACGCGCACGTCTTGAAGGCCGGTAAGGGTCCGGATAGCTCCGTGCAGAGTCCGCTGGTGGTGCAAGCCGACGACGATCCCAGGCTCAAGGACGAGGACCTTGGCAAGAGCATCGTACCTAACAGGGAGAACGAGTGGTACCTGGTGCAGCACGACAGTCTCGAAGGCGACGCAATTGAACGCGATGTTTCGGCCACGAAGCGGCTGCAGTGTGCTCGGAAGGCCTACGAAGCGATGTTGGACGAGGTGTCGAGCGATTCGGAGTCTGACGGCGGTGCCTTCATTCTTGAGCAGCAGCACAGTGAAGGCGAAGATACAACTCTTGTTGAAGACACGCCGGAGGATCTCGAGCCGTTTTATGCTGCTTCATCACTCACTCTTGATGGGTCGCACGCACAGACAGCGCCAGACTTGATGGTGGTGAGCTATCCGAACTACTACCACCCTGAGATGCTCCAACGCGCTGCAGATTTTCTTGAGATGCTCCAAAACGGCAACAAGACCATCATGGATGTATACGGCATTACCCTCGATGACCTTGACATTGCGGAAGACGAGACTTCAATCTCTGAGGCCGTCGAGGACCTTCCACTTGAATCTGTTCAGGCCATCATCGAGGAGGCCGAGACGCTGAGACGCTGCAATGAAGCCGTCATGGCCGCTTACGGTCTCTCCATCAGTGATCTTGACCTCGAGCTTAACGAGAACGAGGAAGTCATGCACGAGTAAGGTGGCGCTTAAAAATTGTCGTGCCAATAGCACCATCTGCTTGACATCAACGCCACCAACACTACCCATCAGAAAACACCTGATCAAAGCCGCCTGGCGACATGAATGATTCTATTGTGCTACTCTTCCATCAGCTTTCGCGATCAAACAGAAACGAGGTGAACAACAGAGCGCGACAGTTGTCCGAGCTTCCAACGAGGAATCTTTGAAGAGCGTAAGACGAGCAGGAGGATTACATCACACTTACCGTTCCCTGAACATCAAAAGAAAAGCACTACCAAAAGATTTAAAAAACCAATGACAATCAACGGAAATTGTCCGCAGTTGTGCAGCATTCGAAACCTGACCTGGATGCAATCTTGCGTTGCCAAGCAGCGCCAGGGAGCGATTGCATGCGTCCACCCAAGAAAGACACCTAATGCGAAACACATAACACTAGACGTACCGAGCTGAAGAACTGAACAACAATCCCTCGATATCATGATGTGAGTGCATGGTGACTTTAACGATGATAAGATACAAGTCCAGTCCCCGACCACGCGACCACAGTGGATCAACCGCTTCCTAACGATTGAAAGTGAAATCAGTCGTCACCCACGTTGCCCAAACCAAATAGAACCGCATGATAGACCACAACATCACGACTCGTAATGATCCCAGTTCTGTAACCCGCAACACCAGCTCCGACTGGTCCAATCCCCAACGACGTGCTTGGGTGACACTAGGGGTGGCGCAGCAAATGCTTGACAACTCTAGCCCGACCGCGACGTCTGCGATCAACACTCTGCACTTCTACATCCTGACGCAGTTTCATATAATCATCAAACACCGTCGACAACCCTTGTTCCTGCAGACTGCAGAGAAAAAGGAGAACTGCTGGATTCGTCCTTTTTCTCCACTAATGATATCGAATCGCGTGGTCTGATGGTCGTTTCATGTTGGTTGTTCGTGTGCAGGACACCCACATGCCATGCCTTCTGCAGCTAACTGTCCTGAAGCGATCGACTTCTCTGTGCAGAGGGCTTCCTTCTGGGGTACGTGTGATGCCAATGTTCGAGCAATATATCTGGTCGGTGGTGTAGACGTGGTGACACGCTTTTTGGCTGGGCATTATGGTCTGTTGTGGAGGGCTCGATGGGGCAGACGACTCGGGGTGTTGGTATACACATATAAATGTATCGATCATTCAGCAAATAGAACTGAAGATTTTGCTCGATATCACCATTCTATCCTCTCGCTCTTGACGATACTCCTCATCACTACTCATCACTACTCACTTCCAACTACTTTCTCCGTCACAATGCACTCCACCAGCTTCATCGCCTTCCTGGCTGCTCTTCCTGCCACTTTTGCCTGCCTCGCTGAGACGACTCTTCCTGCTTCCACCGGCTCGCAGTCCCTGAGCGAGCCTCAGTACATTGCCAGCGGCGAGACCTTCGATGGCGAATACGTCAAGGTAGGTTTTTTCTGCATCCAAACCTGGTCTTGATG
>Ga0265797_10002692_pt1 | contig 29512 bp, 37 predicted proteins | sample P2T30metagenome_FD_192433 | JGI IMG/M metagenome (GOLD analysis project Ga0265797, IMG submission 192433) | Plant litter microbial communities from East Loma Ridge, Irvine, California - P2 T30 | ecosystem: Environmental > Terrestrial > Plant litter > Unclassified | place: USA: California...
ATCAAACAATCTTTGGATATGTAATATACTCTGGTTCAAAGGAATATCTGGTGACCAACCTGTGTTGTATGTTTACATAGCCCAGTTGATGGGATCGTGTCTGTGACAAGGGCTCGCTTGAATTGACTTGTCAATGTCTAACGTTATAGTATGAAATCTTTGTATCTTCGCAGAACAGACTTTCAGTATACGTAAAAGTCTAGGCCGAAGGAATGTTTAGTAGATTACCTGAGATGTATGTTTACACGACTCCGTGGGCGGAGTTGTGTCAGTGACAACGTCTCACACGCGCCAGAACACTGAACCGCAACTTTGATTACCGAATACTCAAGATCTTTGCAGAGTTTTCCTTGGGCTTGGAAGTACCTCTGGCAGTAGTAGATACTCGTTGAACAACCTGGTTCTAACACTATCGGACTCGACGGCGGAGTGTGTGTCTGTGACAAGGGGCTTAGCGGTATAACTGACTCCAGCTACGATATTGGTGCAGTCTACTTGGTCTTTGTCAAGAGCCATTTTTGAGCATTGAGGAAGTGCCAAGCAAAAGGAACCTGTGTTGGCCAACCTGCCGCTGATGTTATTCAGCTTAGGCGCGGAATGCGTGTCTGTGACATGGGACTCAGCGGCGTCACTATTTCCAACCACAATAATCATGCAGGCTACTTTACAGACAGCAAGTATGATCTTTATGCATCAAAGAAGCTCTGTGCTCAAGGGGATTGGGCTGAACAACCTGCGGCTAACGTCATTTAGTTCGCCCGCCAAGTGCGTGTCTGTGACAAGTGGGTCAGCAACGTCCCCATATTCAGCCACAATATTGATGCAGGCTTCTTGACACATCGCATACGTACTCTTCTAACGCATTGCAAGACTATCGTTCAAGGAATCTGCGCTGACCATCCTACATCCCATACTATCCAGCTCAGCCGCGCCGTGCCTGTCCGTGACACGCAGCTCACCAGCACCGACTTACGGTATAGTCAGATCAAGTTCGATTCTTACGATACTACCGCCTGTACATCTTTGGCTCTATGTAAATCATGAATTGATAGAAATTCTTGCTTGACAACCTGCATTGCATATTTCTCCATGTCGCTAGTTGATGTACGTGTCTGAGCTCAATGCCAGTGCCGCAACTCAACACAGCAATGGCGTTTAAAGGTAGGATGGACTTGGTAAATGACTTATACCATGTATTAAAAGAATCTCGAGTGCTGTAAATGCAAAGAAGTAGAGAATCGGGGTAGATACCCGCCAATGTCTCAATCCCCAGCTCCCCCTTCTCATCACACCAACGTATATCCAACCAGCCACATACATCTTCTTACACATCCAAGCCGTCTCAAACTCAGAATATATATACAAAATGATTTCGTGAGAAGGACTTGGAACAGGCGTGTCGGCGTGGTGTGTAATCTTGTCATGTCTACATTTTGCGCTTTGGGAGGAATTGCCAGAGGAGAGGTATTGATCAGCGCCAGCCTTTTAATTCTCTGACAACCTGTCTGCCATGTTTATTGAGTACAATTCAATCATGCATCCCCGGGAAATTGTCCTTGACAACCTGCGTTGCAGCGAACTTACGTCATGTCTGAAATCACGCTCCTGGTCCGACCACATTCAACGACAAGGTGCAGATCGAGCACAGCCAGTATCGAGTTCCTACCTTGTCTGATATGACTCTTGAGTAGTATCTGATCTTATGCCGTAGCAGGCATATGCTCGACCCTCCGTGTGGGAAGATATCTTGCCATGTCTCAATTCACACCGTCAGTCGGATCACGCTCAGCGAGGAAGTGCAGAGTGAGCACGCTCAGTGTCAACTCCCTACCTTGTTTGATACACTCTCTAGAAGTACATGAGTCTCATGCCGGAGCAGGCATATACTCGCTACACTGTGTGGGAAATTACAGGACTTGGAGATGGTGGTGGACTTGGTCACTTTCAACTCGCCGATGTGTGAAAAGCATACCAGCGTCCTCTCCCGAACACCGGAACCTGTCAGCAGCGTTTAATAGACATTGAAAAGGCAGCCCGGAAGATATGGGACCTGAATGTATGCGTCGTGGTGGGTAATCAGGCCTTGATGGTGGTGCTCAATGCCCCCTTCTCCGACCTCACTAACTCAACACCACGACCACACGAGTAGCAAGTATCACGAACAAGTCCCAGCAACTCCAGAAGCCAGAAAACAACCTCTAAATATCTACAAAGAAGCAGCACAAGCATAACACACACGCCGTTCACGACCTCACAACGCCATCATCCCACGAACAATCCACCAACACCACCACCACCAAGAAACCTCACACATCACAAATTGCAAAGCAGAAGACAAGCACTCAGTTCTAATTCAATGGGATTTGTTTTTTGGGCTTATCTACAAGTGGGCTCGCAGGCCATATCGCTCCATTCATCCATCCATCGCTCCATTTTTCCGCCACTCCTCCATCCATTTCATTCCATCAATCATTCATTCATTCCGTCGTCCAGTAATCTATTCAGCAAGAAAAAAACAAGTGTGACGAAGCAGTCTGTCAGTCGGCCGCAGCTGCGCGTAAAAGCAACGCTATGGTGTCGTGTATGTGAGTGGGGAAGTTAACAAAGCAGTATGGGCATGGTTGCAAAGGCGCGACCTCAAAAGTGCCAGTACCTGAAAAGGCGCCGGCGAGGTATGCGCAGTGGTGTCGTGAAACGCCGTCTAGTAGGGGTAGTATGCCGTTCGTGTCGCGATCCGTTATTGGGGGTCGCGCGGAAGTCGAACGGGCGTGCTGGGTGTGTCGCAAATCGTGGAGGGAATCATCCTGACAGGAGTTGTCGCGTCTGTCTTTCTTGAAGTGGGATTTGAGCGTGGGAGGACGAAGACGTGCGCGTCGAGTGGGTGGAGTGGGGGGCATAGGTCGAGGGTGTGGGCAGTTGGTGGGGTGATCATGGGAGTCCTTGGGTAGCAGGCGATGCTTTGTCGGTGCTCTGGGATGGGCAACTGCCCAGAGAAGACGGCCGACCATGGGACCAGGAATATGAGAACCGTTGTGTTATTGACGAGGCAGTGAAGCTAGGCAAAGCTCTCATCGAATGACGGCAAAGTCGCATCCGGGTCGGCGCCAAGAGAGAACGGGTTCCAATTTGGCAAGATGGTATTGTTGGTGTAAGTCACCATCGGCTCAGGTGCGACGTGGTGGAGAGGGCTCGCTGTGTCAGTTTTTGGACTTAGCATGGTGTTGACAGCGAAAGTTGCGATACCGTAGTAGAATTCATCGCGCCCACTCGACACCGCTGTGACATCGTCAGCTGGGGCTTCGTTGCTGGACTCGGCCATGTGCACGTTGTTGATCTCTGCTCGTAAATTCGATGCCGTCGTTCGTGTCTGGAGCTCGAAGCGGCGCTTCTTGTTCTTGGTGACTCTAATTTTAGGGTCGGGGAACGTAGCGTACGCTGGAACTTGGAAAGACTTGTTGCGCTGCTGAACTGAGCGTCCGAGGAACGTCCCCGATGACGCGTTCATGTCCGGTTTGTAACCAAGCGCGTAGCCGTGGCACTGCGCGAATGCGACAAGGTCCTCAGCGGAGAGAGTCGGGCTCACCAGTCCAGCGCTCACGAGCGACTGTACCAGAGGAGGATGGGGGAGGCGTTCGAGTGTCAGCACACCTGCCTCGTTCATCTTGACGCTCAGACCGTGGTCTTCGAGATATGTTGCAGGCGAAGGGATAGGTAAATGATCGAAGAGGACGTTGAAGAACTCGTCGCGGCGAGCCTTGTTGTCGCCAACTTCATCCCGAATCGTGGTCCACGCCTGCGCAATCAAGGTCCAGAGGGACTGGTTCAGATCTTGATGCCACAGGTCCCCAAGGACACCGGACATGACCTTCATAGGATAGCCCTTGAGAGCCGGTATCTTGGTGTAGTGGCCTAGATAATATGTTAGAAAAGCTTGAAGGCAGATGCTGTTGCAGCTGATACTCACATCGAAAACCCACGAAGCAGTTGACAGCCTTCCTCTTCACATCCTGCTGCGGAGCAGGCAGCAGCAGCAGCTTGGTGGTGAGCGCGCGCCGGATTGCCGGGTCCTTCACAGTGTCCAGTACTGACGTCAGTTCCTTACACGTCGAAGTGATGTCGAGAGCCACGAAAGTCGCTCCAGTGGGCGCTGCGGCTGATAAGTTGAATGCTTGCATTGTCGACGTACAATGGTTGATTGCGAGTTTCATTGTTGTGAGATACGGAGGTTGCTGTACGCTTGCGGATGGGTGGAAAGAGCAGACAAAGGAAAAATTTGAGTGACAAGGTGGGAGTTTAAACGAGGCTGGAGGGAGAGGCAAAAGCGATATAAGTAAGTGGCGGGGCTGGTCGTCGCGAGGGTCAGTGCACCAGAGGCTGCTCGATCTCTCATTCACCACACGCACTAGTACGACTCTGTGACGCAGGTGCCTAAAGCGGCCACCTTCACCGCGGCTGTACAAGACAGATGTCCAAATCACTCATGCATCTTTGGTGCTGCTGACATTTTACATGAGAGTCCAGTAGAGAAACTTTCCTGATATAATGACATGGAAATTGAGAACTGAATTGGACAAGAGACAGCTTCCAAGCCCCAGCCGAGGAACGTCGCGCAAAGTGACTAAGAGCTAGGAACTCTCGACGTGAAAGACATATCCGGCAGATTCAGAGCTAGGAGTTTTGCAACATTGCGACATCAACATTCGACCGCCAGTTGTGATGTTCAAAAGGCTGTCTTATGAGTTGGCATGAGGCAAACGACGTGAAATCAAGCTTGCGTTGCGGGGAAGGTCAGACGCTCCAATGACTGGAAGAGACAAAGGGTTGAGAAAGTGACAGTTTAGACAAGAGATTTGGCAGGTCTATGCCCAAGACATGCACTCGGGGCCGAAATGAGATGCCCCTTGCGCTTGGCGGCATGAGGAAGGAAAAGCAAGGGTTGCCGGAACATCACGCCAATGATGTTTGTTTTGAGAAGGCAGTGCGCACTGACAGGTGGCATATATTGACACGAAATCAGCTTGTCGAAAAGAGTTGAGAGCTGCGCGGCAGATGGTACGTTCTTGCAACTTTAGTACGCCGTCCGAGTCTGGTCTACGCAAATGTTACTACGACGAGTGGTATCAATCAGACTATGTATCGAGCGCTTTACGTATAGCTGAAGTTGATGTGGGAATAAGCCTAGTCTCTAGTATACGTTGTACTCTAGGGACATCATTTTGTGGATGCATCAGTGCGGAAGCCGAAAGCGTTCTCAGCGAACAAGTCGGTGGGAAAATCCAGGTTGAAATCGAAATCGAAATCGAACTCAGCCTGGAGCCGGTCCTGTCGCAGTGACTCTGTCGCATAGAGCTGATCACGCACAGCCTGCTCTTGTTGCTCAGTGGCGAAGATATCGAGCGGATCGACGGGTGGGGTAGGGCTGTTGATGAAGCCATGGTCAACGTCGCTAGAAGTGGCCGCGATGATATCGGCAACGATTGCAAAAGGAGTGGTCACGGATTGAGCGGCGGCGGCGGTGGCGGCAGCTGGCTTAGTCTTCCGGGACTGTCGTTTCTTCTTTTCGCCTGCCTTGCGAGGTTGATACTTGTAGTCGGGGTACATGCGCTTGTGCTCTTCCGCGGCTGAGATGGAGACGCCCTTCCAGAATTTCTTCTCCTTGTCGCCGTATGCGCGCCATATCTGGGAGCAACGCTTCGCTGTGGTTAAGTTAACACAATGTCGTCAGTCGTTAAGGGGTTGTTTTACTTACAGATCTCTTGAACGCTGATGTTGGGGTGCTCTTGCTTGAGCTGCTTGTGCATTTCGTCCCGGAAACACATCCAGCTGTTCATAGGGCGGGGTACCTTCTTCTTGCTAGCAAGAACCGTGTTAGGACCAGCAGCAACCAAGTCGGAAGTCGCTGTCTGGGAGCTGATGACGGGCTGCACGTCCAGGCCATACTCAGGTCCTCCGAGCTGGCCCATATGGATGTGAGACCTCGAACCGTTGCTGTCGACCACGGAACTCAAATGTACGGGCGCATGAATTCGCTCAGACAAGGTCTTCTGGAAGTAGTTGAAGAGCATTTCACCATAGTGCGCGTAGAGGTTGAGTGGGAAAACCACGGTGAAGCGGCCGCACTGGAACTCGTGGGTGCACTTGTCCAAGGTGGTGCTGAAGTCCGTGGCGACCTCGTTGCCTGCCATGAGCGCAGCCTCAATGGGCTGGATGGCGTGCTGGCAAATGCCGTTGACGTTCATTGTTGCGAGTGAGCGATGAGGATGTTATTGAGGAATCGGTGGACGTCGATTGAAAGTTTGAAGTATTGTAATGGAGGTGACGCTATTGTAGAAGAGAGCAGTTGAAGAATTGGAAAGAGGAAAAATCGAGTGTGGTGAGCGGACGAGGGTTTTGGGTGAGGGAAGGGAAGCTTTGTGGCCGATGCCAAGACTACTGCGGTAAGAGGTCAGCGCAAGTCACCGCCGGTCGTCGCCTTCACCTAACTCACTGGTACGTAACACTTTTGCAAGTGCCTAGAGCAAGCTTTTTCCTCGGACTAGAGCTTGTGTTTTGTCGCAAAGAATCAGTGTGAGTGTATCCTAGCATTGGACACGAGTACTACGAGATGTTGATGAATGATTTTTTGGAGCCGAAATGATAATTTTGCTGGTGTCGCGACGTCGTTTACAATTGAGAACGAGGTCCTTTGGTGCTGAGTACGTGAAGATGCCCGTCGCCGGAGGCTCGATGGGGCGAGCCAGACCCTTTCCTTTATTCGTGGGAGTGCCTGAGACACAGATCTTCCAGAACGTGAAAAAGAAATTTTGGCACGCAGTGAATCAGCGCTGATCAGATGTATAAGTTCTGACAATAGAGACGTTGTCAAGATAGTCACCATATGAAGAAATGATGATTGTGAGGTCGAAAAGAGTGAAAGAAACATCAATTATACGGGCAGCTGAGGTGGTCCACCACAAGGACATGAGACAAAGAGAGTAGTACGCCGCACCTTTCCGAGAATGATAGATTTGACATCAATCAAAAGGAGCTCAATACGAGATGGGTACAAGCTGTCGGGCCCTCCCTTACATACTTGGCGGGTAGCGGAATGTGCCACGCCTTGACGTGCTACATCCCGAGGTCGTCCTTCTAGTCTTTTGGACTGAGCTGGAAGCATCCTAGCACGGGCACGCTGCTCTGAAGAACAAAGGCAAACGCACTGACATGCCGCGACAGAATCCGGGCGGTCCTCATCTGACCAGAATATGACCCTTGTTCTCTACAGACTTTGAGCTACTGTGGCCATCATGATGAGAAATCAAGTCTGGAGAATGAGAATCATGAGTCAGTTCGGGATGTTGACCGGCTGGCCAATCTCGAATTAAAAGTATTCCGTGATGCCCGACACCTATTGCCCATACCCTTGAGAGTAATCGCAGGGAACTTGCAGACTTACAAACAATTTACGATGCCCACTCAATCAACGACACCGTTAATGAGAGGCTCGCCGGTATCACCTAATGTCCAGTCCCGCACGTGGCCTTTCCAGTCTGCAATTCTGCCATCTCGAATACTGACCACAACGACCCTGACTTCTCTCCCCTCGACATAGCATTTAGTTCCACCGTCGCCCTCTCCCGCGCCTCGGTTCCGTCCTGTTTCTGCATTCAGACCACCTCCGCCCCACAGGCCGCCCCCTGTTGGCGAGGAGGAGTACTCGTCTTCAGCACTCGGCCCGAACGTATTGTTCGCCAAGTGTTGGGCCTTGCACCAGGCTTCTTGCTCAGAGCCGGAGGGTACGATGTCGGCAATGCCATTGATGGTGGTGCTGATGCGGCTGAGCGAAGCGGTGTTCATGCCGAGAAGAAGCTCAGCAAGCGAACCGGAGCGCGGGGCTTGCCGAGCAGGAGATGGTGAGCGGCCTGGCTGGTTGAGAGTAGGGGGCCGATGCGAAATCCAGTCGTGGACCAGAAGGGAAACAAGGGAATTAGACTCGAGATTGTGGGTCTTGCGGGATGAGGGAGGGGTGGTCATGATGATAACAGGGGTCCGAGAGAATGGCGTACTCGGCAAATAGGTGTAGTTCATGAGGGAAACGTGGGGAACGTTGTTGGAGCATGTCGCGAGGTGGAGCTGTTGCCGCCCGTCAGGAGATGCTGAGATACGAAGTACACAAAGGGCAGACGGGCAGCAGGAGCCCCCCTTGGTCAAGGGCGCGCAAGGCTCTCAGGGCCACCAGACTCCTGCATACAAACAAGAACGAGACTCACAAAGCGCGCATTCTGGAGGCACGTTATGACCTCATCCGGCAGGCCATTAGATGCGGCCGACGCCGCTGGAAGCTCGAGAGAGGCCATGGAGGCACGCAGAGGCGCACTGTGTGGAACGGGCGTGCTGGAAGGAGAGACGGTGACAGACGGGGGGCGGGAAGAGGGAGACGGCACAGTTCGTCGTCGCTACAATGTACGGATGAGGTTGAAAGATGCAGGCTAAATTAGCTGCAGACGGAATACATCCCTGGACCGCGTACGACACTGCCGCGAATGCGGACAGGCAGGTGCGAACACCACGAGAACGTCAACACCCACAATGGCCGCCCCGCCTGCCATTCCGCCCATGGAGAGCACCGACAGCTTCAACCCCAGCTTCGACAACACTGCGTCTGCGCCCGCGCCCGCGCCCGCCCAAGACGGCGGCGGCCTGCCCTCGCCCATTGACGCCGCCGCGCCGGCGCCATCCTCACCCGAGCAGCAGCCGACGACAACGACGACGTCAGCGCACGATGCGCAGACGCAGCACCGCGTGCACGAGGTGCTGCACTCGGACGTGGGCGTCTCGACGCTGCTCAACCGCCTCAAGGCCAGCATTGCGAGCGCCCGGGTGGGTGCCTCCCCGCCGCCGTGAAAGCGCCTGCCTGCTAATGGCCAGCCCAGGACTTTGCCGGCTTCCTCAAGCGTCGCGGCGCCCTTGAGGAGGAGCACGCCAGCAGCCTCAAGAAGCTGAGCCGCCTCACCGTCGACGGCCTGCGCAAGCCGGAGACGCGCCATGAGAGCTACTCGGCGCAGTTCGAGCTCGTGCTGCACGCGAACGAGCGCGTCGCCGACAACGGCACCCAGTTTGGCCTCGCCCTGCACGCCATGCACGAGAACCTGCTGCAGCTGACCAACAAGATGGACGCGAACCGCAAGACGTGGAAGCAGCAGGGCCTGGCCGCCGAGAACAAGGTCCAGGACGCCGAGCGCCTGGCCGAGAAGGCAAAGGCCAAGTACGACCAGCTCGCCGACGACCTCGACCGCGTCAAGACGGGCGACACGGGCGCCGGCAGGAAGTTTGGCCTCAAGGGGCCCAAGTCGGCCGCCCAGCACGAGGAGGACCTCCAGCGCAAGACGCAGGCCGCGGACCAGGACTACGCCAGCAAGGTGCAGGCTGCCCAGGCCTCACGCAAGGAGCTGGTGGCCTCGACGCGCCCGCAGGCCGTCGCTGCCCTGCTCGACCTCGTCAAGGAAACGGACGCCGCGCTGACCATGGAGATGCAGAAATACGGTATGTCCTGGCACCTCTCCCCGTTGTAGCGCACCACTGACCAGCCAGCGTCCTTCAATGAGAAGCTCCTCGTCAACAACGGCCAGGTGGTCACTCCGCAGCCGCTCAAGGGCAGCAGCATCCAGGCGCAGCCCAGCGTTAACCACCTTATCTTCCAGATCAACAACGAGAGGGACTTCGACGACTACATCCTGAAGCACGCCGCAAAGGCTCCTCTGGTCAAGTCCGAGCTGCAGTACCTCAAGCACCCCACTCAAGCGCCCGCGCAGTCGCAGCCCACACCACCTGCTGCCTCGAGTGGGACCCGACACACTTCCATGCAGATGCAGAGCCAGCCGCCGCCCGTCTTCTCACTGCCCCAGCTGCAGCCAGACACACATGCGCAGCCGACCTCCAACCCTGATCCGTCGCAGCAGACTGGCTATACTCCGTACGCACCACCAAGCCAGCAACAATTCTCGCAGATGCAGGCGCCGCAACACCCTTCCGCCTCCTACTCGGCAGCGCCGCAACATCAGCTCCTACAGAACGACTACCCGCGAGGACCAGCAGGTCAAGCTACCGCTCAGCAGAGCAGTGGTGTCCTGTACAACAACTCGCAGCCTCCCGTTAACCCAGTGTTCGGCATCACACTGGAGGATCTTTTCAGGAGAGACGGCTCTCCCGTACCAATGGTTGTATACCAATGTATACAGGCAGTCGATCTTTTCGGGCTCGAAGTGGAGGGAATATATCGAATCCCTGGCACATCCTCACACATCCAGCAGATGAAGGGATTGTTCGATAGTGGTATGACTGCTAAGAGCCACCAGATTCTCCATGTACACTGACCAATCTGCAGATGCATCACAGGTAGACTTCCGGAACCCGGAGGCTTTTCAGCAGGACGTCAACAGTGTGGCCGGCCTGCTGAAGCAATTTTTCCGTGAGCTCCCAGACCCACTTCTCACAAGGGAATTTTACGGCAAATTCATCGATGCTGCGCGCATTGACGATGATACCATGCGCCGGGACTCCATGCATGCACTCATTAACGCCCTGCCGGATCCCAATTACGCCACACTTCGCGCGCTGGTGCTGCATCTACATCGTGTTCAGCAGGCGTCGGAAGTGAACCGCATGAGCACAGCAAATTTAGGCATATGCTGGGCGTGAGTGCCAACCTCCCTCGAATGCAATCCCTCAGCTAACATTCCGTAGACCATCAGTCATGGGGCCCCACAAAGGAAACAACATGGCAGACGCTGGTCTCCAGGCTCGCGTCGTCATTACCATTCTGGACAATGTGCTTCAGATCTTTGACGAGGACTGACCTGCTGCGTGTTCTTAGCAGATCCAGCTTTTAGAGTCGAGGTTTTGTTCGCAGTCATCAATGAGGAAAGTCTACGGGTACGCGCAATGTCTTCCGTATACACACACATCAGAGAGGATATGCACCGGCACGAACCTGATTATATGCAGGACGTCCGACTTCTCTCAGTTTATCCTCATTCTGCCAAGTCATCATAGTCTTCTTGTTTTCGTTCTTTTTTGAAAGAGAAAATTGAACGATTGAGTCTGCATGAAGCGAAGGTGACTGGGTGCTCTTTGATGCATGTATACTCAAATTTACAAAGGATAGACCAGATTGGTCACATATTCTTTTCACCTTGTTGGTTTGCTTCTATCTCAACAAATATTAGCAAACACACTCTCCTGCGGTGTCCCTTCGTCTGCCCACTCTGCCGTCGGTTACTCGTCCAATCACATTATCTGCATCCTCCTTGATTCTGGCCGTGTACTTCACTGTAGCCCTACACCCGCTCTATTGTAGCTTATCAATTGGACGAGCAACCGACGGCAAATTTGGGCAAACAAAGGGATATGAGCGTTATCACAGGTTATGAGCCCCTTGCTTCTGAACGTTGCCACTTAGCCTGAGGTCGATCCCGCGCATCATCTCCAGCATCCTCCCTTGTCACTCTTCGGAGTGCATTTTTTCTTTGTTGTGAGGCACGGGCATCCGCCGCCCTGTGCCAAGATACGGAATAAGCAAGTAAGATCAATGCTTTGCGAGCTTTGTTCTGCTAGCCCAAGCAGAACTTGTTATTGTTCCCCCTAGAAGTACTTGTTGGTTGGCTTCGGCATCGTCCACGACTGCTATCCTCGAAGAGCGAGCTTCATCTTTGCTGCGTGTCTTGATCGGCTACACCTGGACGATATGGTTCCCTACACACATGATCAGCATGATCTGGCAGTACGGGAACTAGCTGACGAAGTCTCCCGCTTATATGCAGGTCAGGTTGCATTTCGTATAAACCATGGATCAACGAACTCCACACGCCGCCGCGATCCGGCAACCCCACAACTACACATCGCGCATTTAAAGAGCATTCTAGCCATTGATACCGAACAGCAACTAGCGATCGTCGAGCCAAATGTTCCTCTAGACTTTTTAGTCTCCAAAACTCTACAGTACGGCCTGATGCCCCCTGTGGTCATGGAATTCCCGGGCATCACTGTTGGTGGTGGGTTCTCAGGCGCAAGTGGGGAGAGCACTGGATGGAAGGAAGGATTATTCGATTGCAGTGTGGAAGAAGTCGAGATAATTCTGGGAAATGGCGAAATCGTACACGCAAAGAGAGATGGCGACAACGCTGAGCTTTTCAATGCTGCGAGATGCACCCTGGGGACATTTGGAGTGGTAACACTACTTACAATCCGACTCACCAAGGCGAAAGATTCAGTACAGCTTGTGTATCACCAAACTGCGGGCATAAAGGAGACCATTCAAGAACTGGCCAAACTCTGTCAAGAGCCCCAAGAAGACATCGACTTCATCGAGGCAGTGCAGTATAATACGGAGAAGGGGGTCATTATCACAGGTCGCCATGTGTCTTCAGCTTCAGCCGCGGCCCAACACATCGCGCAACAGCGGTTTGATCGCTCAACGGACCCATGGTTCTACATGCACGCCGGTGCTAGACCTGAAGGTTATACAGAGCTTGTACCAACTCAAAGCTACCTCTTCCGACACGATCGTGGGGCATTCTGGAGCGGGGGAGTTTTCCTGAAATACTACGGTTTGCCCAACACTCGCTTTGTTCGCTGGCTACTCAATCCTATCATGACGGCCCGTGCAATCTACAAAGCGATGCTGGCCACTGATTCAGCCGACTCGGCAATCATTCAAGATCTCCTGCTGCCGCTGGAGACATCTGAGGCATTTGTGGAATATGTTGCTGCAGAACTCGACATCTGGCCACTCTGGATTTGTCCTATCATGAAGAAGACTGGCGTGGAGCCTGTGATAGGCTGGCCGTTCTACAAAACAAGAGGCGATGAGAATGTTGCACTGTATTCGGACCTGAATCAATCGTCATCGACCAATAAGGAGTTGTTCTTGAATTTTGGAGTCTGGGGCCCGACCGACCCAAGCCCAACAGCGTTTCGGAGAACGAACAGGCGAATGGAACAGAAACTGAAAGAACTGCGCGGTATGAAAGTCCCATACGCCGCGAACTTCTATACGGAGAAAGAGTTTTGGGATTTGTACGATCGCCAACGATACCAAGACCTACGGCGAAAGTGGCACGCGGAAGCGCTACCGAACATGTATGACAAGGTCCATCGTAAGCAGACTTGTCCGGACTCTGAGGTCGAAGAATCGGCGGAGAGACAAGGCCAAACGACCTGGACAGACCAGGTGTTGGGGACTTGGCCATTTGGAGGCCTTTACCAGATCTTCACTGTGCTGTTTAGATAGTCTTACTAGACATGATGCCCACACTCACTTTGCAATGAAGAATGTCAATGCGACGAAGTACAGCAGCTTTTTGACCAAGAGCTCACAACTTTGGTACTGATTTCCGGTGAAGCAATCGCCCTCGTAAGATGATCGTTTTGATGGGATATTATTGAGCAAGAGATCTCACTCTCACTATCAATCAGGAGTGGAGCGCACGATCTCCAGGTTCCACCAGTGGCAGGTGCGCTAGCTAGCTAGAACGGCAGGGGTGGCTTGACAGGGCCCACAAGTAAGTGACAATGAGGGGAAGCTCTCTGGCACCCAGCAATCCGCACAGCGCCTCCCCGCAAAACTACGCAGCAATCGGCCGTCTAATCCTACAACCAACTGACTGCCCGTAGCAGTGTGCGTGTAGCCCATTAAACTCCCCCCGATCTGCGATCAACAATCACGGCATTGGCACCGCTCACGTTCAGAAGCACACCATGTTCGCTCGCCGCGCGTATAGCCACGCGCTCTATGGCCTATCTGCTTCACAACGCCTTGCGGGATGCTCTCGGTCTTTCTCTGTCGTCGCCGCTACCCAGGGCCCAGCTCGAGCTCCCTCTATGGCGGACATCACGCCCGACAGCGCCGCCAGCTTCAACAAGAAGCAGCAGGAGTTCCGCGAAGACTTGATAGCAGAGCAGAAGCAAAAAGAGCAACAAGAAAGTGAGTCCGACCACCCCGTGACGCCGGCCTTGCTGATACGGGATGTAGAAGAGGCCCGCGAGCGTGACCAAGAGAATGCTAAGAAGAAGGGCGGTGCACTGTCCTCTCTCATCTATGGCACCCCCGAAGGCCGCGAGCTGGACAAAGACATCGAGCGCAGCTTCTCCCAGGTTCTGGCCCGGGGCAAGTACGTCCATTCTATCGTGTTCCACGAGGTGAAGCCAGACAAGGTGGATGAATACGCTGAGCTTGTGGGCAACTGGTACACGAAGATGGCCGCCATCCCAGAGAACAAGGTGCATCTTGTTGGTAGCTGGAGGACCGAGGTGGGCGACTGCAACACGTTCGGTAGGCTTTCTGGGGACTCGCTCCGACATTCTGTTCGCTCTACTGACATGTCACAGTACACATTTGGGAATACCAGCGGTACGAAGGCTATCACCAATCACTGCACAACATACAAACACACCCCGAGTTCCGCGACTTTGACTCGAAGTTGAAGACAATGATTACCTCCAAGCAGACCTCTCTCATGCAGGAGTTCTCCTTCTGGCCTACTACATCGCCGCGTAGTCTCGGCGGACTGTTCGAACTTCGGTCATACACCCTACATCCTGGCAACCTCCTTGAATGGGAGACGCATTGGCGCCGGGGTCTCAAGGCTCGTCGAGAGGTCATGGAAGGTGTTGGCGCGTGGTTCGTTCAGATTGGTGATCTCAACACAGTTCACCATTTGTGGCAATTTGCCAATCTGGAGGAGCGTAAGATACGCCGAGAACAGAGCTGGAATGTCGAGGGCTGGGGTGAGACTGTGCATAAGACAGTACCACTCATCCAGGCCATGAGGAGCCGGATCTTGCTTCCGTGCTCATGGAGTCCCGTAGCATGATCGTTACCACGGCGTTGAGCAGAAGCGTGTATTTTCGAGCTAGGTTTTAGGTCTTATTGCAGGAAACGAAAGCAAGCATCAGGCGCAGGCAATGGGTATGCCAACAAGGTCTCGTTCCACGGTTTCATAGCGAGGCAGCAATATCACCCCACAGCTGCTTTAACTGTTATGCATCAGTCACGTACACTTGATTGTCTATCGATGGAAACGATGATTTTGGGTGCGTTGTTGAGCAATGTCGTGGAATATGTTGGTTCTACACTACTTCCACGTTCCGGTTTGGCAGCAACCCCACGTCATCGGCGCGATCACAAGCAAGCTAGTGCCATTTCTCCCAAAACAAAGGTGACCTGCATTCTTCACGCACCACCACACTCGAAAAGCGCTCAACAAGACCCTGCCACCAGTTCAACCATGGTGTACATACGACAAGACAAGCTGCCAAAGCTGAAGGAGTACAAGTACTCAGCCGTAGACCACAGTCTTCTGTCGCGATATGTCCTCAAACCCTTCTACACCCATGTCGTGATCAAATGTTTCCCCATGTGGATGGCGTAAGCTCCAGTCCCCGTTACCCCTATCGCCGATTGCTGACAGTCATGTGCAGGCCAAACCTCGTAAGTTGATAGCTCGTCTACTTCATCTTGTTGACGAGTCCAAGATGAGCGGTGCCACAGGCATGTCGGTGGTACATATCTGACATTTATTCCAGATCACCCTCCTCGGCTTCGGCTTCATTGTGCTAAACTTCCTCACTCTACTCTGGTACACACCCACACTGGACCAAGACTGCCCACGATGGGTTTACGCTAGCTGGGCGATCGGACTGTTCCTGTATCAGACTTTTGATGCCGTTGATGGCAGCCAGGCTCGCAGAACGCGTCAAAGCGGACCGCTAGGCGAACTTTTCGATCATGGCGTGGACGCAGTTAATACGACACTGGAAGTGTTGCTATTTTCGGCGACCATGAACATGGGTCAAGGCTGGAAAACCGTGCTTGGGCTCTTCGCTTGTGCGTGTTTCTACCTCGATCTACAGAGTGGAACTGTGTACTGACTAATGCAGCGCTGCTAACATTCTATGTTCAAACCTGGGACGAGTATCATACACATACTCTTACATTGGGCATAATTTCCGGCCCCGTGGAGGGCATCGTAACCCTCTGTGTAATATACGCCCTCACTGCCTACCTCGGGGGTGGCAGCTTCTGGCAACAATCCATGTTTCACAGCCTCGGGTTGAAGCAGTACACTTTCATACCCAGTGTGTTGTCCAACCTAGCGTGGAACGAATGGTACATGGTCTACGGAGGCGTGGTCCTTGTCTTCAACACAATCTCAAGGTAGTGCTGAGAAGATCTACTGACTCTGGACGATGACTAACCATTCTGCAGTGCGAGAAATGTGATAAAAGCACGCCGCGCTCGAGGCCAACAGTCACGCGGAGCTCTGCTTGGCCTCCTTACTTTCGCCGCAGCCTGGGTACTGATCCCTGCCTACCTGTACCTACAGCCGATCATCCTACACCACCATCTCGTACCTTTCGTCTTCTACGCCGGCCTTATCAACGCCTACTCCGTTGGCCGCATGATCATCTCGCATTTGACGAAGTCTCGCTTTCCGCGGGGCAACGTACTGATTTACCCTCTAATATACGGTGTAATCGACTCACTTGGGCCGTGGCTTCAAGATCACATTGGTGTCGGCTGGCCGAGCGCTCTGGGTAGCGACGTCTATCAAGTTGCTTTTGTCTTCATGTGTCTGGGTCTAGCCGTGGGTGTACATGGGAGCTTCGTGGTGGATGTCATCTGGACCATTTGCGACTATCTGGATATCTGGTGTCTTACGATCAAGTATCCTCATCATCCAGGCCAGGAGGATACGGTCAAGAAAGCAGAATGAGCAAGCATGAAGAACACGCACGACGTTGATGTGACTGTACGTTCAGCGAAAAGTAAGACGAATTACCAATAATACAGCAAAAATTGTACGTCCCAAGCTGAATGATTCTGCATGATGGTGATTTACAGTGACTTGAAGCACGCGCCACTCGCGAATGCTAGCGCCTGTGGCACCTCCGAGAGCTGTCCGCAGTCCACCATCCCTCACAGACGCGCCCACCACTACACAACCTTTGAAATGCTAATCGCGCTCGATCGGACGTCAACATGGTAGGGCCCGGTATCAACCTGGCGACCACCAGGGACGGCGAGGCCTACAACAAGCTCCAACGACCGCCACAGGACTACCTCACGTCGACAGCGCCTACCCTGCCGCCCACGAAACCACTGCCTGCCAGCGCCTCATCTGTACCGTCCAATAAGCGCAAGCGATACAACACCTATGAAACGCCCGGTCAGAAGCGTAGCAGAATAGCACAGGCAAAGGCGGACGGTACAAGCTCTCTGCTTCGAGGCGCAGGCGGAGAGCGAGCACGGGATGCGGACTGTGGCATGAAAATAACACTGCCGGGTCTGGACGACGAGGGATTCTCCTCGGACGACAGCACAGGCGATGCTATAGCATATCTTCGCACTGTTAGGTAAGCGGCTCCAATCTTCATTCGTCTTTGGTAATATCACACAGCTGATTCTATGCCATATTAGATCAGAGGCCTCCGCCATTCCACACTTGTTAATGGGCAACACCTCGACCCGTCCCATTCACGTCTCCGATGGTGCTGGTGCAAATTTCGTTTTCGAACAAGGCACCTTCATTGCAGTCGATGACCAGATGCCTGCCGAAGACGTTACCGAGAAATCTCCTGATTCCCTCACACCACAAGATCGGTACTACGAGCTTCTTCTCAAGCGATTCTATCACTTGCGGACGACTCTTGACGAAGCTAGGCAACGAGCAAATGCAAGCACGTCTAAGACGAGCGCGACGAGAAAGACACCACGAACTCTACGTGAGTGGTCCAATACACTTGAAGAGGATCCCCCCAACATCGAACATTTAGTACATCTGGATGAAGCGGCTATCTACAACGGTCTACAGAGTTGTACTCGCAGCATGGACGTTGCGACAGCGATGTCTCCTCGGTATAGCTGCTGGGCATGGTCTCTGCTGGCTCTGGTGCCCGATGGCGGGACATTAAGCTATGAGAAGATTGGTCACGTCAGAGAGGTTGGTCAGAGCGCGAGTATCGCGGCTGTCAGGCTCCGCAGTGGTATCGGCGAAGACTTGGGACTGCAAGAACAGTGTGACCCACAACCAGGCGACACTGCAGCTGTACATGTTGAAGATGATGCCTCTGACACAGAGATGTCCATCTCTGCTGACGAGGGCGAAGTACTCACCGACACCGAGGATCCTGATTTCGCGCGAGCAAAAGCTGGTTTGCTTACCCAGCTTGGTGATCGCTTAGTACACCCCCAACGGTTTTCTCCCCAGGCCACGAAGAGCCGCCATTCTACAGCCGCTGGACATGACTCAAGAGGCAGTAAAGGCTCTAGGAGATCGGCACTGCCCTCAGTCCCAAGCTCGACCCAAGCGGAGGCGAAAGAGAACGCAGCAAAGCAAGGCAGCCATCATCATCAACCACTCGGTACGGACGCAGAGGGAAGTCTGGTCGATGCCAACACCAGCGTTACCATCGACATGATCTTGACCATAGTGGCTGAATGTTTTGGTCAGAAGGACCTCCTGGCCTATAGGCGGCGTTGGTAAGATAGCGAGAGAGTGCTTTTAACTACATATCCAAGATACCCCATAGTTTCAAAGTCATAATGTGGAGGTCAGGCTTCTTTGGGACGGATCAATGCGATTTGTTTCTTCCTTATTACAAGGTGTTTGATATATGGTCTTAGATGTGAGCTGCGGGACACCTGGCGGCGTCGTCTTGTGCAGCAAAATGCTGCATCATATTAGAGGTCGGAGCTACGCAACCTGGGTCTTGTTAAGCGACTAGCGCGATGTCAACTGCGCGCTTGCTTATGCCTTTTACCTCTTGAGTCACTTTTCTCTGGCCATGAGGCTCCTTGCAATTTCACCCCACTTCCGCCCCGCGCTCTGCCTGCTACAACGCGCACCCGCCGCAAAGAAAATCCCCAGCGCGACTCTCCGTACGCACCACCCTCTACACTTCCGCCGTTACTGCTGCCAGCCATTACCACCCTCTTTTGATGACGACATGGGCAAGGAAGACAAGTCCAAAAGTTTCAACCTCAAGGTCCCGAAGGGCACACGCGACTGTAAGCCATGCGACAAACAACCTGCGCCAGTGCATACGTGTGCGTGAGTCGTGAACGGCGAACTAACGCGAGTAGGGACCGGTGAAGATGCTGCACTCCGCGACCGCCTCTTCGATACGGTAACGAACGTCTTCAAGCGCCACGGCGCCACGACCCTCGACACGCCTGTCTTTGAGCTGAAGGACATTCTCAGTGGCAAATATGGCGAGGACTCGAAACTCATCTACGACCTACAAGACCAGGGTGGGGAGCTGTGCTCGCTGCGCTACGACCTCACAGTCCCGCTCGCGCGCTGGCTCGCTATGAACCCCAGCGTGCAGAGCTTCAAGCGGTACCAGATCGCCAAGGTCTACCGCCGTGATCAGCCTGCCATGACCAAAGGTCGCATGAGGGAGTTCTACCAGTGTGACTTCGACATAGCGGGCTCCTACGACGCCATGATTCCCGATGCAGAAGTCCTCAAGATAGTGACAGATGTCTTTGATTCCCTCGACTGGGATTCATACACAATCAAGATCAATCACCGAAAGATTCTTGATGGCATGTTCAAGACCGCTGGCGTAGCGGAGGAACTCATACGGCCAATAAGCTCAGCGGTGGACAAGCTAGACAAGGTACGACGTGCAAGACCTCTATGAAGATGAATAGCTAACGCCGAACAGCTGCCATGGTCTGAAGTGAAGAAAGAGATGGAGTCAAAGGGTCTTGCTGCGGACGTCGCTGACAAGATTGGATATTGGGTCCAGCGCAAGGGCGGCGACGACATCATCGAGTTCCTTAAATCAGACGAAGCGCTTTCCGAATCCGAGGATGTTCGCAAAGGTGTTCAAGATATGGAGCAGCTCTTTGCCTACCTCGATGCTTTCGGTGCCCGGAAACACGTATCCTTCGACCTCTCGCTTGCAAGGGGCTTGGACTACTACACCGGCGTCATCTACGAGGTCGTCACAGATGGATCCGCACCGCGCGTCCAGGGGCAGCAACAGGAGATCGGTGTCGGTAGTGTCGCGGCTGGTGGCCGTTACGACGAATTAGTCGGCATGTTCAGCGGAAAGCCGATTCCTTGTGTCGGCATTTCCTTCGGCATTGATCGCATCATCAGCATCATGAAGGCGCGCGGACAATCAACGCAGCGTGCGAAGGATGTCGACGCCTTCGTCATGGCATTTGGTGGCAAGGGCTTCACAGGCATGCTGACGGAGCGGATGCAGGTAGCACAGGAGCTGTGGGCGGCTGGTATCAAGACAGAATTCTCTTACAAGGTGAAGCCTAAGCTGCCGCAACAGTTTAAGCAGGCAGAGGCAGCAGGTGTACCACTGGCTGTCATCCTTGGTGAAGATGAGCTCAAAGATGGCAAAGTGAAGATCAAGGTTCTAGGCATCAAGGACGAGAACAATCCAGAGAAGGATGGCGTCCTTGTCTCGAGGGCGAGCATGGTTGACGAGATTCGCAAGAGACTCTCGTGAGCGTCCAATTATGGATGGCTCGCGCTTCGGATAGACAAAATTACTGGAAGATACCCATAGAGACGATTGAATGCCTACTTTCTCAAAGAGTGCGACGGCCGTGCAGGAACATGACCGAGGGCAATTAAGACCAATGTTTTGGCAGCCACGTACTCACTGTTCACAGCGGTAATAAAACTCGAATGGTGTTAAGAATGTGTCTCTTTGAGAATCCTCTTCGATGATAAAGGAGCCGATCAAAGCCAGTCAAGTTTCGAGGTACTCGTGAGTGTATATACATGCATGTCTTCTGTCCGGCAATAAGATCAACAAGCAATTGGTATCATGATGCTCGCCAGATCCACGAAGCGCCACAACTGATCAATAGCCATCCTTCCCCCACTTGTTGTAGGTATCGTGAAGTTCCTACTGTGGTCAGAACTAGGGAGCAGGAGTCTGATGCACAGAGACGTACCTTGGGAAGAGTCACGTTTGGAATTACGACGACATTTAAGGCGGACGGGGCATCCTTCTTCACGCTGGTATCGCCGCCAGGATGGTACTGATAAGGACCTTCGCCGCCGTCTTGTTTCCACGGCTCGCTGTCTGCGGCTTTGGCGACGGCTCGCTCGGAGGAGGCGCTAGTTGGGGAACGCGCTGTCGCCGGATCAGTTTACACTCGCAACGCTGCTCCTTAGTGGATGCACTTACAGAAGTGCCATCCTGCGAGGCCAAAGACACCACTCATGATTCCCAGGAGCACCTGAAAGCCCAATTAGCTCTGTACTGACCGCCCGAACGCTGCGACATACGTAGAGTTCGGGGTCGCGCTTCGCTCCGGTTTTGAGGGCCTGTTTGCCAGCATCCCTCTCGCCGTCGGCGGCGGTGCTGGCCCACCGGCGGGGTCCAGGCGAGGCGCGCAGGCGAGGGGCGGCGCGGAAGGCAGAGCGGGCGACGAGGGACGACATGGTGGGCGTATCCGAGCTGTGTGTGTGCGGGGAGGTGATGGGGGTCGACGTCAAAGGCGCGGTGGTTCGATGTTGAATTGAGCGGCCAAGCTCCTGCGTCACTAAGCAGTCTAGCTAGAGCGAGGCTAGCGAAGCCGTGGGAACCTTGCAACTTCACCACATCAAACACCACGCCCCTTTTGCGCCCTCGTCGCATTCACGGTTCCGCCCATCGCGCCTTCCACGTTCCTTTCCACCGACTCGCTCCTTCCCTCGTACACATCCGACACCGACAGCGTCACGCCTCGATGCCATGCAGTTTGTGAAGACGACGGCCCCCGTGACTGCGACTGTGACTGCGACTGCGACACTCCAGCAATGACGACGCCCGAACAGAGCCGCGTGCTGGGCATGACGGGCCCGACGGGAGAGACAGGCCTGCCGCCCTCGCGCCCGTCGTCCATCGCAACCGCGCACTCGGGTACGGGCAGCCAGAACAGATGGTCGCGCACAGAAGGGCGCAGGACGGGCGGCGTGCAGAGCGGCATCAGCGCGTCTGGTAGCCGTCCGACGACGTCGACGAGCAGGACCCATGTCCCGCTGGCTGCCCACGGCTTCTTCAGGCCCATGAGCTCGCAGCGCCTCCAGCAGCAGCGCAACCAGCGGCCCAACTCGCTGCTCGGCCCCGGCTCGCTGTACTCGGAAGCCGCCCACGACGCCTCGCCCAACTCGTACCGCCAGAGCGTTGGGTCCACGCAGACCGTCCGCGGCGCCCCTGCCCTGGGCCTCCACCACGAGCACGACCATCCGCCGCCGTCGCGCGGCACAGACATCACCGACCGCGACATGCCGGACCGCACCACCGCCAACTCGACTCCCACCGGCGCAGAGACGGTGCGCAGCCACGGCGAGAGCATAGCGCCTCTGCAGCGCCCACGGCCACAGCATCTACACCTCTCCAACATGCATGCCGGCGATGTCGGAAAGCTGCCCACGCCCAGCAAATCGCCGCGCTCGTTCCGCTCCAGCTTCCTCCTCTCTAGCCGCGATGGACGCACTGCACAGATGCGCCCGAATCAGGGCCACGAGAAGCTTGCTTCGGCCGAGTCGTCGCCCCGTCTTGCGCGCAAGGAAGCCTCCAAAGACGCTGTGCGCCGCGAGCTGGGCAGAAACCACGAGTACTTCGCCGGCAACACCGCCTTCTGCTGGGGCGGCCGGCTGCAAAACACACGCGACCGCCCGGTCAACGTCGCTACGGCGGTACTCATTCTCCTGCCAGCTGGCCTTTTCTTTGGCTATTCGTTCGTACTACCGTCCACCGCTATCGCTTGCTGTACTGACCGTGACATCTAGGGCGCCCTGGTTATGGCTTCACGTTTCTCCATCGATACCCATTCTCTTTGCGTACTTGTTCCTTGTATCGGTTTCCTCCTTTCTTCACGCATCAGCTTCGGATCCGGGTGTAAGTCTCTACGCCACGAACACTCTTCTTCCACTAATTTCGCCAGATACTTCCCCGGAATCTGCATCCCTTCCCTCCACCCAGTCCTAATGAAGACCCCTTGAGCCTGGGACCAGCAACAACTGAGTGGACCATGGTCGTGTCTGCGTCTGGCAGCAACGCCGCCATGGAGGTTCCGACCAAATACTGTAAAAGCTGCAACATCTGGCGACCACCACGCGCCCATCATTGCCGGGTCTGCGATAATTGTGTTGAGACACAAGACCACCACTGCGTCTGGCTGAACAACTGCGTTGGGCGCCGCAACTACCGCTACTTCTTCGTGTTCGTCTGCGCTACGACCCTTCTGGGGCTGTTTCTCCTGGGGGCCAGCCTCGCACATATTCTGATCTGGCGGTCGCGAAACGGCGCTTCCTTTGGCGAGGCTATTGCCACATGGCGGGTCCCCTTCGCCATGGCCGTATATGGTCTCCTGAGCTGGACATACCCTTTTAGTCTTGGCGTATACCACTTATTTCTTGTTGGTCGTGGTGAAACGACACGCGAGTACCTGAACTCTCACAAATTCATGAAAAAGGACAGACACCGGCCGTTCAACCGGGGTTCGATCATCAAGAATTGGCTGGCGGTGCTACAGCGACCACGACCACCAACATATCTTCATTTCAAGAAAGTTTATGAAGAGGGAGATCAGAGGTTTGGGCCGCGGAAAGACAAGCGTACAGCTCCACTTACAAGCGAGCAACAGGGTGGAGGGTTGGAAATGCAGGACGTTCCCGCCACTGGGGGCTTCCAAGGCCAGGTGGATCGAACGGCTTCAGGGGCGGTTGTAGAATAGATGGCAAATTACATGACTGTATAACACCCTGATAATTGTTTTTAGAGAGCAGAAAATATGCTTGTCTCATTCAAGTTTGTCACTACTCATGACGAATGCATTCCCAATACCTCATGTCTCCCATAGCGCAGTCGCCATCTGGGAAAATGTCCAGGCCGTGGTGTTCCCTGAAGAATACACGTAATATACTGGCATTGAGATGTTGCCATTCGAATTGCTGAGGACTCGTGAGGCGTCGCGAGCGTATGTGTGACTCTTCAAGACTGCCCCTGAATTGTGGGTCGAAAGACGATGAAGGTGCCAATGACCAGGAGTCAACAGTCTTGAAAGCCAAACTGGCTGAAGGAGGCAAAGAGACGTGCTCCAGGCGCCCTGAAACGGAATGATGTAGTAGTGTGGTGGTGACACCAGGGACGTTGTGATTGGATACGGTCTAGCTTGTTTATGGACCATGGCTGCTTCCCTCGCATGCATATCACGATTACCCCAACACGGCGCGCTGTCTCCCTCCCACACCCACTGTGAGCTGCCTGTAGTCATCAGTGGCACATTTGCACGTCTGGCAAGTTGCTAGTGGCCTGAGGCGCGTACACCTTTCCAGTGCGCCCCATACTCGCGTCCCTGCGTTGCGCCAGCACGACGACACCACATACGCGCCTAGGAGCCGTGAAGCTCCCTAGCCATGACCATCCGAGACGCCTCGCCCACTTCGACGTCGTCCACGCTGTCCAACATCACCGTCCAGACCGAGAAACACGTCGAAGTCCGCGCCATGTCGAGCGCGTCGCCCTCCATCTCCACGCCTCCCACCAGCCTCGACGACGAATACAGCGTGCTGTCCGACGCTGCGAAAGCCGAGCCACTGGCCGAGGCCTTTGAGAGCGTCCATCCTCCACGAGCCGCCGACGACGCGCCGGAGCCGTCGAATTCGACGCCCGAGATGCCTCCCAGCGAGGGCCGCCGATCGGCTCGGAGCTCGCGCAAGTCGGTCACCACGTACAACGTCCAAATCCTCGCCGGCACTGCCATCCATACGCCGACCAAGTACCTCGAGAAGCACCACAAAAACGTCCTCCACGGCTCCGTAGAGGGCACGCCGAGCACCGTCGATGTCACATCAGTGAAGAAACGGGCCCCAAAGACTAAGTCCGCTCCGGCAGACGTGGACGACCCCGTAGAGGAACAACTCGTCACGGAAGCAGCCCAGGCAGCCCGTCGCCGCACCTCCTCGCGCGTCACTGACCTGCGCAAAGAGGCTCTTCGCAACATCACTGGCGTCGGTCAAGCCGTTGCCAATGCTCTGTCTGACGGCCGGACGCTGGTTCAGAACAGTCTTCGGAATGCTGCGCTAGACAACAGTCGCAAAGCTACACAGACTAAGCGGCCTCATGCTGCGACCGAGGATGGTGAGCAGACAGAGGCGGGCGAATCCAGAGATGATAAAGTCTCCCTGAAGCCCAAGGCGAAAGTGTGGCTGAGACAGGGTCTTTACATTGGTCAGCACCGCGATTTCGATCCCCGTCTGTCAGAAAGTCAGAACCGCGCAAAGAAACGGGTCAAGAGGCTCCAAGATGCCAACGTCCTTCCGCTTCCCATGTTCGCTGCAGAGCGCATGCTGAACGAGGACCTGCACCACGTTTTCCGCGACTTCAAATTGCCGTTTGACACTTACAACCCGCTGCCACGGAAGGTAAAGGTCGATGGATGGGTCAAACTGAACAAAAGTAGGTTTCGGTTTTGGACACAAATCTGCATGTTGCTAACACGGTGTAGACAGGTTCATTGGCGACGCTTCAGCACTGTGGAAACGCGACAAGCAGGATGCTTCCCAGTGCTACTGCGACCCCGAAGATGGCTGTGGAGATGCTTGTCACAATCGCATAATGGCTTACGAATGCGACGACACAAATTGCCGGCTAGGACCCCAGCTCTGCGCGAACCGTCCCTTCGCCGAGCTCAAGCGACGTGCAAAAGGCAACCGCTACGATTACGGTGTGGAGGTGCTCGACACCGTTGACCGTGGGTACGGTGTACGCGCGATGCGAATGTTCGATCCTCACCAGATCATCGTTGAGTACGCCGGCGAGATCATCACACAGTCCGAATGCGAAAGGCGCATGAAGCAGGTCTACAAGAAGGACAAGGTATGATCCCCTCCTATACATGCATCTCTCGCCTTGACTCACTTAAGACAGTGCTACTATCTCATGAGCTTCGACAACAAAATGATCATTGACGCTACTCGTGGTACCATCGCTCGTTTCGTGAACCATTCTTGCGAGCCCAATTGCGAGATGATCAAGTGGACTGTTGGCGGAGAACCTCGTATGGCACTCTTCGCTGGCCGGCGTGGCATCATGACTGGTGAAGAGCTCACGTACGATTACAATTTCGAGTAGGTCGATCGTCATCACCCTCCCTTGTGAACGAGTACATGCTAACCTCGTAAGCCCTTTCTCCCAGAAGAACATACAGCAATGTCGCTGTGGCACGGAATCCTGCCGAGGCGTCTTGGGTCCCAAACCGAAGAAGCCGGTCGAGGACAAATCACTGGCGTCTGCGCTCATTGCAGGAACGAAGCGCAAGCTTCATGATTTCATGGATTCTGTCATTACCAAAACTGAACACCGTCAGACATCTCCCAAGAAGCGTAGGATACATTCGGGTAATTCCGCAGCGGCGAAGACGAATAATGCCAATGTCCAGACTTTGGCAGCACGCGACCGAGCAGAGAGAGAGGCAACCGAGCACGATCGCCAGATCGCATCTCGCCAATCTCGTGCACTAAACAGATCGACTCCACCGATCACTGGTCGAAACGCTCGGTCCAAATTACTTCAAGGACGAATGCCATCCGTCAAATCTTCCCGTATCACGACTGTCAGCTACCAACGCAAGGTGTCCAGATCCAGCGCTCTGAAAAACGTCAAGCGTCCGGCACGCCCTCATACCACAATCCGGCACGCCCTCTCTGCAAGCAGTAAGAAGAGGAGACAGGTTGAAAACATACCCAGTACGCCAACACGAAGTGTACGTGGCTCATCTGTGGGATCAGATGAAACAGAATCGCCAAACATCACACCTGCCTCTCTTCGTAGCGCTTCAAAAAAGCTGAGGCTCACCAGCACACCCGCAAAAGATGGCTCCACCATGATGGGCAATGAGTACGATGACTCGCGATCTCGGACGCGGCGCAGGGGTGCAAAGAGTGGGTCCAGTATTGAAAACCACGCAAATGCTGCTGCTGTCAATTGGGACTACGATACCGATAACGAAGTAGAGATTTCGAATCACCCTACACAGAGCAGGCCACGGACGACTAGTGGAAGGTGAGTCGCACTCTATGTAGATGCAATAATCGCAAGTCTCATGCCTGTGGACTGATGAAAAACATCTGCCCAAATCTACTACCACCTAACTTTGTATTTGTCAGACGCTGATTTTGACCGATATCAATAGGTTCCCCCCAAGGAAGATCAGATAGACTATTGGCTATAATGTAGAGCTTTTGTGGGCTGGGTAGTATTATAGCAGCATCGGGCATTGTTGTTGGAGTGTTATTACTCGATATTAGGCTCGAGTGCTGGGATATGAATACAATCGCTATTTTTGATATGTCAAACTCAAGTTAAGCCTGTGGGCCTTGTCGTGAAGGAGAATTCATGGACGAAAGTAAGCTCTGGTTGCAAGTGAAAGTGTCAAGTGTCTAGAGATTGGAAGAAAGGATTCGTGAAGTAGTCGTCGATGCCACATTTCGCACGGTTGCGAAATTCGTCGCTACATGTTACACTGAGTCGTTCGATCATTCGTTTACATTAGCAATTCGCATGTGTCAGGCACTTCGCTATTGGAAGATGTAACTACAAAAATACGACGATGTTTCAAATTTTCTAGAGGTGCCAGACCGGTGGACCAGCATCACTGGCTGTGATAGTTTCATCGCGAGGCAACCTTCCAGGGACCTGCTAACGTCCGTCCCTGCGTAACGGGACACCCTGCGTGGCGGGACGCTGCACTTAGGGATAATTACAGTTGTTGTACAGTTAATGTTATACAATAAACGGCTTCTTGCATGAGAATTGCAGTTATGAGGGGTATGGTAAGGTGCTTCAGTGTGATTTCTAAGGGTGTTGAGGAGTTTTGGTCGTTAACGTTCATAACTACTAGTAAGGGTAGAGCAGAGGTCTGATGGTACCCACGCAGCATGGAGAGACTTGGCGGCAGCAACGTTCGCGAACGTGCAAAAGCTTGGCAACAGCACACGTCCGCGAAACTGCGGAGTGGAAGTTAGTATCTAGCAAGGCTTAGCTATAGTGCTGACCGCAATGGGTTTCTGGTTCGTGCATATAGTATCACTTGTTCTCTACGCACAGTCATTACTAAAGGACTCACCTGTTCACACTCGCTTGCAGAATCGGCTTCCGGTATCTACACTTTGCGCCCTTTCTTACAGCAGGGGTCAGCCTCGCTTAGGGGGAGCTGTACCTCACACGCTTGAGATCAATTTAAGCTGCCTACCTCCTGCTAGTATCTGTAAAATAATACTCCTTAATCACCAGAAAGTATATAGACCTATAGCAGGTGCGGGTCGGCCGTTCTCTCAAGTAGCGTTGCTAGAGGAGTTCGTCAGTTCAACTATGTTGAAGTGGCGAATGTTCAACGCTAACGTTGTCAGGACGCAGGTCCGCACCCGCCACGCCATGCAGCTAAAAGGAACGTATGATCGATGAACATCGATCAAGGTGTGCGGAATAGTATACATTGTACAGGCGGTGTCGCGCGAGGCTTCGCCTCGTTCGCGGATCCCTGACAGACGTCGTGTAGCCATCTCACTACTAAGTTACTTGAATTTAGGGCATGCTCAAAGCTTCTCTGTGTTAAATCAATGTACTAACGTATTCCACCACCGAGCGGGTCAACCCACCGAGCGGATCAAAAACGCTTGGCATGACCATCTCACGTTATGCATCTTCATTATCATCGCTATCAAACAAGGAGCCTACGTACGTCGTGCTCACATCAGATTCAGAAGATATCTCTGTATCTTTTTTGCACGTGCGCGCGTTATGCCCAGTCCTGCCACAGTTCCCACAGCGCCGTACAGCTGGTTGAGCTGGTTCTTGATCACTACTACTACGAGCCTTCTTTGATCGCTGAGGCCCTGCAGATGCCTTAGCAGCTACCTGCGCTGCAGCAGTCCCATACTCCATTGTACCACCATGCTGGATATGCTTGCGTTTGCGCGTTTTTCTTTTGGTCATCACTGCCAATTGCTCCTCAAGCTCAGAAATCCGCGCTGCTTGAAGCGCGTTTAGGTGCAGCATCAGCTCACCACCTTTTATAAGCTGCAAGAAGCCAGCCTGGGCTGTAACAGGCGACCGAGTAAAAGACTCGCGTACAAGCTTCGACTGAGATCCAAACTCATGAGTATTGCTTGGAGTCTTTGACTGCCACGGCGCTTCTGGGAGGAGGGGTTCTGGCGGGGTACGCAGGCGCACTTCAAGGCGATCTAATACAACCTGCGCGTTGATAGGGACTATCCCTGACGCCTCAAAGGCCTTGCGGCAGTTCTCCTCTGTGAAAACGTCGAAAAACGCGTCCTTAAAGGCAGGGAGGAAGCCTTCCTTGTTGATATGGAAGACGCGTCGGCGTGCCAAGTCTCTGACGCGTTGGGAATACTTGCGCTTCAGCGGCGAAAAGCAGACCACGTCAAGTGGCTGGAGGATGTGCGATGAATGAGGTGGCATACAGAGGGTTAGGATCTTGTTTTCGAGG